>OJFU01000126.1_pt1 | contig 21796 bp, 18 predicted proteins | sample 1594331 | NCBI WGS metagenome assembly OJFU01 (sample SAMN05416801, study PRJEB24817) | seawater metagenome | isolation source: Sea water | place: Canada:Atlantic | collected 2013-11 | reverse complement strand
TTGTAGAGAGCCCGACTAGAAATAGTCGGGCTTTTTTACGTCTGCAGAAAAGTGAAATATGCGCAATTAATATACACTCATACCAACACCATCGAGTAGGGCGGAAAAATAGATCACTTAATTAAGCTAATTGGTATAAAAATAAAATTGTGAACTACCGAATTTACGTTTTCGGTTTGTGTAAGCAGTTGTTTAGGTGAAGTATTAAACAGAATTTATAAATTAGTTTGATTAGTTCATTATAACTCGTTAACTAACCACAGACTTAGCTTGTTTATGAGGGCAATGAATACTAATATGATTTCATGATCTTATAACTAAATCTATTGGCTTAGTTGTTTTAAAATTACTACCAATAATGATTGTGAGCTGTAACTTAAATGCCTTATGAAACATTTGTAGATGACTCTGCATCGCTAGTTGAATTTACCCGAGTTTACTTAGCTATTTTTTATACTTTTGTTGCCGGATTTTATACATTTAGAATTATTTATAAAAATCGAAATACACCATCAGGCGTTATTTATCCCGGTGATAAATTTTGTACTAGTTGGTGGAACCATATGGTTTTTAAATTTTTCAGGGCTGCTATTTGGTTTGTATGTGTAATTAGAGTGTTTGTACCTGAGTTAGATAGCTATCTTGGGCTATTCCCAATACTCAATGGCTGGCCAGGCGTATTATTTGGCGATGTATTATTGACCGCAGGCTTTATTTTAACGATGTTTGTACATTTTCATATGGCAGCCCTTTGGCGTTCAGGAATTGATCCTAAGGGACCACATGAACTTAAAACATCAGGATTATATGAATACTCTAGGAATCCGATGTATTTAGGCGTTGTAGCTGCACAGGTGGGGTTCTTTTTAGCCTTACCTAGTATATTTAGTTTGACCTGTTTAGTTATTGGTTTTACAGCTATATATAGACAAACATTAGTTGAGGAGGCTCATTTAGCCCATCGTTTTTCTACAGAATATAAAGAGTATAAACAACTAGTCCCTCGCTGGTTATAGCTTGGGATTGAGCTTTAAATACATGGATTTTTAAGGCAAGAGTAAAGAAGTGTTCTGTATTGGCTTGCTAAAATCTAGCACGATAGACATAAATCAGATCACTTTTTTTTGTTTTATACCAATTCGCTTAATTAAGTGATCTATTTTGAGGATGGAAAACGTGTTGATAGCTAGGCAAAAAAATTGCTATTTAGTTGTTCTCGGCAATTGCTCCTGCATTGCTCTACCTTCTGCATCCATGCAGTCGTAAATGAGAATTTTTTAACACAGGTAGCGACCCGTTTAGCCCCGCAAAATGATTAAGTATTATTGCGGATTGGTATTATATACTTTTCCATAAACTCTTGTTTAGTAATTGCCTTTGAAAAAATGTAGCCTTGAATATAATCACAAGCAAGCTGCTTTAATAGGTCATACTGTTTTTGTGTCTCAACTCCTTCAGCAACCACCATTACGTCTAGATTGTGAGCCATAGTGATAATAGCTTTCACGAGAGCAATACTATTATCGTTTGATTCTATATCGTTGATAAATGAGCGATCTATTTTTAAAATATCTATATCTAAGCGTTGTAAATACGCCAAAGAAGAATAACCAACACCAAAGTCGTCAATCGCAATATCTATATTAATAGTGCTTAAGCGTTTTAATTGTCGTTGTATTGACGAGTCGGGATCCATTAAAGTATTTTCAGTGACTTCAATTAAAATTGTGTTTGCAGGTAGTTGATACTTTTTACTTGCTACAATCCATTCATCCACCCAGCAACCAGCACGGTCAATTTCAAGAGGTGATGTATTCACACTGACTTGAATTGCCTTTTCACTTAAAACATTGAATTGGACGGTATCTTGAATTGCTTGAGATTTTACCCATTGGCCGATATTGTTTATTAATCCGTTTTTTTCAGCGACAGGTATAAATTCATTTGGCCCTATTAGGCCTCGTTCAGGGTGATTCCAACGAATTAGAGCTTCAGCTTTTGGTACTGATTTCCCGTCAATTGAAAATATAGGTTGGTAAAATAATTCAAATTGGTTTTTAACAATTGCAGTGCGTATCTCCTCTATTAGACGACGCTTTTCTGTGGCTTTTTCTTCTATAGCATAAGAGAAAAATTCATAGCGATTCCGCCCTTTATTTTTAGATAAATACATTGCTTGGTCAGCGCGTCTAACGAGCTCTTCTACTGTTAAACCATCAGCAGGGAAAAATGTTAAACCTATGCTTGCAGTAACATAGACTGTCTCTTTTTTTACTTTAATGCTCTGCATTAAGCTGCTTTTTACAGCTTCGGCAATTTTTGATGCTTCATCCGGGCTATTTACACCCTCTAAAATTAATGTAAATTCGTCACCACCTAAACGTGCGACTGTATCTTTAGTCGTTATACAGCTTTGCAGTCTTGTGGCTACTTGGTGTAAGAGTAAATCACCGTAGTCGTGACCTAGGCTGTCATTTACTTCTTTAAAGCCATCCAAATCTATGAATATAAGGGCGAACTTCATTCCCTTAATACTTACTAAGCTTTGTAGTTTTTCGTAAAAATAACGCCTGTTCGGTAAGTCGGTTAATCCATCTTGGTAGGCATACTGTTGCAACTGAATATTCGCATTTTCAAGTTCATTAGTACGCAGTCTAACTTGGTTTTCTAATGAATTTTCTCTTTGCTCAATGTTGTATAACATTGCATTAAAACAAGAGGTTAATTGTCCTACTTCATCTTGTGATAGCTGTTTAGCGCGTAAGCTATAATCGTGTGATGTAGTTATTTTATTTGCTGTTTGAGCTAGATATAAAATAGGGTTTAAAAAGCGACGCCTTAATAAAAGAGATAAAATTAGGCTGATGGCAAAGGTGAATACCATCAAAATCATTATAAATTTAAAGTAAAAAGTAATTCTGTCTTGAATGTAGCTGTTGTTAGCGCGTATTTTTAATATACCGTAATCATGCATATCGAGCTGAAGGGGTGTACTTACTTCAATACTTTGCTCCATATCTTCATCTTCGGATTGCGCAATAACAAGTTCCTCACCAGTCATACTTGTTACCATTATACTAATAACATCTGAACGTATAAGTATTGGGTTTATAAGCTCTTGCACTGCATCTAAATCATCAAACATAAGTGCTGTAGTTATATTCGGTGAAAGCATTTTTGACAGAGAGCCCAAGCTTTCTATTTGTTCCTCTTTAGCGCTAGTGATTTCATAAGCACTAAATACAATGGTTACTGTCGCGGTTGATACAAGTGCAACACTCATTAAGATTAATAGTAATTTTTTGCTCATCGTATTTAATGCAAATAGTTTTTTCATTGCACTACCTATCTACAACGCGGGCAAGGCGTAGCACTTTTGAGCTCATAGTAATGCCTGCATCTTTAAGCTGTTTCGGAGCAATTTCAAAGCGAATTTTACCACTGGAAAGAAAAAACCTAATATGACCGCCATTTTCAATAAATGTGTCTGTTTCACCAATGAGCATAACGTTTTTCAGCTCTAAAGGTGTTACGTTTTGCCATTCGATAAATGTATCAGAGGTAATAAATAGCATGTTACACGCCGAGGTTGTTACTTCATCAAGAGTGATTAATTTATTGTATAGAGGTAAGTTTTTTATAGTGCGACTTTTTAAAGCGTTGTTAGCCGCATCAATAAAGTATTTATCAGGGCTACAAATAATAAATTCATTAAGAGATTCTAAATGATAATCCCAGTGTCCAAAACGTGCAAAGTTATATAAGAAGCCTGCTTTTAGCATGTATTCTTTTTCAACAGCACAAACGCTGGCACTAAAAAGTGTCAACGTTATTAAGCTACTGTGAATAAAACTTCTTAATTTAATCATCTAATTAACTTAGAAATTTGCTGAAATTGTAAATGTAATACATTCATCAATATAGTTTGGTAATGTATAGGTTTCGCGCGTATTATTGTACTCAATATGTGAACCTGCAAAGAGGTTTCTACCCGAAATTGCAGTAGACCACACAGGTGTTGCTTGCCAATTCCAACTAACATCTAACGTTGTGTAATTATCAGTGTTATATGCATTTGAGTTTATTGCGCGCAATGTCGCAAACACATTATGGTTGGTTAAAAAAGAATAATCGGCTTTTGCAAATAACTGCCTGTTTTTAGAGTCATAGCCGATTGCGGGCTCTACTCGAGGAGGTAAATCGTAGTTATAATCGGTGTAACTATAACCAAACTCAGTATTGAGATTATCAACAGGTTGCCACGATACAACTAGGTCGAACCCTTTAGTGGTCGTGTCTGCTACAGATGCAAAGTCTAAATCTATGCGAGTCATTGTTAGTGCTTGAAATACTTCTGGGATTCTCCCTGCTAGAAATAATTCAAGTATAGGAGTGAATTGTTCAGCATGTGTATTCATATCAATAACCGCTACGTTATTAGCATCGGTATAATAAGTAGAAAGATCCAATGACCAATCGTTAGCAGTAAAACGGTAGCCTAATTCATAAGATAGATAGTTTTCTGATTTAACTTTGTCGTTACCATTTAGGTAGGTTGCAATTCGGTATTCGTCTATTTGTCCAAAGCCAGAGCTTAAACCGGTAAGATCTTTAATTTCTGTACCATTAACTTTAAAGTTGTCGTTAAATTCAATCAATGTTGGTGTACGTACACTTCGCGATATAGCACCCCAAGTAAGGTGGTTATCTACTGGTTTGTATATAAGTCTTGCTGACGGTTGATTTTCCCAGCCAGTTAAATCGTTATGATCAAGCTTAGTACCAATAATAAAATCGAGTGTATCAGGCGTCACATTGTATTGAGCTTGAACAAGTGCACCAAACTGTTTGAGGTTATCAAAGTTTTTATCGCTATCTAAAAATACACTTTCTGCGAAAGAGATAGAGTTATACCGGTAGTTTAATCCCCAATCTAGCTGTAGAGATTGGTATATGAAGTTCATTTGATAATCAATATCTATCGATTCAAAATCTTCTTTAATATAATCTTGAGAACCATTTTGTTTCAGCCAAGAAATTTGTAGCATTTGATTGGCATCGGGCGACACTCTGTTTTCAAGTCGCGCCATTATGCGTGAGTCTGTTCGCTTTAAATCATCTGAGAATGAAATATTTTCGTTGGTTTCATCTATAACACCTCGGTAGTTTTGACCAAGTGTTGAGTGAGTAACGTCCCCCTGAAGTAGCGCAGACCACTCATCATTAGGGGTAAAGTCAGCCCGAAAACCTAAGGAATTTTGTTTAGTTGTATCGTTAGGTGCGAGTAAGATCCCTTTTTTTGATTCATTCGCATCTTTTACATGACCATACGCACGGTAGCTGCCTATATTACTTATATCACCACCGTAACGAAGATTTGCATCAACATTTATTTGATTACCAGTTGTTACGTTTGCGTATCCACCGCGAGTATCAATACTGTTTTTAGTAATGATATTAATCACGCCATTATTTGCGTTACTACCCCAAAGTAATCCGCCTTGTCCGCGTATTACTTCAATGCGCTCAATGTCATACAAAGGAACGTTGAGTGTTTCCCAATAAACTGCAGCAAATTTTGGGGTATATAAGCTTTGTCCGTCAATCATAACCAATAGTTTGCTAGAAAATCGAGAGGCAATACCTCTTGATGAAATAGCCCATTGATTGTTATCGAGCTGACGTACAATTAAACCAGGCACCATTTTCAGTGCTTCAGGTACTGATGTAGCACCAGAGTTAGTAATTTGTTCTTTACTTAATACATAAATAGATGAAGCGGTATCAAATGCTGATTGTGCTCTTTTCATCGCAGAAGTTGCTTGTACATCCATGCCCATTAAAGCATCAAGATCGAGGTCTTCATCTTCAAACGGCTCGGCCGTTAAGAGAGGGCAAACAAAAAGTAATGGCCAAAACAAACGTTGTGATATTTTCACCCAAAAGTCTCCTGCGCAATCAAAAAATCAAAAACAGTCTTTGTTTTTGCAATACATGTGATATCACACAATATTAACATACATTAACAGTGTAAAAGCATAAATGAGATTAAATCAAGGTAGCTAATTTTGTAGTAGTTAAAAGGTCTAATTTCGCCCAATTGAACTGTAAAAATATAGTTAAATGAACTTTATAAGTGTATTTATTAAAGAGTCAGTAAAATGTAAATAGCTGATAGCTATATGTTTATATACAACTTAAAATTTAGTCTATTTCAGAATAACTTCAAAGTATTTATGGTTATTAAATATTTAATCTTAGCTTTTTCGTGTCATGCTTCTTAAAGCAATATTAATTATATGGGCACAATTTATACCTAGCCCTGTGTTATCTGCGATTGTGGTTTAATTATCTTTGCTTTTGTTAAAGCTATATAGAATACTTAAATTTGCTTGGTTTTGCTTTAAAGGCACCAAAGTATGATAAAAAATGAATTAATTAATGTAGAAGCAGTACTCGATTTAATGCTTGATGCCGTTTGTGTGGTAGATAAACAAGGCACATTTGTTTTTGTAAGCGCAGCATTTGAGCAAATTTTTGGTTATACGGCCGACGAAGTTGTAGGCAAAAAGATGATTAACTATGTTTACGAAGGTGATCATTACAAAACGCATAACGCCGTAACTTCGCTATTGTCTGGCGAAACGGTAAACCCTCGCTTCGAAAACCGCTGGATGAGAAAAGATGGTCAAATAGTCCATATATTATGGTCTGTTCGTTGGTCAGAGCAACATCAAGTAAGAATTGCAGTTGCGCACGATATAACTGAGCGAAAAGTAATGGAAGAGCAGCTCTATTACATGGCTCGGCACGATGTGTTAACTGGTTTGCCTAATCGCTCTTTATTGATGGAGCGATTTGAAAAAGTAATTATTAGTGCAACTACAAACAACACATTTTTTTCTTTACTGTTTATAGACATAAATGGCTTTAAAGCAGTAAACGACACCCACGGACACGAAACTGGCGATAAGCTTTTATGTGCTATAGCAAAAAGGCTCTCAGCGTCGGTTAGGCATTACGACACAGTAGGGCGTTTAGGCGGAGACGAATTTTTAATTATTTTAGATAACTTAAGTTCTAGCCACGAAACCGTCAGAATAAAAAATAAAGTCCTCACTGAGTTTAAAGCTGTCTTTAAGTTAGATGATGTACTACTAAATATTTCCCCCAGTATTGGCATTGCAAACTACCCAGAGCACGGCCAAACAGATCACGAACTTATAAAATATGCTGATCAAGCTATGTACAAAAATAAACAACAAGGCTTAGATAACGTAACCTATTTACCTTAAAAAATCATGCTGAACTACCACCTTAGACAACTCATCATCACAACGCCCTTAACTACAATACATTACTTAGCGCCACATTTTTAATAGCGGTTTTCCAGCGCTGCGTTAAAAAATCTATAAATGCTCTTACAGCAGTTTGTGGTAGTTCCTCGATAAATAAACTGCACAAGTTATGCCAGGTTGATAATGAAGGCAATTACCGTATCGGCAGTAATACATTTTTTACTAATGATGCAGGCGAAAGCAAGATATCGGTCACTGATTATGCAAGCGCAATGGTTGATGAAGCGCAAAATGCAGCGTACGTTAGTAACCATATTAGTATTGCCTACTAATATGGTTACTAATCAAAAGCGTTTGATTATTTAGATATAACAATACTGGCTCACAAGGCTAAAATAATTTAATCTGAGCGTATTAATTCTTATTAAATTATTTGCCTTATGAGCCTTCTTTTTTCTCTTGCGTTAGCAAGCCTTCCCGCTTTACCTGAGCCTGTTGCAAATAATGCTGTGGCTAAAGTTATTGTTAAAAATCAGCCTTACTTTTTAAGCTTTATGGGGCTGGGGCGCGATAAACAATACTCGTCAGTGCATAATAAAGTGTGGGCGCTTAAAGTTGGCGATTCACAGTGGCAATCTAAAACTGGTGTGCCTTCAAGCTTGCCATTAGAAGGGCGCTTAGCAAGCACCGCAGCCGGTTTAGGCGAATACGCTTATGTGTTTGGCGGCTATACGGTAGCAGAGGATCATACTGAAGTTTCAAGCCCCGACGTATATAGGTACGACGTAATAAAAGATACCTACACTCATCTTGCGAGCATGCCAGTACCCGTAGACGATAGCGTAGCGCTGAGCTACAAAGCGCGTTACATTTATCTGATTAGCGGTTGGCATAACGACGGCAACGTAAACTTAGTACAAGTATACGACACGCAAAATAATACATGGCAACAAGCCTCGCCATTTTTAGGTGAGCCTGTATTTGGCCAAGCCGCTGCTATTAGTGCTAACACCATTGTTATTTGTGATGGCGTTAAAACACAAGCTAATCCTGATTCGCGTCGCTCGTTTGCAGGTGTAGCACAGTGCTTAAAAGGCACAATAGATTCAACTAACCCACAAAAAATAGATTGGCGTACCTTGCCACATCCAACGGGCACTGCTCACTACCGAATGGCAGCCACCAGCTATAATGGCAATATTTATATGATGGCAGGCTCTAATAACCCATACAACTACAGCGCAATAGGCTACGACGGCAAACCTGCACCAGCAAGTGACCATGTTTGGCGCTTTAGTGGTGATAAAAACGAATGGCAGATTTTATCACCGGTTGAAGTAAAGAGCATGGATCATCGTGGTTTACTTGAGCACAGTGGGGTTTTATATCGAATTGGTGGTATAGATAACAGTCAGCAAGTAAGCGCTAACGTACTCGGTTACGAGGTTGAAAAGTGAACACTCTTTACATTACAGGAGCGGGAGTCAGCGCAGCCAGTGGTATTCCCACCTTTAGAGGGGAGGATGGTTATTGGACCATTGGCAGTAAAAATTATACGCCTATGGAAATGGCAACGCGCGCAATGTACCAAAACGCCCCAAAAGAGTTTTTAGCATGGTATTACCATCGCTTTGCAACGTATCGCAACCATGGCCCAAACGACGTACACCATTGGCTAAGTGACAAAAACCTAATTACTCAAAACATAGATGGGCTTGATGGCAAAGCGGGTAACAAAAATTACATAGCGATACACGGCAGGCTTGATCAAATGACCTTATTTCATGAGCAAGGTGAGCCTGTCACGACAGTTGCCACCCCGTGGGATAGCGTAGACGAAAGCCGCCTGCAAGAGTCTCTTTTTGAGCTATTTAATATTCAAAACCAAACGCCTGAGCTAAACCATTCATTTAAGCCCTTTGTTTTATTATTTGACGAATACTACACCGAGCTTTACAGAATAACACAAGCACAACAGCGTATGCTCAACGCCGATAAAATTGTATTTATGGGCACCTCGTTTAGCGTCAATATTACGCAAATGGCAATTGAAATAGCCCGAAATTACGACATTCCTGTTGAAGTGGTTGACCCTGAACCTGCACATATTTTGCACGCTAACGTCACATATAAAAAAATGAATGCATTAGATTACATTCAATCTAATTAATAAGTGCTATATTTTAAAGGGGTTGGTAATGTTTTCTTAAATATAACAATCTCTTTATATAATATTAACGAGTCAAAAATGTTATTATTATCCTGATTATAACAATACTAAAGAGATCTGAATGAGCGACTTAACTGCAATAGCAAACTTGTCCATTTTACTTGTAGAGCCTTCAGAGGTTCAGCAAAAAATAATAATAAAATCGCTTTTAGAAAGTGGTGTAAAACAAGTTGAAACTGCATCTACACAAACACAAGCGCTTAGCTTATTAGCAAGTTATCACCCTGATCTAGTTATAAGCTCTATGTATTTATCTGACGGGACAGCCGACTCACTATTGCAAGAAATAAGATCAAACCCTATCACCGAGCATCAACCTTTTATGCTTATATCGAGCGAGCGTAATAAAAAATACCTTGAGCAATTACGCCAATCGGGTGTGCTGGCTATTTTGCCTAAGCCTTTTAGCGCAAAAGCCATTACCCGCGCACTCAAAGCAACCCTCGATATTATAAGCGAAGAAGAAGTAGAACTTGATCATTTTGACGTAACGTTGCTGCGAGTTTTAGTGGTAGACGACAGCCGCTTTGCGCGTAAACACATAATACGTGTACTTGCGGGGATGGGAATACCTGCACCAATAGAAGCTGAAAACGGTAAAGAAGCTATTGAGCACTTAAATAACCAACCGTTTGACTTAATAGTAACCGACTACAACATGCCAGAAATGGACGGGCGAGAACTAACAGAAGCCGTTAGAAGCTCAAATAGCTACTCACATATTCCTATTTTAATGGTGAGCTCAGAGGCAAACGACACTCACCTAGCTAATATTGCTCAAGCGGGAGTTGATGCTATTTGTGATAAACCGTTTGAACCGGCCACAGTGCGAGAATTATTGTTTAAAATAATGTCTTAAAAGTAAGTACAAGCGTAGGACGGTTATTATTTGGCCTACGCTCATCTTTAAAATACATTTACTATTACAGTTTTCCTAATCTATAAATGAGTAATGCCGTTTTTTTAATGTTTTTATCAAGGCTGGTTAAATCGGCTGTTTCGTTTTTAGTGTGCGCGCCGCTGCCCATTAAGCCTAAACCATCAAGTGCCATATCAACATGGTTTGCCGCAAACGAAATATCAGCCGCGCCAGCATTACGTGGGTTTGCTGCTACTATTTTGTTGAAGCCTAAATCGTGGCTTGCATCGCTGTATAATTCTAATAGCTTTTTATTGCCATCAGTTAATGCCATTGGCGGGTAACCGTCTTCAAAAATAAGCTCTGCTTTACTACCATCTAAGTTTTTAGCCACAATTTGTAGCATAACCCTTTTAGCGCTTTCTACCTGCTTTGGCGAAAGTGCGCGTAAATCACCTGCAACATGCACGGTTTGTGCTATTACATTACTTTTACCAAACGCCGTTGCTGACGAGTTAGCACTGTCGTAGTCGGCATTGGTACCGCCCACAATAAGCCCTGGGTTAAATGTTAAATTAGGTTGCGTGGCAAGTTGCTCTCTAAAATCATTTAAAATGCGTGATGCTTCGTAAATAGCGCCATAACCAACGCTTTCGCTAAATATTTGTGACGAATGCGCTGCATTTGCCGTTACATTTAGCGTCCAGCCGGTATAACCACGGCGCGCCGCCATAGCTGTTTTTATATTGTTATCGCCATTTTCATAGCCAAGCGCTACGTCAGCCCAAATTGCTGCATCAACAATAGCTTGTTTAGATAAGCTAAGCGGGCGACCGCTACTTTCTTCATCGCCAGTCAGTAGTACTTTTATGCTTACATTTTCAAGAAAATTAAGGGCTTGTAAGCTTTTAAGTGCGGTAATTATTATCGTGTTACCGCCTTTCATATCAGCAACACCAGGGCCACTGGCTGTATAGGCATCAAGCTGTTTGTAGGTAGTAAAGTTATCGTTTTTGGCAAATACCGTATCTAGATGGCCGATCATCAGTATTTTTATTGCATCGGGGTTTTTACTCTCATGGGTTGCCAGTACATGTCCTGCGCGGTTAAACGCACTGCCATCCAGCCATTCAACTTTAAAACCAATGGCTTTAAGCTGCTCGCTTGTAAGCGCGCCTACTTTTTTTACACCTTCAATATTAAGCGAACCGCTATTAATATTTACGGCTTGCTCTATTTCTTTAAGTGCTTGGGGAATGTTTTTATCGACCTGTTTTACTATTTCACGCTCGTTTTTATCAAGCGCTGCATGGCTTGTAAGCGGTAGGGTACTAGCAAGTGTGAGGATAAGTGCATGGCTAAATTTTAAAAATGACATAACAGCATAATGAGTGAAAAATAAGAATATTTAATATGAAGTAAAAATACATAGTATTCAATAGGGGAAGCAGAAGAGGGAGTAGCAAACTTTAATAGTAGCTTAGCGCGAGATAGAGATATCATAATATTTATAAATGGTAATCACCTACAGTATTTGCTAATAATAAAGGATTATTACTTTGGAGAAGGGTTTTCCGTTCTCCGAACTACGTTTATTAGCTGTCAAGGAGGATAATTTGGCAAAATTAAGAGTTTTTGTTTCGTCTACTTGTTACGATCTGGGAGTGGTACGCTCAGAACTTCGCCCATTTATAAAATCACTTGGGCATGAACCAGTAATGAGTGATTATGCTGATATTTTGTACGACCCAAGATCTCATACTCATGATAGTTGCATAAAGGAAGTACCAAACTGCGATATGGTTGTCCTAATTATAGGCTCGAGGTTTGGAGGTACGGGGATTCCATCTATATTAGAAAACTTCGACTTTGAACACTTGAAAAGTACCTCTTCAAAAGCAGAGCTACTAGAGTCTAAAGATAAATTATCGATTACACAGCTTGAAATACTAAAAGCAGCTGAACATTCAATTCCTATATATGCATTTGTTGATGAGAAAGTTTTTCATGATCATCATGTTTATGAAAAGAATAAAGGGAAGCCTGAGGTTATTGATGCAATAGAGTTCCCTTCAATACAAAAGAAAGAAACAGCAAAATATATTTTTGAATTCATAAATTACCTTACACACCGGACTTATAATAACAGTATCTTACCTTTTTCTAGGCTTGATGAGATAAAGGATAATCTTGTTGGTCAATGGTCACAACTTTTCCAAAGGTTGTTATCTGAACACCGAAATAGGGAAGTTGAGTCTAGGCGTTATAGAGATTTTTCTGAAAGGCTAGAAGATTTGAAGTCAGTAGTAATGGCATCTATCGCGACTCCTGATCTTAGAGATACTGCTAGGGGAGCTATTCGTTATAGGCATTTGCTTACCTTTCTTTCTTCATTGCCGGCCTCAAATATTAAGGAGCTCTTAACATCAGACTTGTCATGGACAGCTCTTCTGAAAGAATTTGGAATCACTGGCATCAGGCAGGTTGAGAGTGATGAACGGATGAGACCAGAATTATTCTTAATCAAGACAGATGGTACATTTTATAAGTGTCGATATCATTTTGGAATTATGGAAGAAATACAGACAGATTGGGGAAGCTTTATACAAATTGATCAAGAAAGCCGTAAAGCGATTATTGATGTGACCCTGGAAGATCGAGACAGTAGAAGATACAGACCTGTGGCTCACGTTAATAAGCAATTTGAAGAGTATTTAGAAGAGATATATTTACAACAGAAGTTGGAACTAGATGAAGGCAAGCTTTAACAGGACTTTGCTTTTTGCATCTTTTTGTTAATTGAAATTATGCTATTTCACCTTTCTAATTCATTAAATACAAACAACCGTCAGGTTTAACAACATTGGCATTAAACCTGACAGCCCAAAAAAACCAATCAACGTTAATTAGTTGGCATTAAATAAATTTCGCGTACGCTGTTGCGCTGGTTTGCTTCAATAGCAAACATTACGGCGTCGGCTACATCTTGTGGGTCGAGTTTGTCGGGTTTAGCTTCATCAAAAAACGGGGTGTTTACCATGCCTGGAGCTATGGTTGTGCAGCGGCCATTCCATTCGCTCATTTCCTCAGCTAGGTTTTGTCCAAATCCATAAGCAAACCATTTAGTTGCACCGTAAATAGAGCCACCAATTGGCTTACGACCAGCGGCAGAGCTGGTTAATATAAAGTGACCTTTATTTTGGCGTAAATGCGGCAGGGTTAATTTTGCAGTCCACAGTAGGGCTTTAATGTTTATATCGATCATGGTTGACCACTCATCGGGGTCGCCTTTTTCGGTGCCAGCGGTTGAAACACCCATGCCCGCGTTAGCAAAGGCTACATCTAATCGGCCAAACTTTTCAATGCCTTTGGTAACTACGTTTTCAAGTGCGGTAAGGTCGGTTGCATCTGCGGCTACGCTCAGTGCGTTATCTGATCCTAGCTCGGCAACAAGTTGGTTAAGTTGCTCTTCTCTACGGGCGGTTAATATAACTTTATGACCGTTGTTTACTAAGGTTTTTGCCGTTGCTTCACCAATGCCACTAGAAGCGCCGGTTATGAGTACTATTTTCTCTTTTGCCATGGTTTTTTCCTTATTAACAAATGAATAAAGGCGCAGCTCAATGTGCGCTATGCAGTTATTGTGCTATGTCAAAATTGACTGATAAATCGTCAGCTTGCGTTAGGTTAATTTGTTTTAGTTGATAAATATTAAAATCAGCATCTATTTGCTCTGCATCGTCTATGTGTGCGCTACACGTATAAGCAAGTTGATAGTCGCCTGGTGTTATGAATGCGAGTTCAAATTCGTATTCATTATCGTCTGCATCAAATACAACATTGGCGGTAGCTAACGGAGCGTTATCAGGCGTTTGGTCATCTATTTCATGAATATCTGTTGGGGTTTGTGCCTGTGCAGAGTAAAGGTAAACAGCATGGCCAAATGATGAATCATCAGCGGCAAGAGCAATGTTGTCAGTCTCGCAATTGTTTATAAGTGTTTGGCTTACAGTGCCTTCAATATCTTGTGATTCAGAAAGGTTTTGTAAACGCACACCGCGAGGTTTTAAAAAGACTTCGTTATTATTTTGTGGATCAACCAATGATTTTTTTAAATCAAACTCTAATACAAACTCGTTCTCGGTTTGATTGAGTGTAAAGCCATCTAGCTGAATTTCGCCCACGCCATCATTACCTTTTCTTTTTACGATAAGCGGTGCAATGCTGCCGTCTTCATAAACTACGTGAGATGTTAAGCTAAGGTTGTTTGTGTCGCCGTTTATTACTTGCGCGCGGATCCACGAATAATCACCTGCAGGTACTTCTTGATCGTCAAGTAATTGAAAAATATCGTCGCCCGTATAGTCTAGTAAATTGACCATTTGCGCTAAGGTGGAATCGTTTTTAGAGCGAGTTTCAAAGCTAACTTCTTCACCTTCTTGGGCTTTAATTGTTATTGAATCAAATACAACGTTAACTTGTTTTAAACCAGTGACTGGAGCGTCGGAAATTCCTAAGCTAAAAGTGGTTTTATCACTTGTTTGTGGAGTTGTTTCAGCATCGTCATTTGATGAGCCGCAGCCTGCTAAGGCAAAAATAATAGCGCTACTTAATATTGTTGATTTAAAGTTCATGGTTGTTTCCTCTTATTTGATTTGTTAAGTGTATGTATTTAACCCTTAACCTAAATTGAATTAAAAATATGAGGTGTTAGAACTTTTAACATCATGTTTTAAAACGTTTTTAATTTCATCGATTTAATCTTTTTTTACTATATACTCGCGCCACTTCTTTTGAAGTCGGTTTTATTAGATTTAACCATTATTTTGCTGAGTTTCAGCCACATTTATCGGAACAAACATGAAAGATAAACTTTTAGCGTTTTGGCAAAGCCATTCAGAAACAATCATCACTTTAGGGTACAAAGTGGTTTTAGCGTTGGTGATTTTAATTGCGAGTGCCTTAATTGCACGCTCGGTTAAAAAAGCGATTAAAAACTCTAAATCGCCATTAAAAAAAGTGGATAGTACGCTGCTTCCTCTTTTATCGAGTATTGCTGGTTATTTAGTTTATATAATTGGCGGGCTATTTATTTTAGATATTTTTGGCGTTAATACGGCAAGCTTAATTGCGCTAATGGGTGCTGCTGGTTTAGCGATTGGTTTAGCCCTTAAAAATACGCTGAGCAATATTGCTGCGGGTATTATGCTGCTAATACTCAGACCTTTTAAAATAGGTGATTTTGTTGATGCCAGTGGCACGCTTGGTACTGTGAGTGAAATAAACCTATTTACCACTATTTTTAAAACCACCGACGGTCTTTATATAGCATCGCCTAACGGCAAAGTGTGGGGTGGCAATATTAAAAACTTTACCCGTAATGGCAAAAGACGAATGGACATAGTGGTGGGTATTTCGTATGCCGACTCTATTGACATTGGCTTAAATGTACTCAAAGAATTAGCGGCATCAGAGAGCCGGTTACTCGCAGAGCCTGCACCTAAAGTAATGGTGACATCAATAGGCGAAAGCGCAGTGAACATTCAATTACGTGCGTGGGCTGTTAATGGTGATTATTGGCAAACCGTGTGGGATTTAAATAAACGTGTTAAAGAAGCAATTGAAGGCGCTGGGCTGAGTATTCCGTTTCCGCAGCGTACGCTGCATATATCTGAGTCTATGGCGTCGGCAATAACTGTTAACAAAGATGCTTAAATATGTATTAGCATAAACACAAATAAAAATAGCGAGCCTTGGCTCGCTATTTTCGTATAAGCCTTTGTGTAGGCTGAGGTGTTAACCTTCTAATTGAAAGTCGTACACTGAGCCTAAATTTAGTAGCTGCGTTAGCTCATCAAGTGCTTGGTAGCTTTCGGTGAGTAGGGCTGAGTCTGCAAAGTCACTTGCGCCTAATTTGTCGCGGTAGTTACGTTTTGCCCAGTCACACAGTTGTGTATATTTAGTATCAGTTAAAATAACCTCTGGGTTTACTGCAGCAAGTTCTTGCTCGTTAAGGGCTACACGTAAACGCAAACAAGCAGGGCCGCCGCCATTTTGCATACTTTGGCGTAAATCAAAAAACTGCACTTGGTTTACTGGGTTATCAGCCATTATCATTTCTTCAATGTAGGCGTTAACCGCGCTGTTGCGTTTACACTCTTGTGGTGCCACTAACAGCATTGAACCATCTTCAAGGCTCACTAGCTGGCTGTTAAATAAATAGCTACTTACAGCATCGGTAATGCTTACTTTATCGGTAGGTACTTCAATAATGTAAAATTCTTTTTTGCCCACATACGCTTCGCGAATATCTTGCAGTGCCAAAGCTTGGTTTAAAAATGCTTGCTGGTGGCACAGTAATACGTTGGCGTTACCTACTGCAATTACATCGTTATGAAACACACCTTGGTCTATTACGTCTGGGTTTTGCTGTAGTAAAATTTGGCTTGAATCTTTTAAGTTATGTAAACGGCAAATTGCTTCTGAGGCTTCTAGTGTTTGCCTTGCAGGAAATTTAGCTGGTTTTGGTAATTGGCTGTTAAACGCGCTGGCACCAAATACAAACATTTCAAGGCCTTGCTCGCCGTGGCTGTCACAAAAACGAGTATGGTTTGCTGCACCTTCGTCGCCAAAAAAGCCTTGGTCGGGTAAATGGGTATGGTGCGCAAAGTATTTGTCGTTGTTAAACATCGCTTTTAATAAGCGTGTAGTGGTTGCAGGCTCTAATGAACGATGAAACTTATTATTTAAATTAGCTGAAGTAAAATGTACTTTGCCGTCGGTTGTATCTGGAGATGGCGATACCGTAGCGGCATTGGCTGTCCACATTGCAGACGCTGAATAACACGCGCGTAATAAAATAGGATCTGCTTTAAATGCTTTATGAATTACTTGTGCATCGTTACCGGTAAAGCCTAAGCGGCGCAGTACGTTTAAGTCGGGGCGCGCATGGGGGGCAAATACACCTTGAGTTAGACCTTTGTCGTGCATGGCTTTCATTTTTTCAAGGCCTTGAAGCACCGCCTCTTGAGGATTTGAAAAGCTTGCTGCGTTATTTAACGAGGCAACATTACCATACGATAAACCAGCGTAGTTGTGAGTAGGGCCAACTAAGCCATCAAAATTAACTTCCAAAGCGTGCATACACGTTCCATCTAAAAATTTTCAATAGGGTGCAACAATACAACGCAATAGGGCTGCTTGCAAAGTTATAAACGCAGTGTTTTTACTAATTTTTCGATGTTTTTAAATGTGGAGTTTATTATAAGGGGGTTGTTTTTATATTGAACGATTAATTTGAAGTTTAATTAAAATGTACACATAAATTTCATAGTGTGCAAAAGCTTAGCCTAAAGTAGGTTTTTACATTTAAGCTTTATGCCAAGCCTTTACACAATACGATGTTACTTAACATAGACGCGCTCTTTGTCAGCGGTGGTATGGGTATTTGTTGGATCATTAACTTGCCAAACGCTAATGTCTAAACGCCATAAAAGGTAAAGGGTATGGTATAAGTTGAACATGGTTTTTCCTTGGTATTTTCACTGAACACATCAGTTTATAGGAAGAAGTATGCCAACATTAACTTGAATATTTTATGAATAGAAATCAGGTGTTTAGTATTTAAGTGTAAATACATACTTAAGGATTAGCACCAAAGAGGTGAAGTGTTTTTAAAATATGCACCAGTGTGGTGTGTTTTTAACAAAAAGCCCTGCAACTATTAGGTCACTTAAATGTGCAAGGCTTTTTAAAAATGTAGTTACTTAAAAAGAAAATTAGCGGCCTACTTTTCCTTTTACTAAAGGCTCGAACGACATTACTTTAAACTTACCGTGGCTTTGATTTTTGCCATTATTAAGTACAGGCGAATTATGTAAATCGTCAACGGTAAAGTATATTTTATGATCGGCTCCGTAACTAAAACCATCAGGCCAACTCAAACGTTCGTCTTTAAATAATACTTCGTAGTTGCCAGTGGGTTTAACTACGCCAATTGCGCCATTAGTTATGTCGGTTACATATACGTTACCGCCGCCATCAACAATAATACCATCTGAAATTGGCTTAGTGCCGTAACGCGTAACTTTGTCTTCAAGTGCTTTACCCGAAAGGCTCTCGTTATTTATATCGCTGGTGGCAATGCGGTAAACCGACGTGCCCGACATAGAGCCAAAGTAAAGCCAGTCTTCGTTAGGGTCAAGCGTAATAGGGTTAACACCTAAGCGGGCAGGTTGTCCGCCAAGGCTCATTGTGCGCCCATCAATAACCATATCGATATTTTCGGCGGTGGTGTAATGGCTATTTTGCAACACTCTGCGTGTTACACCTGTTTTAAGGTTTACCGTAATAATAGCGGCTTGGCTGCCTTGTGCTGTGTCGGCAATGTATACAACGCCATGTTTATTATCGATGACTAAATCGTTTAAAAACGAGGTGTCGGTAATGGTCGGTTTAGCCAGATAAATAATTTTGTGCAGTTGCTCTTTGTTTGTATCCCAACCTACTAAGCGCCCAGCGTGATCGGGCCCTGAAGTGTCAAGCATCCATAATACACCATCGCTTGATACGTTTATGCCAAGCACGTCGTAAAAACCTTTACCGTTGTTGTACGCGTATGCCCACTCTTCATTAGGGTAGGGCTTAGTTGTACCATCGCTTAAAAGCTCCATAATTTTTTGCTTTTGGCCAAAAAAGCCATGCACAGATAAAAACTTTCTGCCCGATGGGGTAATAGCAATGTTGCCCGGTGGGTGCTGCGCATCAAATGTGGCTACTGTTTTTAAATCAGCATTTTGGCCAGCGGTGTTAGCAGTTACGGCGCTGCTACCTAAAAGTGCCGTGCTACACGCCGCTGCTAATAGTAATTTTTTAATATGAGTCATTTTTAAAACCTTTTAAAACACGTTTATTGTTTAAAAATTAAGAGCCTAATCGGCTAAGTCGTTTACTACTAAATCGAGCAACTGCATCAACTGCTTCGCTTGTGTTGCATTTACACTATCAAATTTACATAAAATATTTTTAGGAATATCGGCTGCTTTTAACTTAAGCGATTGGCCATGCTGAGTTAGCTGCACTAGGCGTTTGCGTTTGTCGTGCTCATCTTTAATAACAGCCAGTAATGATTTGTCGCTCATTTTTTTTAGAATTTGGGTCATTGCACCGCCATCTATCGCGGTTTTATCTATTAGCTCTGCAATTGTAATTTCGTCTTGCTCCCACAGCGCCATCATTACTACGTATTGCGGGTAAGTTAAATTTAGCTCGTTTAGAGGCTCGCGATACGCACGCGCAATGCTGTTAGATGCCATGTATAACCGATGACATAACTGATTTTTTAACTTTAATTGCTCAAGCGCCATAACGTTATCCTTTATTTCGATACATGCTATTTTAATTTGCATGCAAAGTATTTGCAATCTCTAATTACTTGATCTATTATTTTGCACACAAACTAAATTGATTGATATTTTAAAACTTTGGAGTTCATTATGAATGTATTACAAAACGTAGCTTACACAGCAAAAGCAACTGCAACTGGCGGCCGCGAAGGCGTAGCTAAATCTGATGATGGTCGTTTAGATGTAAAGCTATCAACACCTAAAGGTTTAGGCGGAGACGACGGTCAAGGTACTAACCCTGAGCAATTATTTGCCGCAGGTTATGCCGCGTGTTTTATTGGCGCACTAAAATTTGTAGCAGGTAGCGAAAAAATAGATTTACCAAGCGACACACATATTGACTCACAAGTATCTATTGGCGCGATTGAAGGCGGTTTTGGTATTGCAGTAAAACTTGCTGTATCACTAGGTGATATGGATAAAGCTGCAGCGCAGGAGCTTGTAGATAAAGCGCACCAAGTATGCCCATATTCAAACGCAACACGTGGCAATATTGAAGTAGAGCTTTCAGTTATTTAATTAATTGCTAAGTTAACTAATACTGTAATAGCCCAGTGGTTTTGCTACTGGGCTTTTTTGTGCGTGGAGTTTAATAAAAGAAGCCGTTAAATAAATATACAAAAAATCATATATTCACTATTCCATATATTGTGTTTTTGTTTTATTGTATGTGCAATAAAACTGCGAGGACAATATGGAACAATTCAACCCACTTCAATTTTATAAATGCCTAGCGGACGATACGCGTTTAAAAGCAATGCTGCTCATTAGCGACCAAGAAGAGCTATGTGTATGCGAACTGGTTACTGCACTTGAGCTAAGCCAGCCTAAAGTGTCTCGCCATTTAGCGCAGTTAAGACAATGCGGACTGTTGAGCGACCGTAAACAAAATCAATGGGTTTATTACAGTATTAATAAAGCCCTGCCAGAGTGGGCTAAAAATGTATTAACACAAACGCTTACTGCTAACCCTTCATTTTATGAAAACGATTTAACGCGCTTAAATGTTATGGGTAATCGCCCTGAACGTATTACTAGCTGCTGTAACTAACTTATTAAAGGTATTTAATTATGACTATTAAAGTAGGTATTAACGGTTTTGGCCGTATGGGACGTTTAACTCTGCGTGCAGCAGTTGATTGGCCAGAAATAGAGTTTATTAAAGTAAATGATGTAGCGGGCGATGCTAAAACCCACGCACATTTAATTGAGTTTGACTCAGTACACGGGCGCTTAGCACAACAGGTTTCTAGTGATGATAGTAGTTTTAGTGTGGGTAAGCATACGATTGCAGTTACCAACAACAAAACCATAAACGAAACTGATTGGTCTGATTGCGATGTAGTAATAGAAGCCAGCGGTAAAATGAAAACCACAGAGCTGTTAAATCAATATTTAGCACAAGGCGTTAAGCGTGTTGTGGTAACCGCACCTGTAAAAGAAGACGGTATTTTAAATGTAGTAATGGGTGTAAACGATGATCTTTATAATCCAAGTGAGCATAAAATTGTTACAGCCGCCTCGTGTACTACTAACTGTTTAGCGCCAATAGTAAAAGTACTGCAAGAAAAAGTGGGTATTAAGCACGGCTCAATGACTACTATTCACGACATTACCAATACTCAAACAATTATTGATGCCCCTCATAAAGATTTACGCCGTGCGCGTTCGTGCGGTACAAGTTTAATTCCTACTACAACCGGTAGTGCAACAGCTATTACGCATATTTTCCCTGAGCTAAAAGGTAAATTAAACGGCCACGCCGTGCGCGTACCCCTTACTAACGCATCAATTACCGATTGTGTTTTTGAGCTCGAGCGAGGTGTTACACAAGACGAAGTAAACACGTGGTTTAAAGACGCTGCAAATAACGAGCTACAAGGTATTTTAGGCTACGAAGAAAGACCGCTTGTATCTATAGATTACAAAACAGATCCACGCAGTTGCACCATAGACGCCCTTTCAACCATGGTAATTAACAACACTCAGCTTAAATTATACGCTT
>OJFU01000106.1_pt1 | contig 23459 bp, 29 predicted proteins | sample 1594331 | NCBI WGS metagenome assembly OJFU01 (sample SAMN05416801, study PRJEB24817) | seawater metagenome | isolation source: Sea water | place: Canada:Atlantic | collected 2013-11 | reverse complement strand
CCTAAATAATTTCCTATATGAGGAGTACCAGTTGTCGTAATACCTGTTAGAATTCTCTTTTTCATTTACCTAATTATAAACATCAAAAGAGATTATTGTGGAAACTACTCAAGATTTATTTAAACAGTTAGAAGAGGCTGAAAAGTTATTTTCTGATGGATCAATTAAGAATGGCCAAAAAAAGGTTAGAGACGTTATGTCCCAAACGAAGGCTATGGGAAGAATACCCAACAATCTTAAGCATAAGCTTAATTTTGCCATCGGCCAATCAAGGTATTTTGATGAAATATCATCCTTTGCAGCAAATCCAAAACGAGAGGAATTAATAACTGAGATTAAGAAAGTTATTGACGCCCCGCTAAAGGAGCCAAAAAAACAAGCTCATTTTATTCATGATCTTCAAGCAAAATGGCAGCTCCTTGATGTTTCAAGTAGACCGGCCTCTAGAGAGCAATGGAATAAATTCAATGAATTAACTAATACTGCATGGGAGCCATGTCGTGAATATTTTGATGAGCTAAAAGATATAAAAGTTAATAATGCAAAAGAGAGAGAATTAATTATTCTAGAAATTTCAGCATTTGTTGAGAGAAACTCAAATAAATGGGGTGATGCTAGAACATTAATTCAGTTCCTCAGAGGAATGTTTGATAAGTGGCAGCAATTTGCTCCTGTTCTAGATAAAGATTTAAACAAACTTAAATCTGCTTACTTTGAAGCAAGAAAGCCAATAAACGACCAAATTAAAAAACAAGAACAAGTAGTAATCAAGGCAAAAGAAGCTCTGATAGCAAAAGTTGATGCTATATCAAGTGATGATAGCGATATCTGTATAAAACAGTTTAACGACCTTAAAAATGACTGGAAACTAGCTGGATCAGCTGGAAGAAAGACTGATAATAAACTTTGGGATAAATTTAATAAATCAGCCGATAGATTCTTTAATGCTAAAAAGGAAGTTATAGATGAGGAAATAAATACTGCGACCAGTCTTGTTGAAAAACTTTCAAAAGATGAAATATCAATAAATGATGCAGTAAATGAAATGCAAAATTTAAAAAATATTAACAAAAGTAAAGAGTACTCTTTGTTAAGATCGACTATTAACGACAAAAAAACTGCACAAGATAATAAAAATAAACTTGCTAAAGTTGAGTCCTATAAAAATCTATTAGATGCATTTGCAAATAGTAATTATGAAAATAATAATTTACCTAATTCAATAGTTTCTAAAATATCTAAATTACAAATATCTAAATCTAACTCGGTTAATCTGCAGTATGCCTGTATTAAGTTAGAGATTATGGCTGGCATAGATTCACTTAAAAAAGATAAAGATGTTAGACAAGCAATTCAATTGGAAATGCTTACTAGTAAGTTTAATAAATCATCTGGCGGGATGAATAATCTAGATGATCTTATAATCTATTTCTTTGAAAACTTATCTAATAAGGAAATTACAGCAGCTGAGAAAACTTTATGGAAAAGAGTCTCACAATCAGCTGAGGCGATACTTTCCTAGGAAATACTTCTTTCTTTAATTTTTATTAAAATTTCTGAATGTTTTTTTCTATCCAAGCTATAAAAATAGAAAATAAATATAGGTATTATTAAAAGAATAGGGCCAACAACTCCCTGAACAAAAAATAGTGAATAGGTCTGCTCGTATGTAGGGTCATCAGTCGAGTAGTTAAGATAAGATAGGACGAGGCCTCCTGTTATGCTTCCAATCGCTGTATTAACCTTTTGTACAAAGGATACAGCAGAGTATAAAACCCCTTCCTGCCTTTTCCCACTATCTAACTCAACCTCATCAGCTATATCTCCAATCATTGAATCTCTAGTCATATTGCCCATTATTGATAATGTAGATATAAAAAATAATGGCAAACATAAGAAAAATACCAGCTGAGTGGATCCTTTATCAGGTGTTAGGCCTAGATTGTATGAGACAAATGCGAATGGACAGGCAATGGCAACACCAAAAACACAAAGTAAAACCAAATTTCTTTTGCCCAGTCTCGTTACAAGTCTAGGAGTTAGGGCAAAAGCGATAAAAGCAGTTGTTAAATATACAATTAAAAATATAGAGATTTGAGATCCCTTAAGGCCCCAAAAATCAGTATTAATAAATAGAGTTAAATTATTTAAAAGGCCCCAAGAAATTGAAAGCGTTAAATTTCCAAAAAAGAACAACAAGAAAGATTTATTAGATATGGCAATTAAAAGCTCATTAAATATCTCAGATAAGGAATTGGAGCCCTTCCAATCTGATAATTTTTTAATTTCGTGCCTAGTACTAAGTGAAGAAAAAAGAACAGCCATAGCCATAATAATTCCACCTGTGATGGCTAAGGAAAAGTAAGCTTCAGGATTGAGCTGTCCTAATGGATATTCAGGCGTTGATCTAAAAAATATAAAATAAGCTAAAAATGCATTTGTGATTCCGGCCACCCAGGCGAAAAGCTCTCGCCAAGAAAATAGCTTAGTTCGCTCGTCATAATCTTTTGTAACTTCTGCACCAAATGATCGATGCGGTACATCAAATAATGTCATCCCAACTCTGGTCAATGTTGCACATAGGAACATCCACCAGAAAAGTTGATTTTGAGTTAACTCCCAATCTGACTGGGGACTAAAAAGAAGAACATAAAAAATTGATATTGGTATAAATGAAATAAACATGAAAGGATGTCTTCTTCCGTATTTGGTATTTGTTCTATCTGAGATAACTCCCATTAATGGATCAGTAAAAGAATCTACTAAAAGGGCTAGTGCAATAGCCGAGGATGCAAGTAACGGATCTAAACCTATAACTCGTGAATAAAAAAATAATAAAAAGAATGTAAATGTATCTGTCTTAATACCATTTGCTATTCCGCCTATGGAATAATTAAATTTAAATTGATTTGTTAACATTTATGAATCTATTAAATGATTGAGTAGATCATCCTTAAATAAATTAAATACTGGTGGCTCAATAAGATGACGCATTTCATCTAAAATAATTAAGTCGCTATTATTAATTAGCTTTTTTGCCTTATAGGCATTCTTAACCTTTATTAAAGGATCTTGTTTACCGTGAATAATTAATGTCTTCGCAGAAATACTTTTAACTTTATTAATTCTATTCTTAGAACCTAGAATGGCCATAATCTGTCTACTAAAACCAGTATCATCTGGTCCAGCTCTTTTTATTGATTCTACCGACTTATCGTAAAATTCTTGAGTATCTAAGTCGTAACCTTCTAACCCTATAAGAGCAAATATTTTTTTACTTCTCTCAATTCTTTCATCTACTGTTGAATTAGGATTATTAGACCTTTTCATCAAAAGCTTTCTCACCTCTCTTGTAGGCCCGTTTAGAGGGCTTGGAGCTGAAGTTGATGAAGATATCAAAGTAAAGGTTTTAATTCTATCTGGGTGGTTTGCAGCTACTATTTGAGCAATCATGCCGCCCATAGATATCCCTAATAGGTGAGATTCATCAATTCCAAGCTTATCTAAAATTAAAATAGAATCTTTTGCCATATCATCAAGATTGTATGGAGGGTTTATAGGCAAACGAAGGAAATATTTAATGTAGGTAGAATTAATTGTATTAGCTCTATTGCCCTCTTCAAATAAACTATTATTGATTCTCGAAGAAAGTCCTGAATCTCTATTATCAAAAACAATCGGCCTAAATCCATTTTCTAATAAAAACTCAATTAGATGATCTTGCCAGTTAATTAATTGGCCGCCTAAACCCTGAACAAGGAGAATTGGATCTGCTTCTTTGGGACCGTAGTCACGATAAATAATACTAATATCACCGTTCATAACCTCACCCTCTTCATAGGATTGTAATATTGGCGAGGTGATCATAATAATAAATAGTAATTTATAAAAAGGCATTGATGCGATCCTTGGCATTCTGTCTTAAGGAACCCCAAAAAAGCATAATATCAAAACTATGAAGGTCTCCTGAGAAGTCAGCCATGTTTCGCATTCTTTCTACTAAGGGGCCTTTAAGTTCGACTAAGCCAGAGTCTTTATTTAGAGAGGCTGAACATTCCTGTGTTTTTGTTACGCTAATAGATTTAGCAATACCTGTATGCTCAACGGCAAGCCTATCTGAAAAATCATAACCATTGGCTTTATTGATAATAGATAAATGAGACATATTTTGATCAACCCATTCAGAACTATTTAGCCAAGAAAAGGGATTGGTAGCTACTATTTTTTGCTTCATTAATTCAACAGTCCATCCCGAGGGCCTCCAGAAGACTGTTTTTTCTCTTTCTCTTTTAAACCCTTCTGCGACAGTAGACCAAGAAACAATGCAGTTTGTATCATTGTATGATTTAGAAGCTGGTATAAGAGGAAACAAGCCATCATAGTAGACTTCTGGAATAATATAGCCAATCGCATAAGCGCATACCATTCGCTCTTGTAATGGCTTACCTTGAACTTCATTAGCTATCAATCTTTGAGCTAGAAGTCCGCCTTGGCTATGGCCATAGATAATAAAAGGTCTGCCAGAATTAAGGTTCTCTATAAAAAATTTAAAAGATGCTTCAATATCTTCGTACGCGAGATCAAGGGCTAGTGTTCCATCAGCATCTTTAGCAAAAAAAGAGTAATAAGTAGCCTGTCTATACTCTGGTGCATAAATATTACAAGAATCATTAAAAGCAGTTGCTTGGTTTGCAAGCATTACTTCAGTTCGTTCATATGCTGAACGTGATTTATCCATAGTTGAATTCCATGCTTTTTCAAAAAAACCAGTTGGATGTATATAAAAAACATCTACCTCATTATTTAACTTATTGACTGTATATGACTGATCTGGGGTGTAAAATTGTTGACCATTTTTCTGTGGATAAGCAGCCCAGTTATCCATATTGGAGTAATCAGGTTTAGATGGCTGAGCAGAGTCTATAAAAGAATTGGTTGGCTTTATGTAGTCTAAAAGATTGTATAGTTTTTCATCGTCCATGATGAAAAGTATATATTAAAATCTATTTGGTACTAACTTATTAGTTGCAGTTGATGAAGCAATTAACTTATCGTTTTGAAATAAAGAAGCTTCAGTAAATGCAATTGATTTACCCTGTTTAATAACCTTGCCAACTGTGACAACAGGCCCAGGAGCACATGCATTAAAGAACTTAACGTCTATATCCAAAGTTAGCGGTATTAGAGCTCCCTCAGACTTAAAGATTAATTGTTGAGCCATACATGAATCTAGCATTCCTGTAACAAAACCACCCTGCACTATCATTCCGTTTGAATGAGTTAAATTAACTCCTGGGTTAAATTCACATGTAAAAGTTTCATCATCATTAGCATGAGCGCCTGAAAAGCCTAGAATTTCTAAGAACGGCGGAACTTCTAATGAATGAGGATTTTGATCTTTATTATCAGTTGTAGACATATTGATACCAAATTTGGCGGAGGGAGTGGGATTCGAACCCACGGTGCCGATGAAGGCACGACGGTTTTCAAGACCGTTGCAATAAACCAGACTCTACCATCCCTCCTGATTGCGAACGCTTATTTTATAGGCTTTATAGCTAAATGCAATATCTTTAATTTAGGCTCTAAATAAGGTCTGCCGTAAATTTGCCGTACTTTATTTAGAGGTTGAATATCAAATACGAGGGACTGAATCTTATGATGCTGTTATCGCCTGAGAGAAGTATTCCTTTAACTCTTTTACATTTGTGGATTTGCCCCAATCTACAAATGCAGTCTTATCAATAATTTGTATCAACTCATCCTCTGTCTCGCCTATCACACAGGGAAATGCATAATTTTTTTCTTTAATATTTTTGGGAATCTCATTTCGGTGCAATACCTTCACCTTGTATTCTTTTTTTAGCTCCCTTATGAATTGCAACCATTCTAATCTGACAAAGTATTTGCTGTGAGAGATGTCACATAACTCACACATACTCCCTTTTTCTAAGATATTCTTTTTATACCAATATTTGATTCCATTCCACATTCCGCCATCTGCATCATAGATAAAATATATTGTTTTAAACTTCTTCATTGTCCATATTCCATAGGTTCTAACTATAGCAAACACACATCGAGTGTTGCGATTGTTTTTTATTTGAAGATTATGGCAATATAAATCAACCTTATTCTTAACTGAGACAAAAAAATGCAGAATAACTATAGAATTATGTGCGCACTCATTTCATGGGCGGTGCTATCTCTTAGATTTGTTGATATGTTGATAATCGGCGAGCAAAGCAGTATTGCTGAAACATTGTTTGTCTATTTTGGGTATTTCACAGTTTGGGCTAACACTCTTATTGCACTTGCGTTTACGGCACCATTGCTTAATCCAGATAGAAAGTTATCTAATTTTTTCATGCGTCCTGCCGTTCGTGCAGCCCTTTTATCTTATACTCTTATGACATCCGCTGTTTATTACATGTTGATCGTGCCATATTGGGATCCTCAAGGCTTCACTTGGATGACCGCTACAGGCCTGCATGCAGTCATGCCCATTCTCTATATTATCGATTGGTTATTCTTCGCTGAAAAGCGACCAATTTTCTATAAACATCTTCCTTATTGGCTCATATTTCCTGCCGTGTATGGAGTTACATCAATCATCCGGGGGTTATTAACCAATGTATACCCTTATCCATTTTTGAACGTAGCCGAACTAGGCATTGGAAGTGTATTATTCAATATGTTCGGATTAGTTGCAGTCTTTGCAGTGGTTGGCCCTGTTTTTATTGCGGTAGCACATCTGATTGCTGATCGAAGCGAAACCTAGAGTTAAGATCAAGGTGAAGCCAGAAAATACAAATTAAACTTGCCAGGTTGTATCGCATTTTGCACAACAATCAAAGGTTACGATTGGTTTGTATTTCTAGACTGTGGCAAAATAAATCAACCTTATTTAGAAGATGGAGAGATATCTAATGTTTGGATTATTTAAGAAAGACCCGAGAAAGAAACTGCAAACACAATACGAAAAGTTATTGAGTGACGCAATGATGCTTCAACGTTCAGGCGATATTATGGGTTATTCAACAGTATCCGAAGAAGCAAACAAAGTGCTTGACCAAATTGTGCTGTTAGATGCTGGTGAAGAGACTTGAGAAATCAACTCTCATAATTAAAAATGGATATTGGTATAGATTTTGGGATCACCAACACTGATTTAGTCATTGAGAATAATGGCACTTCAACATTTCATACATTTGCATCTAAAGATACTATTGATACTAGGCTGTTAGATATTATCTTTTCTAAATTGAATCTCACTGACTTGGAGATTGAAAATATTGCAGTAACTGGGGGTAAATCAAGCAATCTACCAGAATCTTATAATTCAATACCCATAACAAAGGTGAATGAAGTTTTTGCTATAGGGAGTGGTGCAAAGGCAATTTATAACATCCAAGAAGATTCATATGTTGTTGTAAGTACTGGAACCGGAACTGCATGCGTAAGTTATATTAATGGGGAATTTCATCATTTAGGTGGTATTTCTTTTGGTGGTGGAACTCTTCAGGGATTATCAAATTTGCTAGTTGATACCAAAGATTCTAAAAAAATAAACAGTATGGCTTTTGATGGAGATAAAAATAGTCTAGATATGCTTATTGGTGAAGTTGTAAATAATATTGGCTCTCTTGACCCTGACATAACTGCATCAAATTTTTCCAAAGCAAGGGATTTAAAAAAATTCGCTGATGAAGATATAGCAGCATCTCTTATGAATATGACTGGAGAGGTAATAGGCACTGTAGCTTATTTGAATGCCTTGCTTGTTGGTGTTGATAAAGTCTATTTTATAGGAAGAGTTTCTTTACTTGAATCCGTTACATCAGCTATAGATAAAAGATTAGAACTTGCAGGTGTTACAAGTGTATATATTGAAAATAGGGAATTTGCTAATGCAATTGGCTCACTATCTTTTTTGAAGCCAGATAGGTAATTAAAACCTTAGGTCTGATAGCTGTGATGCTCCTAGATGAGACCCCCCCTTCTATCTTCTAAGTTACTTGAACACCAAATAGAAGGCTGCGATTTCTTTTTGTTTCTAGATTATGGCAAGATAAGTCAACCGTATTTATAAGTAGGAGTTATGTCAGGATTTATGGGTAGACTTGGATTAGTTATTCATTGGATTGGATTAATTGCAACTTGTTTTATGCTTGTTTTTTCTTTTTTAGACCAAAGTCAGGATGAGTTAATTATTCATCTAATTGCATCTAGTTTTCCAATTCTTATTGGCTGGTTGTTTAGAGTTTTGTTGGTAGGTAAATGCAAATTGCTTCCATGGGAGACATTATGAAAAAACTATTACTTATCCCCCTTTTAATTATTGGTTGCTCAGGGCTAACTGCGGATGCAACATCATATCTAAAAGAAACTATTTCGTTCCCTTCAAAGAATATTTTAGGGATTGAAAATCTTTTTAATGATGATCTTAACAAGCAAGAAAGTTTAGAAGTTTTTGGCGTCCTACATTTCCCCAATAACTATAATGCAGCTCAGGCTTATCCTGTAATTGTTGCCTCTCACGGATCATCAAATTGGAGAGAGCATCATTTACAGTACATCGAGCAAATGCGACAAGCTGATTTTATAGTTTTTGCTATGCATCCTTTTGACTCTAGGGGAGTCAATAGCACAGTCGGCAATCAGATGAATGTTACTAGCGAAACAATGATTTACGAAATGGCTATGTCATTAAATCTATTATGGGATGACCCAAGGTTTGATAACACCAAAATTTATTCTGCAGGCTGGAGCTTGGGTGGCACAGCAGCTCTTTTCAATGCATGGGTGCCGCTGCAACAAGCTTTAAATAAACCAGGGGCTTCATATGCAGGCTATCTCTTATGGTACCCAGGATGCTTAGCTTTGCCTGATAATAATGACTGGGACAGTGATGTCTTTCAAATTTACATGGGGGAGGAGGATAACTATGTGCCACCAGAACCTTGTGTTGAGCTAGTATCTGAGATTAATAGTGGTGGTGGGAATGCTAACATTACACTCTATCCGCGCTCCTTTCATTCATTTGATGGACCCAATCCATTGCGTCTGAATCCGGATGCCTATAGCTGGAATAATTGTAAATTTAAACTCAACGCTGTGACCAAGAAAGTTTATGATCCAAATAATATTAACTTAAAGTTTTCTGATCCAGCGGCTAGAGTATCCGCCTATAGGAGTTGCGCTGTTAAAGGAGAAGTTATGGTTGGATTTAATCCGAAATATAAGAACTCCGCATTTGATGCATTGGCAAATCTCTTGCCTACTCTTCGATAAGGTAGGAATAGTTACCACCTCTAGAAGACTAAAACTCGTAAATACGGCGGTTTTCTCAGCTTCAGGACTGCAATTGAAGCATAGATTGATTTAGGCATGAATCACAATGCCTTAGTTGACCTGTTTCAATCCTATATTAGGAATATAGTTATTAACATCTATCTCCATTTCTTTAGCCACATGAGAGTAAATGCTCAATGTAATGCTTGGGTCTGCATGTCCTAACCTATGTGCTAGTTGAGTAATAGGATAGCTATTAGATAGCATATTAGATGCGTGTGTCTTAGGTTATGTAACGAGTGTTTTATATCTAATGCTTTAAACACATCAAAGTAAAAAAAGGGAGCTTATGCTCCCTTTTTTATTATTCTAATTAATTAGAAATTATATTTAATACTAAAGTTGTGAGTTTTAGGAGCACCCATCATCACTCCATTGACTCCGCTTAAACCACTAGCAATTAATACTAGTCTTACATATTGATTATCAGTAGCATTCTTTACAGAGTATGCAAGTTCCCATGAATCATTTCTCCAGCCCACTTTATAGTTCAAGAATTCTTGATCAATTTTTTGAGCAAGCTCTGGATTAGTAGCTGGCAATTGAGCTAACCATTGAGGTGATCGTGATGGAGCAGAAGTATTTTCATATGGTCCATCGTACGAATAATCTACTCTTGAGAATACATTTCCGTTTCCAAGAGGGAAAAAGTGAGACAAACCAACTGTATATGCATCAACAGGTGTTAGCCTAGGCGCTGCATTTGAAAGGATATCAGGCGAGCCGTCATCTAGAGTCATATATGATAAGTTCAAAGTAAGATTAGGTCTTAGTTTTGCAATCATATTAAAATCAAAACCTAGTCTTTCTGCTGTTTCTGTAGCATTTCCAACAATAGTTCCTGTGCCATCCGGGTTTTGAGTTATGAAATGCTGTCCGTCAGTATCCATACTGAATGCTGTTGCATTGATTTGAACTTTATTATCCATTAATCTTGATTTAATACCAATTTCAAAATTCTCTGTTTCTGTTTTATCAAAACTTCTAGCATCTCCTGTGGCACCAGAAGTTGAATTAAACCCACCAGCTTTATATCCTGTGGCAGCAGCAACATATAGCATGACATCTTCAGATAGATCTTTTTGGGCACTTAAAGACCATGTCGTAGCAGTATCAGATCTTGTAAAAGTTTCATCAACATTTTGTAAGAATGCACTAAAAGGCCACCTATTTCCAAGAACAGCCTGTCTAGGAAGCCCAACTAGTTGAGGTTGTCCTAAAAGACCAGCAAGCATTGGACTTACGGCCCCTCCTAGCAAAGCCTGGGCATATAAATCTGCTTCTTTATCTTCTGAGGTATATCTAGCACCTATGGTATATCTTAGAGAATCAGAAACATGAGTAGTCATTCTTCCAAATATTGCTGAAGTTTCATCAGACCATGTCATATCTTGCGCTATGGCATCGCCTCCTTGGGTTGTAGCTGCAAAACCACCAACTCCTGCCGCAGCACCTGCTAAAGCTTGTAGTTGTCCAAGTTGAGCTGGAGTAGCTAATCCTGCTGCTGCAAGACCTTGTAAGCCAGCAATACTTTGTTGTATTTGTCCAAACCATGTATTCCATACTGGAGAAAATTCATTACCAATTTCAATAGCGGCCATATTCGCACCCGCACCCATCTCACCATATTCAGAATCTGAAAAATACACGCCCATTGTATATTCCTTATTTCCAATCATATTTGAGCTAAATCGTATTTCGTTTGTCAGAGATTTTCCTGGTAAAGTTCTTTTTACCTCTGCAAAATTGATAGACGTAAAGTCTGCATCCCACTCTCTGTATGCTTCGTATTTATTTCTTGCAAGAATATAAGTTAATGTCCCATTTTCTAATTCTTGCTCAACCTTGAATGATGTCAAAGTAGAATCTAGATTAAATTTTGGCGACCCTGGGGTAGTAGCAAATCTATAGTTAGTATAATCATTGTCCGCCGGCGTTTTACCTAATAAAGGAATTCCAATATTTGTTTGTGATGATGTAGCAATACTATCAACGGCACAACATGTTGATTTTTTTGAAATATCAGAATGAGAAAAAATAAAGCTGAGTTTTTCATTTTCATGATAAATTTTTATACCTATAACTGAATCGTCTACACCATTAGCTGAACTTCCATCAATGATGTTTGTCATGTACCCGTCTGATTCATTAACATTAGCACTTAGTCTAATAGCAGTTGAATCTGATATACCAAAGCTCATAGCTCCAGTAATTCTTGTTGAATTAAAGTCGCCAGTTTCATAATGGATATAGCCATCTGAATCACCAGGTCTTGGTGCTTTTGTTGTTATGTTAACAACACCTGCATTTGAGTTCTTTCCATATAAAGTACCTTGAGGGCCTTGGAGAACCTCAATTCTTTCTATATCGATTAGGTCGCTTAAGCCAAGACCTGTTTTGTTAAGATAAACTCCATCAACCACCAAGGCCACATCTGATTCAAGTGAGGCATCACTTTGGCTAGTGCCAATACCCCTTATTCTCATTGATGCATTAAATGGATCAACATTATAGTTAACAATCAAAGAAGGCAAAGCTGAGTCAATATCCCGTGCTGTTGTGATATTCATATCTTCAATTTGTGCTGCAGATAAAACTTCTACAACCATGGCAACATCTTGTGCGTTAGCTTCTGTTTTAGTTGCAGTAATAATAACGTCTTCAATTCCATCTGAATCTTGTGCAATAAGCATCACAGGTAAAGCTATTAAGCTCATACATAAAAATATTTGTTTAATTAATTTCATTTTAAAACTCCCTATAAATTTAAATGAACCAATAAGATACACTAATTATTTAAAACCAATATGTGCATAGATACTCATAACTTGATTAAATATGCAAATATCAATTTATATTAAAATATATATTTGCACAGATGGTTTTCAAATATTATCGTATCTAAGAATTTAGAACTGTAATAAGATTTATTTTAATTATGAAAAAAGATTCATAACTGGACAAAACCAAAATGCTGGCCATGAAATATCTCAACAAATTATGGAGTTGTTAGGAAAATGAATGATGAAAAAAATCTAGATCTATATTTCTCATACAGAAGCCCCTATTCATATTTAATTCTTCCAAGAATGTTGAAGCTTAAGAAAGAATCTAAAATTAATATAAACTTTAAAATTGTTTATCCAATAGCTATAAGAATGCCAGGATGGTTTGATAAAAAAAATATCTTATTTTTTATACCCCTGCTGATTGATATTAAAAGGAAAGCCAAAAAATTAAACATACCTGTTCGGCTTCCAATGCAACCTGATCCCATTAAACAAAATCCATTTACTGGAAAAATTTTAAAAGACCAGCCATATATATTTGATATATGTCATATGGGCCAAGAAATGACAAACAGAGGTCATGGCCTAGAATTTGCTCAAAAACTATCAGCGACTATTTGGACAGTAAAAAACTGGAATAAAGAAGAGAATATTGCTGAAATATTACTAGGCTTCGACATTGAGCTTGCAGAAATTAAAGAGACTATAAAAAGTAATGAAAGTCAGTTAATACAACAAATTAAACAGAATCAAGTTGATCAATTAGAGGCAGGTCATCATGGTGTTCCGCTATCTGTGTATAAGGGAAACTACTTTTTTGGTCAGGATAAATTTGATGACCTCATTGAAAATATGAAATTACATGGAGATATATAGATGGAACCAAATTTTGATGCATTTCAATTAATAGGGCAAATAGCTCTTGGCATAATAGGCTTTTCAGCAATTCTGATTGGCTTGAGTAGAACATCAGAGGGCTTTTCAGAGCCAGATAATTTTAGAGTACAGCTTTTAACTTATTCAGCATTTGGAGCTATGTTCGGGTCAATTATTCCTTTTGCTATATTCAGTGATAATAATTTTGAAGCTGCTTGGTTGATTTGTTTTTGGGTTGTGAGCATCTACTCTGTAATGGGGCTGATAGTATTTCCAAGAAGAATGCTCAATCTAAGAAGACTAGGACATAAAGATATTTTTCCAATTAAATTATATTTATTTCAAACAGGTGTTTTATCCATAATATTTATTCTTTCGTTATTAATGATAACCACTAATTTTTATAATCCATCTCAAATATACATAATCTGCTTAATGCTTTACTTGTTCCAAAGCTCTGTGGCTTTCATCAGAACAATGTTTTTTAGAGTAAATTGAGTGGGAGTAGTTGTCCTCCTATTATTCCTGACTTAGCCTTTAGCTTAAACTAAATAATATAGAAAATATTTAAAAAAAATCACGAAAAAAAATTACACAAGAATAATTAGTTTTTGGTATAGTTGCTGAAAATATTTAGGAAATATTATGATAAACGATATCAATGAAAGCAATAAAGATACCTCTTTTCCAAGTAAGCTATCTCTTCTAGCTCAAGAGCTTAGATCAGAGAAGAAGCGTCTTCAACAAGACCTTGATGAGCTGCAAAGTGATTATGATGACGTAAAGCCAATGACGCCAACAGGAACTCCTGATTGGTATGTTAAGTGGACGGCAATGCTCCTCGGTGTGGCCGGTATATTTACCATGAGTGCTGGGTTTGTTGTTTGGGGGCAGGTTGCATATGTATTGTCTAGTTGCGGATGGGTTTACGTTGGTATGCAGTGGAGTGATCGAGCAATTATGATCGGTTCTGCTATTAGCGGAACTGCTGTGATGATGAGCATGGTAACAGGACTATAATCTAATGTGTGGACATTAAAATCCACACTTATTAGCCAAAAAAGGATTCAAAATTAGATCGTAAACTTAGTTAAACGTCGAGATGTTTAGATAAATGGCTATGAAAATTAACAATAGCTTTTTCGAAGTAGCCAAATGTTAAATGAGTATTAGCAGGAGCTGTGACAGTCTCTTGAATAGCACGCGCAGCTTCCCGATCTTCATCTTGACCAGATTCATTAACAAACAATGCATCACGCCTAGCGTCTTCTAAAGTAGCTGTACTCCCTTTAGTTTCAGGGTTTGTCATAAGATAGGTTACTAGCTTTACTTGATTTGGCGCAATTGGCTCCATAATTGTAAGGTTTGAATGTTTAGATAATAGAGAAACGCTAGCATTTGGAAAAAGATGATAGACAGCTGTAACAGTTCCTTTAATTTTTCTTTCATTTGGCTGTAAGTCTCTAAGTTTTTCAATCCGCTTAAAGGGAAAAATTACTCTTGAATTAGGTCCAAATGTTTCTACTAAATTAATATTGTCTAACCCATATGGATAAAAGGTATCTCGATGTAGAGATTTAATGTGATAGCCCTCTAAAAGAGTTTCAGTTAATAATTTCCAATTAGCTTTATCTGTAACCTCCCCATGTTGAAACATTTCTTGATCATCAGTGAAGTAATTTAGGCATTTTTCTAATGAGTTTATATCTATTTGTCCATCTTGTTGGACATAAACAATACCTCCTTTTTCTATAGCACTTACCTCAACAAGTCCGTGATCATCTTTGTTTAAATCTGGGAAACCATCCTCGCCTGGAATTCTTTTTAATTTACCTTCTAGGCTATAAGTCCATGCATGATATGGGCATACAAATGCTTTCTTTTTACAGCCACTGCCATTAGCAACCTGCATACCACGATGTCTGCAAGCGTTAATAAATGCACGAACCTCTCCGTCCTCTCCCCTGACTACTAGCAAAGGAGTTTTTGATGCATTTCTGGCAATGTAGCTTCCATTCTGAGGAAGTGCTGCTGATGGACAATAAGGAATGGGAAGTTTACGTAATAAAGCAATTTCAGCATTAAATCTTTCTAGTGAATAATAGTTCTCAACTGGTTCTTTCCATATGGTGTCACCAAGATCAGTAGTTCCATTGTCTATGTGGGTAAATATTCTATCAATTGCCTGATCGTCATTTAAAAGATGTTTTGAGTCGATCATAGAGTAGGTCCTATTAAATTAATAAAAATCTGTTCGTTTGTTATTTATAGTAAATAGAATTTGATTAGTAATCAAATAGAAAAGATAAAGGAGGATGGAGGGGATTAACCTCCTCCACGTCCTGCTGAACTAGGCTCTTTCCTATATTTACAACATCTTAACGATGCTATTGTTTATTCATCACAGATTATGGTTAAATAAATCAACCTTATTCTTAACTTGGAGAGATTATGAATAACTGGCTTAAATGGGTCATATACGGCTGTCTTTCTTTAGCTTTATTGGCTTACTTGTTAAACGTTTATTCCAACTCATAAACTACTAACGAAAGTGAAGAGATAATTAGGAAAGATTATGAAAGAAAGAATAGATTTAATTTTAAGATGGTCAATCATACTATTTACACCTGTTGGGGTTGGTAATTGGATCTTTGCTAATGAATATACTTTTTTACAAATTGTAGCCGTCTTGGTTGTTTTTAGATTCCTACTATTTAATAAAACATATCAGAAGTAATGCTTCTGAATTAGATGCCTGGTATCTTTTATCTACTATTGTAAAAACCCAAATTTTAGACGAAAAAAAACAGAGCAAGCTCTGTTTCTTAATTCGAGTTCCTTAGAGGTCTAAAGTGAGATTTTCTCTAGCTCCTTGAATTCTTTCTCTGGAATTCTTGGTGGGTCTATAAGCTCTTTTTTATCGCCGACTCTTATAAACGCTTTCTCTCTATGGGCTCTGCCAGCTTTTTTCTCTCTAATTCTCGTCTGCAGTTGGTCTTTAGTCGGAATTAGCTGGTTTAGTAATCTTATATAAAATAAAAATTTATGTCAACACTTAATTGCAAATAATTATGAAAGATATTTATGGCTAGTAGCTGACCATTTTTCTGCAAGGATTAAACTCCTTTATCTATCTACCGTATCATCAAATTGTGTCATTTCTTTTATCGCTCCACAGCCATTTATATTGTCTGAAACACTTCTGGGCTGAATCGTTAGCAAAGTTTTCAGCTACTTCTATTCTTAGACGAATAGTTTTTTGTTGAGGTTGAGAATATGCAGACATAACGAGTTTCTTGTCAGCATTCTTCATGGCTTCTACAAGAGAGTCTCCTTTCTGTCGTTGTTGCATAACAGCAAGTGCAGAATCGTAATCTTTTTTGCATTCTTCCATTGAGTCTTTTTCCTTATCTGACGCGTATAAAGGAGATACGAGCATCATTAAAATCAGGCTTAATAATTTCCTATTTTTCATTTCTTACTTCTTATATTCAGCAGCTTCTTCAGAACCATCTGTTGCAGTACCTTTGCTGTAGGAGTGAGCTCCCATTCCCGCTAGATCTCCATCTTGAACAATCAAATAAGGATCTCTTATAGGATTGCCATCAAAGAAGCATTCTAATATTTCTCGAACGCCTGCAGCATATCTTGCTTGCGCAGATAAAGATGTCCCTGAGGTATGCGGTGTCATTCCGTGATTAGGCATAGTCCTCCAAACATGATCATTTGGCGCAGGCTGTGGAAACCATACATCACCAGCATAACCACTTAACTGTCCTGATTCTAAGGCTCTTGCAACAGCATCCTTATCACAGATTTTTCCTCTAGCAGTATTTATCAATGTAGCACCTCTCTTCATCTTACCAATGAGATGATCATCAAAAAGATTCTCAGTTTCTGGATGTAGGGGGCAATTGATAGTAACAACGTCGCAAACAGCTACTAGAGATTCTACTGAATCATGAAATGTAAGGTTTAGTTCTTGCTCAATCTCATTAGACAATCTATGTCTATCAAAATAATGAAGGTGTGTATCAAAAGGTTTCATCTTTCTAAGAACATCCAGTCCTATTCTTCCTGCAGCAACCGTTCCAATATGCATGCCTTCAACATCGTAGGATCTTTGAACAGCATCGGCTATATTCCAGCCTCCTTCATTAACTATTCTATGTTGATTATGATAATCACGAACCATGGATAGAATCATCATAACTATGTGCTCAGCGACAGATCTAGAATTACAGTATGTAACCTCAACAACGTCAACTTTATTATCCATTGCAGCCTGAAGGTCTACATGGTCAGAACCAATACCAGCTGTAATGGCCATTTTAAGATTAGGGGCTGATTCCATACCCTTCCTAGTTAAGTAATATGGAAAGAAGGGTTGAGAAATAACAATATCAGCATCGACTAATTCTCTATCTGCCTCACAGCCCTCTCCATCCTTATCTGAAGTAACTACTAGAGTATGTCCAGCATCTTCCAGGAACTTTCTGAGACCTAATTCACCTGAAACGCAACCAAGAAGATCGCCAGGATTAAAATCAATATCTTTGGGAGATGGTAAAGTCATGCCATCGGGATATTTATCTAACTTAGGTAAATTGTCTCGAGCATATTGCTCAGGCATTCCAGTTTTTGGGTCATCGTATAGTACGCATAAAATTTTCATATTCTGTTTATAAAAGATTAACTACTATTAATAGAACAGAATTTTTTTTAAAAAACAAGAAAATTGGATATTTAGGTCTTTATAAAAATAAGGGAGATTAATGAAATTCTATAAGTTTTAAGGATACTTTCTTCCAACTATTTTGTTGTAGATAACTGCAAAGAGCACAATAAATAATGCGCCCACAGCAACTGGAAGAATAACAAAACCTAACCCCTTCCCACCAAGTACTGCAATGATTGGGTTTGCCCCTGCTGGAGGATGAATGATATTAAAACTAGCCATTACAAAAACAGCCAACCCCACTGATAAGCCTAGAGAAATAAACGAAGTACCCATAAGTGAAAATATAAGAACCCCACTCAAGGCTGAAAGGATATGGCCTAATAAAATATTTTTTGGCTGAGCGAGGGGACTTTCATGAACAGCCATTACCAATACCATGGTTGCTCCAAAGGGAGGAATCAGCCAAACACTTCCATAATCGGATAAATTTAGGAATGCTAGGAAACTAATGCAAAGAAATGCCCCTAAACCAGACAGGAGGTTATTTATCAAACGTTTCTTGTTTGGGTATTGACGCATACCTTATACATTAGCTTATTTTGTATGGAAGAGCATTAATCATCGAATGATTAATTATTATCGATGAATTTTATTATTTTTGAATGCTATGTCTTTTGATTGGCTGATTTTTAATAGCCTATAAAAAATCTAATGAAAATTACTGGCAACAGCAAAGAAAGTATCAACATAATAGCAAATCTCCATTTAGTCACAATGTCTCCTTATTTAATAATTTAATATTTTAACTACACGATAAAAATAAAGTATATACATAATTTCAGGTTATGAAGTTTGTGTAATATGTTTTTAAATTCTTATTGAGTTATTAGAGTATCACTATATCAAATGTGCGGCTGGCTTCCAGTAACTTTAAGTCCCGGCAGTGCTGATTGTTTATATTATTTAGATTATGGCAAAATAAATAATATTAATAAAAAAGATGAATAAATAATGATTGAATCAGGTAAATGTCAATGTGGAGATATATCCTATTCTTTTGATAGGGACAACCTCATATCCACTCATCATTGTCATTGTAGTGACTGTCAAAGATCTACGGGCTCTGGAAAGGCAACAATTTTATTTGTTGCAAAAAAACATATAGAGATAGAAGGAACACTCAAGTTCTATGAGGTCAAGGGATCATCTGGATCTCGTGTACGAAGAGGTTTTTGTGAAAGCTGTGGATCAGCCATTTTGAGCTATGCAAAAGAAATTCCACATATTCAATATATTAAGGCTGGTTCATTAAATGACTCAAGCTGGGTAAAGGTTGATTCTAATTTTTTTACTGATTCAGCACATGATTGGAATAAACCAGATGAAACCATAAAAAGCTTCAAAGGGAATCCCTCCATAATCTCTAATATCAAAACTTTATTTAAATCATTTTAATAAGCGGACTTCCAAAATAGGAGAATATGAATGCGAAGAATAATTACAGGACATAACCAAGATGGAAAATCTATAGTTATATTAGATGGCCCTCCGGCTAGATCTATTGGAGAGGATGTTGGGGGTTTATTTGAAATATGGAATACAGACGGCGAAACCATTAATACAACTGATGTAATAGATAGAGCTGATGATGATATTGTCTTATCACCTCCAAAAAATGGATCAAAATTTAGGTACTTTCAAATCAACCCAACACCTGAAGGCATTCCGATGGAGATGTTACAAGAAATAGCTGCTGATGCTTTTGCAAAAATTGGCGCTGCTCATCATAGAGTAGACACCTCAAAGCATCATGCAATGCATAAGACGGAAACAATAGACTATATTATTTTACTTAAAGGAGATGTGACATTGGTTCTTGATGAAGAGGAGGTAGATCTTAAGCCTCATGATGTCGTGGTGCAAAGAGGCACTAATCATGCATGGATTAATAATGGAACAGAACCTGCCTTGATGATTGCCTGTCTAATTGATAGTGAATTGGAATAAGGATTTAACTTTTATTCTTTAAAAGGATATTTTTTAAATAAAAGTTCTCAACCTTTTCTCTTGCCCATGGAGTAGTTCTTAAGAATTTTAAGCTTGATTTCATTCGAGGATCATTTCTGAAAGCATTTAGGTTTAAAGCATTCCCCAACTCTTCCCAGCCATACTTCTGATAAAGCTCTTCGAGCATCGTAGCCAATTTTATTCCGTGCAAAGGGTTATTAAGTTGCTCACTCACAAAGCTATCCTCACTTTAGTCCTTTAACCCGGTCTCGTATTTATCTTTCCATCTCTGGAGTGTTTTTTCTAATGAATCAATATCGTCATAATCATGCCACTCTAATTTACAAAGCTTTTGAGCGATATCTCCAATAGCCATTTCTTGGCTAAACATAAGGTCGGCCATTAATCGAAGTTCACGATCATGTGTTTTTCTACCTATGCCTTTGAGGTATTTATCGCCCTTCTCCACATGAACAATAACTTTAAATAAAATATCAGGTTTATTATCTAGTGAAGCCTTATTGTATTCATCTACTAGTCTTAAAAGCTTGTATTGAGGTTCATCAGAATACATTTGCTTGTAAAAGAAAAATTTATTTCCCTCTTCTTCAGACAATTCACCGGTTGATATTTTAACAAGATTGTCATGGATTAACTCTTTATGCATATGGAGGCAGGTAGCAGCAACCGATTCGAGATACTTATCAGCAGAGGTAAATCTATCTTTTTTTTGAAATCGCATTTTGTCTGTCCTGTATTAAGTTCTTGTAAGAATCAATCATATCAACTTTAAAATCATAATATGTAATATCACTTCTCTTTATAAGAGTATGGCAGAATACTCAACTAAATATAATTAGGAATAAAAAATGATAGATATAATTTTATACACTTCGCTTTTAGCATTGGTACATATAATGTTACCCAATTTAGTTAAGTCTAGATTTGGAGAAGCTACTTCTGAAAGAGCCAGAAAAGCAGCTCATAATTTTGCAGAATCCTTACCGGTATTTTTTGTACTCGCTATTTTATCTATTCACTTAAATGTTGAATCAAATGAAACACTTGCCCTTGTCTGGTTATGTTTGAGACTTGTTTTTGTTTCCTTGTATGTCTCGGGTATTGGAACAAAGCCTGCTAATGAAAAAGGATACGAAGCCCAACCTTTAAGGAGTATTGTCTGGATTATTTCTATTGGTTATCTTGTGAAGATGGCTATCAATCTTACCTAATAGACAAAAAAATTATGATGGTGGAGCTATACCGTTAAGCTCTTTTATTTAGTGATATTCCTTTGCCACCTAAACTTGTTAGACCATTTCTTAATTTTGTTCATAACATCATCTTTTGAGCCGCTATTCCATGCACAATTCTTTTCTGAGATATCATAAATCTCTGCAATTGAAACGCCCTGCTCATAAAGAGACCAACATAAATAAAGATTCATTTTTTCAGCAGTTGTTCCTCTTTTACAGAGACTATTTTGAATAGCCTTTATATTAGAAGCCTGTTGCATTATCTCTTTAATGTCCTCTAAGCCTAGGGGCTTATAAGCTAGTAAATTTTTTATTTTATACACTGGGCTGACGTCTTGATGTTCAAATATCTTTATGCCCTCACCAGGATTTTTTCCATACTCACCATCGGTTGTAATAGATTTGTTGCGCTGGAGAGCGCGCTCTATAGATTCTGATATATGACTAATATAATCAGAGATAGATTCAAACTCAGATTTTTCTTTAAATTTTGGAATTGTTTTTTCTATTAACGTTATTAATTCAGCCATCTATACCTTTATTTATATAATTCGCTAGTGTAAACCCTTTGAGATATCCCGGTTAAGGTAATTTCTCTTTATTTTACTTAGGCCTCCTGGCGTTTCTATATTAATTGATCATATCCATTGATACATAAAGGACGGGTTACAATGAGTATATTAATAGTCTTTGTAATAGGAAGTTATGAGTAAATTAGTCATTTTTAATAAGCCTTTTCAGGTTCTCTGTCAGTTCACTGACGACGGTGACAGAAAAACCTTATCTGATTACATAAATGTTAAGGATGTTTACCCTGCTGGACGTCTAGATTATGACTCTGAAGGTCTGATGATACTTACTGATGATGGAAAGCTTCAAGCCAAAATAAGTGACCCAAGATATAAACTACCCAAAACCTATTGGGCACAAGTTGAAGGTAGTGCCACACAAAAAGATTGCGACACTTTAATGAAAGGCGTTAAGCTAAAAGATGGCCCTGCGAGAGCTGTCTCTTGTAGACTTATCCCTGAACCTGAGATATGGGAACGAGTTCCTCCGATACGAGTTCGCAAAAGTATTCCTGACAGTTGGATTGAGCTTGTTATTGATGAGGGTAGAAATCGCCAGGTAAGAAGAATGACTGCTGCTATAAAGCTTCCAACTCTTAGGCTAGTTCGTGCCGCTATTGGTGAATGGTCTATAGAGAACCTTAAACCTGGTCAATTCAAATTGTTGTAATGAACACCAAACACTAAAGCAAATACCAAAATAACAAAAAGGACACCGCCACAGATTACGATTATTCTAGTGAATTTTGACTCATTTTCTGTTGCTTTATAAAGGCCGAAAACCACGAAAATAAATAGCAAGGCTTCCATTTTTAATTTGCCCCTGAATCGTCTGAATGTTTGACCAAAATAGATCTAACCTGGGTATCCATTTCATCTGTTTTAGAATCCAAATGCTTAACTTTTTCTAGATCTAGAAAGTTATGTCTAAAACTTTCATCTTGTTCATCTATCTCATTAAGTTTTTCAAAATTAGGAAAACCTTTAACGTATTCGTTGATCCTTTTAATGTGTGTATCTTTCAATGAAACTTTTTGAATATCATCAATATATTCCTCAAGGAGACCTGTGCTAATCATTTCATTAACTATGTCACTAACTGAGTCACCATCTAAATACATCCACTCAGCGGAAGCCCTTATTCTTCTGTCTTCAGGTGATTGAGTAAGAATATTTTTAGAGTATCCTCTTGCCTCATCAATAAGTGCAAATATCTTCAAAAGAACGGCCTCTTGCCTTTGAGGGTTAACTTCATGGTAAAAACCAAGCAATCTTAATATTTGATATTGTGGCTCATCTGAATAATCCATCAAGAATTCAAAAAGACTTTCTCTTTGCTTTTCAGTAAAGATCTCTAGAACCAGCTCCTTTGAAAACATATGGAGCCTAAAACAATCATCCTGAAGCTCATAAATATATTCATTTACAGTTTGGTCATCTGTTTTTACTAAAAATTCCATTTAATCATTCCTGTATTAAATTTATGCAACCATCAATTATTCAATTAATAAAATCATATTAACTGATAAGGCTAACTTTCAGAAACTTGCTGTTAAAAATAATTAGATATAAAAAAAAATTTAGGTAATTTATCTGGTGGTGAGTTTCAAAGAGTTTTGCTTGCTAGAGCTATTTCAAAAAAACCAGAACTGTTAGTACTTGATGAACCAGTTCAAGGTGTCGATTATACTGGTGAGATAGCGTTGTATGAATTAATTAAAAAAATCTCAGATACTTTGAATTGTGGAATTTTATTAATCTCACATGATTTACACACAGTAATGACTGCAACAGATCATGTTGTTTGTTTAAATGGCCATGTTTGTTGTTCAGGTTCACCAATTGATGTTGCAAAAAATAATGAATATAAAACATTATTTGGAGAACAAGCTTCTCAGATACTCTCTATTTATGCTGTCTCTTATAC
>OJFU01000076.1_pt1 | contig 26263 bp, 29 predicted proteins | sample 1594331 | NCBI WGS metagenome assembly OJFU01 (sample SAMN05416801, study PRJEB24817) | seawater metagenome | isolation source: Sea water | place: Canada:Atlantic | collected 2013-11 | reverse complement strand
TCTTACTTTCTTCTACAAGTCTTTTCACCTCGCTATCAATATCTAGATTAGCTTGAACAATTTTTGCCGTACCAGGATTCTTAGAATTAATATTTTGCGCTAACTCTTCTGCATCTTTTTTTGATGAGTTGTAATGAATAATAATATTCCAACCCAAATCACAATACGTCAGAGCTATCTCTTTCCCAATTCTTTTGGCAGCTCCTGTAATTAGTATAGTTTTATTCATAGACAATTTTTTATAACTTTAATGAGTAGTTTAAACTTTTCTTCTTCAATTTGCTCTTTTGGAACATTTGCCAGCACTGAGAAATTTGTTTCTTTCATGCCGCTAAGTAATTTTAATATTAACTGCTTGGTGTCTTTAAGATGTGGTAGTTCAACCAAACTCTCAATCAAGATGCTATTTCTTTCAAAGCTGATTTCTTGTAGAGCCTTTAATAGCAGATTTTCTTTTGAGTCTAGTTTGATATTTGAAAGCATTCGCAATGTTTTAGCTGCATTTGAAAATGTATTAGGAATAGGTAGGTCTTCCCCTAATATAAAATTATTATTCATTTGTAATTCAGCCCATCGAACTTGTATATTGTCACTCGAATCGCAAGAGCTGCTCTCAAGACCATCTAGGTATGGTTTTTGTAAATTATATTTTAAAAGAATTTTAAAATAGATATTGGGATTTGATGAAGATAGGGCTCTCTCAGTTTCAGTCCAAATCCTATTAGGGGAGAGTTTTGCAATTTCACCAGAATCAACTATTTCATTTATAAGCTTTTTAGTTTCCTCAGTAATCTCAAAATTATTTAAATGCTCATAGGTATGAAATCTTGCAAGCCTTATTGCTCTTAAGGGGTCTTCAGAAAAGGCATCAGAGACATGTCTAAAAATTTTATTCTCTAAATCTTTTCTACCACCAAAAGGATCTATGATCTTTCCATCATCATCTTTTGCCATAGCATTGATTGTTAAATCTCTCCTAGATAAATCCTCTTCAAGAGTTACTTCTTTCCCAAAGTAAAAATTAAATCCATGGTATCCCTGGCCTGATTTTTTTTCAGTCCTAGCTAGAGCATATTCTTCATTGGTTTCAGGATGAAGAAAGACTGGAAAATCTTTTCCAATAGGTCTGAATCCTTTGGCAGCCATTTCTTCTGGTGACGAACCCACCACCACCCAATCTTTATCTTTAGCTTCTTCATTTAAGAGAGCGTCCCTGACAGCACCCCCAACTTCATAAATCTTCATATCTTTCTAACTTGAAATAATTTTTTATCTTCTAATCTAATGGCAGTTAGTTTGTTTCCCCAAACACAACCAGTATCGAGCCCAATTATATTATCTAATTTAGTTTTACCCTCAAGAGCAGCCCAGTGTCCAAAAATAATATGCTCACCTTCCTTCAAATTATTAACAGTTTGTTTGAACCATGGAATATGAGTTTTGTCTGTTTGATCTTTGTTTGATTCTAGTACCAATGAGCCATCTTTTCTCAAAAATCGCATTCGCGTGAAATAATTTATTATTGTTCTCAATCTTTTATACCCAGTAAGGCTTGAATCCCATTTTCTTGGTGTATCACCCCAGATATTTGCTAAAAGAGTAAATGAATCTTCTTTTAGGCCAAGCTGGACTTCTTTCGATAAGCTTTTTGCTAATCTCATATCCCATAAATAAGGAATGCCAGCATGTGATATCCAAAATATTTCTTTGGTATCTTTTATCTTGATTTCTAAAAATAATGGAAGTTTTTTTAACCAAGTATGATATTTTTTTATGTTTTTTGATTCTAGAATTTTTTTCAAGGACTTATGTTTTTTTTTATGCTCTATTAAGTAAAGTAGGTAGAAATCATGATTGCCTAAAACTGCTTTCACAGATTTTTTGTTCTGCATGCAGAACTCCAAGACTTCGAGTGACTCCTTTCCTCTATTTACCAAATCACCAGCAAAGATAATCTTATCTTCTTCCGGCTTAAATTTTATTTTGATTAACAGTTTCATAAGTTCTTGATAACACCCCTGAACATCACCAATCACATAATGGGCCATACTATTCTTTTAGTGCCTCAGCTAGCTTCATATAGTCCTCAAGACAAACCTCTTCTGGCCTTAGATTGTTATCAATATCCAATAAATCCCAGTTAACATCTCTTTTCTTTAAATTATTCCTAATATTTTTTCTTCTAGAAATAAATGACCAATCTACAACTTTATACAAATCTTTTTTATATGATAAATCTAATCTATTAGATTTTTTTGGAGATATTCTTATAAAACTTGAAGTCACTTTTGGTTTAATATCAAAAGCCTCAGGCGGAACGTCAAACAATATTTGAGTATCAAAGAAAGCAGATAATTTAATAGAGAGTTTGCCCCAATTTTTCGTACCAACTTTTCCTGTTATCTTCTCAGCAACTTCTTTTTGAACTAAAAAATGCATATCTTGAATATGTTCACACCAATCAGTAAACATTAAAATAATCTGTGTCGAGATGTTATATGGAAGGTTCCCAACTATCCTATAGTTTTCGTTTTCTAAAAAATCCAACGGGGCTTTCAAAATATCATCATTTATAAACTCAAACTTCGCAGGCCCTAAATATTTTTTTGAAAGATATTCAATATTCTTTGAGTCAATATCTATAGCTTTGATATTTATATTTTCAAGATTGATAGTATCTGTCAGAGCCCCCATTCCAGGACCTATTTCTAAGAATTTATTATCTTTTTTGGCACTAATAGATTGGCCCATCTCAAAAATAATAGCTGGATCAGATAAGTAGTTTTGACCAAATTTTCTTCTTGTGTCTCTTGAACTCATTTAATTATCTTTTTTGCAGCTTTTATTGCTTCTTTGAATGATGATGTTTCTGCTTTGCCAGAGCCAGCGATATCCAAAGCTACTCCATGATCTACAGATGTCCTAATAATAGGAACTCCCAGAGTAATATTAATAGATTTACCAAAGCTAAGTGCCTTAATAACTGGCAATACCTGATCATGATACATCCCCATAAAAGCATCCGTTTCTTTCAATACTTTCTTAGTAAAAGCTGTGTCAGCTGATATGGGCATAGATACGTTTATCTTTCTTTTCCTAAGCTCCTTTACTGCAGGTATAAGAATGTCAGACTCTTCAGTACCAATTTTTCCACCTTCACCAGCATGAGGATTTAGACCAAGTAGCTTAATTCTTGGATTCTTTATATTAAATTTAGACTGAAGCTCATCATGTAATATCTTGATCTTATTTAAAATAAGCTTTTTTGTGATAGCTTTAGAAACTTTTTTTAAGGGTATATGAGTGGTGGCAATTGCAACTCGCAACTTGTCTGAACCTAGTAACATTAAAACATCATCACTTTTTGTAAGATCACGGATATATTCAGTATGTCCTGAAAATTTCTTATCTACTGAAATAATATTTTCTTTACTAATAGGGCCTGTTACAACAGCAATTCTTTTATTATTTATAGCTTGCTCAATACTGTATCTAAGATTATCTAAAACATATAAGGCGTTGGATTTATATAATTTTCCAGCCTTAGTGTTTGAACATTTTGTAATGTTTATTACTTGCAATGCACCCAGAATATTTTTTTCGCAATCATCAATCTTTTTGAGAGATTTAATGCGAATTTTTGTACCTATAAGCTTAGCTCTATCTTCAAGAAGTTTTGAGTCAGCGATGCATATAATTGGAATGCCAACATCTTTCCAAAATGATGAATTACACAACTGAATAATTAGATCAGGACCAATGCCAGACGGCTCTCCAGGGGAGTAGACTATTGCCTTCAATCTAGATCTTTGATCTCAACAAATGCCTCAGCCCTCATTGATCTCAATGTGCCTTCCAACTCTTCCTCATATTTACGAGCATAAAGTAGTTGATATGCGCGATCCTCGATAAGTGTATCTGTCATGTCATGATTTCTCTTTTCAAGGACTTCTAAAAAATGGAAACCAAACTCTGTTTGAAATACTTCAGATACTGTATTTATTTCAGATTCAATCATTGTTTTTTCAAATTCATCGGCTAGAACTCCTCTGCCAAGCCAGCCAAGTTCACCACCTTTTTTAGCAGACCCAGGGTCTTGTGAGAATTCCTCAGCTAAAACTCCAAAATCTTCTCCATTCATAACCCTCAATCTAATGTCATTAAGTTCTTTTTCTGAAGTTACCTCGTCTCTCATAGCAGATGGCATCAGTAAAATGTGCCTTGAAGACCACTGCTCTTGTTCTTTAACATAACTCCCTCTCTTGTCCTCTAATCTTAGTATATGAAAACCAGATCCACTTTTTAAAGGTTCTGTCATATCATTAATTTTTTTCTTATCTAGGGCACTTGAAAAAAGCTCAGGCATATCAATAGATTTTCTCCATTTCATAATACCTCCATCTTTCGCATTTCCGCTTATGGAAACTTCTTCAGCAACTTTTCCAAAATCTTCACCGCTCTTAATTCTTAAAATAACCTTATTTGCCTGAGATAGAGTTTTAACTAAAATCTGTCTTACAAGCAGCTCTGGTTGAAGTTCAGCCAAAGAATCATCAGTTGCAAGAAATGCTTGGAATTCCTTTTCTGTGATATCAATTTCACTTCCAACCCTTCCTCTTTGTATTCTTTGAACTGTCATTTCTTTTTTAACGTTTTGTCTTAAGTCATCATAAGAATCTCCAGCTTCTTGAACATATAAGATAAATTCCTGAAGACCCATATTATTGTTACCAGCAATTCTTGTAATAGTTTCATTAAGCTCTGTATCACTTATTCTTATTCCTGCTCTATTTGCCATTTGCATTTGAAGCTCTTCAATAATTAGCTTTTCAACTACTTGTTCACGAAGAACCTCTATAGCCGGCTTAGGAATATTTTGATCATCATATTGAGTAATAATATTTGTGAGATCGTTAATGATTTGAGATTCCATAATAATTCCATCATCAACAATTACCGCTACTCTATCTAAGACCTCGATCTTTGCAAACAAAGGTATTGATGTAAGAATTATTAATGGTAGTAGTATTTTTTTCATATTTAGTTTCAGTAATTAAAGAGAGAGTTGTTTAATAATCTATTTATTTTTTTATAGGAAGTGTTGAAGCCCTTTAGCTCGAACTCAAAATTTATCCTGCTTTTGTTCTCTATTTTTATAATATTATCCCATGCATCAGCTAAATTAGGATAATAAATCCTTGCTTTATTTATTTCATATTTAGATAAATTTTTATCTGAGCCAGTAAGCCTAAAGGCAAAACAACAATTTTCATATTCAAAGCCTATCAAGCTTTCAATATTTGTATCCGTCTCGTTATCTTTTTTAAGTCTTGCAATAAATTTCAATCTTTCACTTATATTAATATTTGCATATACCTCTGAGTAATCCAAGGGAACATTAAAATCTCCAGATATTCTTCTATACCTTTTTGCAAATCCAAATGATCCGAGTTTTTTTACCTTATGGGTGAGATTTATACCTGCCATCGAAGTCTTATTACTGTGAGTTAAATACCCTAAATATGCACTTAGATCTGTATTTTTGTTAGGCATCCATTTCGATGTTGCTATGATAGGAGCATCTTGCCTTGAATCTTCTTTCATGAAATCAGAGGCAGTATTTATAGGGCTTAGCCATATTTTTCTATCTTCAAAATAGAATTTTTTTGAAATTCTAAACCCAAGCTTCTCCAATGAGTTATCAAATTTTTTGTAGTTAATGCTTAGAGTATAAAATTTCTGATCACCAACTCTATCCATTCCTGCAAATCTGTCATTGCCAAATAAATTATTGTCGATACTTAGCTCATCTGTGTCAAAAACTGGGTTATTTGATTGCTCTTTGTAGGCAGAATAGCCAATTACTAGACGGGGCTCGATTATTGACGTGCTTGAATCAACTTTTTTAATAAATATAGAGCTAATATCAATAAGGAAATTTGGAATGTTTACGTTGCTAGCTTTTTCAGACTGATTGGTCAGATTATAGTTAATACTTTTTACACCAATCTCTGCTTTGATGTTCATCCCATCCATATAAATATTTTTCAACATGGATAGGTCAGAATAAATTCTAGAGCCTTCAATAGGATCTTCTATTACTCTGGAATAATAACTATCCGATCCCTGATAACCAAAATATCCATGCGATAAATCTGAGTTAAATTTAGATATATTAATTATCTGATTAAAAAAAAGACCGTTAATATTTTTTGAATAATTAAGGTTAATGAATGGGGATCTTGAATATCCATTTGTAAGGATGGGGTTTAGAGCTTGATATCCTTGTCGCCCTATATCAATTGTAAGATTATTAAAATTAGAGCTTACCAACAACGATTGATTAAGATTTTGCTTTCTTTGTTCTCCAATATTGGTAATGTCTCCAGGAATATCCCTGAGAACAAGACTATCTGAGGCTTTTGACCAATCTATATAAACTTTAGAAGATTCTAAATTAAAGGTATCAGTAATTTTAAACGCCCACCTAGAAGTTTCATCTCCACCACCCTGTTTTGAAAACTCATCATCTCTATTAAAAAATAGTAGATCAAAATTTCTTAAATTATTCTTTAATCCATGGGCCAAGCGAAAATTAGCTTCTATCCCCGAGCCACGGTTCGCAATATTTCTAGGGGCTATGGTCATGTCAGATTTATCAGATAAGACTTTGTAATAAGGAATCATAAAATCAAGACCATCAGAAGAATAAGAAATAGATGGCTCTAAAAATCCAGACATTCTTTCCTCAGATATGGCGAATGGAACGTATGGAAGTTTTACAAACGTTTTTCCCATAGCTTGAATAGATACATTTTTCGCAAGACCTCTCTCTGTATTAGAATCTAAGATAATTTCTTGTGCCTTTAATCCCCATCCTTTCTCTGAGTTAGCACATGAGGTCATAAAGACATCATTGATAATCATTTTATCTTCAGGCGACCCGATTAATTTATCAAAGTTAAGAATTAGCCCTCTTTGGTTTAAATAGGCTTGACCGTTCGTTAATTCAATATACTTATCTTCTTTGTTGAAAGTGCCACTCTCTGCACCGAAGTAAAAGTCATCTAAAAAAATATTACCCTGACCGGAGAATGTTATTAAACCATTGTCTTTATCTAATCTAGCTTTGCCAGCTTTTAACAATCCTTCAGGAAAATCTAATTCCACATCTCCTTTTAATATTAATTTGTTATCTTCTGTAATTTCAAACTTATCAGAGTTAACTTTTAGACTTTCTCCTTCTAAGGTAGAGCCAATATAAGGGTTATAAACAAAACAGGCATTAACATTAGAGCTGGTAGATTTTTCTAATACGGAGCCAATAAAAGATTCTCCATTAGCAATATTTGGAGTTGCGATAGCTACTAACGAGCAGATCATTAGAGAGAATCTTTTCATAGATATATTTTATACCTCTTAGCTTTGAAAGCGTATTTTATGAAAAGTTCTATTATTTCTGAGAATTTATATATTCTTCCAATTGGTGAAGGTGATCTTTTCCAAAAAAGATCTGATCATCTAAAAAAAAAGTTGGCACACCAAAAGCACCTTTGGACACTGCATCGCTTGTATTTGCAATAAGTTTATCCTTGCATTCCTGAGTACTAATTGTATTTATGATTGATTCAGCTTCAAACCCATTCTGAACCAAGACATCTTTAAATACCTCAATATCAGAAAGATTTTTTCCGTCTTCCCACATAGCAGAAAGCATGCAGTTAAAATATAAATCAGACACACCAAGCCCTTCAGCTGCTATAGCTCCTCTTTGAATTTGTACTGTATTTTGAGGAAAATTTGAATTAAATTTATATTTTGTTAGCCCATGCTGCTTAACAAATCGCTCAATCTCTAAAAAAACATAGTCAGATTTATTTTTTATTTCTGCAAAGGCTATAAAAGGAGGCTGATTACCCGATAACTTCATGATTCCTCCAAGCAAGCAGGGTATGTAGTTAAACTCTACCCCGGTTCTTTCTTTAAATGCTGGAATTATCTTGTGAGCAAAGTAAGCATTAGGGCTCGCAATATCAATAATAAAGTCTACTTTCATTTATGCCTGCAATTTTGTAAAGTTAGTAAAACAATTAAACACTTTTATGAAAGATTTTTCAAAATATTCAGCAATAATTATAGGAGCAGGAGATGCAACTGGATCAGCTATTACAAAAAAGTTTGCCAGTCATGGTTACAAGGTATGTCCAGTAAGAAGACCAGGAAGTATCGATAAGGTTAATGCTTTGGCTAAAGAGATAAATGAATCAGGTGGATGGGCTAAGGGATATGGTATTGATGCGCGCGATGAGGAAGCGGTTATTAACTTCTTTAAAGATGTCGAAGAAAATATTGCCCCAATCGACGTGGTAATTTTTAATCCAGGTGCAAATGTTTTTTTCCCAATTGAAGACACTACTGCAAGAGTCTTTAGAAAAGTTTGGGAGATGGCAGCATTCGGTGGATTTCTTTCAGGAAGAGAGGCGGCAAAATATATGAAAAAAAGGAATTCAGGAAGTATATTTTTTACAGGAGCAACAGCATCTTTGAGGGGTAGTTCTGGTTTTTCAGCGTTTGCTAGTGCAAAATTTGCACTAAGAGCCCTTAGTCAAAGTATGGCGAGGGAGCTTGGACCAGAAGGCATTCATGTCTCACATTTTATTATTGATGGGGCTATTGATACGGCATTTATAAAGGAGAATTTTCCAGATAGATATGCGCTTAAAGAAAAAGACGGTATTCTATCTCCTGAAAAAATTGCAGATTCATACTGGTTTGTTCATTCACAACATAGAAGTGCTTGGACCCATGAGTTAGATTTGCGCCCGTATATGGAAACGTTTTAGAAAATTTTAAATAAGGAGATATTATGAGTTTAAAAGATAAAGTAATTTTTATGTCTGGTGGAAGCAGAGGAATTGGTCTGGCTATGGCAAAAAGAGCTGCCCAAGATGGAGCAAAAGTAGTAGTTGCTGCAAAGACAGCTGACCCTCATCCAAAACTTGCCGGAACTATATATACAGCTGCAGACGAAATTATTGAAGCTGGAGGAGATGCACTCCCGGTTTTATGCGATATAAGAAATGAAGATAATGTTAGAGATGCAATTAATAAAACTGTAGAGCATTTTGGCGGCATTGATATATGTATCAATAATGCATCAGCTATTCAGTTAACAAATGTTGTAGATACTGAGATGAAGCGTTATGACCTCATGCATCAAATTAATGGAAGAGGTACTTATATGGTAAGTAAATACTGTTTACCGCATTTACTAAAAGCATCTAATCCTCATATTTTAAACCTAGCACCGCCTCTTGATATGAGTCCAAAGTGGTTCTCAGGAACAGTGGCTTATACGATGGCTAAATATACTATGAGTATGTGCGTTTTAGGAATGGCTGCTGAATTTGCAGATAGAGGAGTTGCTGTAAATGCACTATGGCCTAGAACAGCTATAGCGACTGCTGCAGTTCAAAACCATCTTGGCGGAGATGAAATTATGAGGCTTTCAAGAAACGTTGATATTATGGCCGATGCAGCTCATGAAATTTTAATAAAAGACTCTAAATCGTTTACTGGTAATTTCTGCATAGATGATTTAGTTCTTCATGCTGCTGGAGTTAAAGATTTTACTAAATATGCAAATGTTCCTTTTGCTGAGTTGATGCCAGATTTCTTTGTCCCGGATGATACCCCTTTGCCAGAAGAGGTAAAAAACAGTTAATTTGAAAGAATCCGAAGTAATACATGCAGCCAGAGAATGTGGTTTTTTAGTAAACAAGGCTAAGCCGCTTAAGCTAGAAGCTAGTGGGAGGCAGTATCACAGGATATATTTAGATTCTGGAGAAACTAAAGTATTCTGTTACTTACATCCAGATAAGGGCACGCATACAAAATTTCTTCATATTTCTGATTTTCTTTTAAATCTTGGTATAAGGTCTCCAGAGGTTATCTTTTGTAGTGAAAATCTGGGCATAACCATTCAGGAAGATTTAGGAGATACCTCCTTAATAGATTTAGACACATCCTTAAAGGAACATCATTCACTGATTGATAAATCTTTAGATCTTTTATCTCAATTACAAACTGCCAATATTCCTCAGATTCCCAAACTAGATGAAGAAACTTTAGATAATCAAATGAATGGATTAAGCACTATTTTTTTAAAAGACTTTCTGTCACTTACACCTCATGCTGATATACCTAAGCTACAAAAAGAAACAGTAGAAAATCTTTTAGATCAGCCTTGGATGAATTGTCACTTTGATTTTGAAAGAAGAAATATTATTTTAGATACAAATAAAGAAGTTGCCATTATTGATTATCAAGATCTCTGTACAGCTCCAGTGGGCATTGATTTAGCGGGGTTATTAATTGACCATTATGTAAAATATTCAGATGAGATGATTTCTAATTCTTTAGATAACTATAGCCATTATATGAATCTAGGCCTTAGCTCAGAAGATATTTTTGAATGGGTAAGATGGGGTGCTATCCAGAGAAATATGCGAATACTTGGAACCTTAAGTAGCATTTACATTGAGCATAATAGATCATTTAGATTAAAAGATTTATCTATGATTTTAGATAATCTAATAGATTTAATCCCAGATAATAATTATGAATCTTTAAAACAATTCTTATCCATAAAAGTCAGATCTCAATTGTCCAAGAAGATGACCCAAATATGAAAGCTATGATTCTAGCAGCAGGTTATGGCAAAAGGCTTCTTCCCCTGACTAAAGAAATACCAAAGCCTTTACTGATGGTCGGAAAGAAAACTCTAATAGAGAGGAATATAGAAATATTACTAGATAATGACTTTGATAATCTTGTAATAAACGTATCATATTTAAGCCAGATGATTAAAGACCATGTAAGTAAAACATTTCCATTAGTTAATATTGAATATTCTGAGGAGGCTGAGCCCCTAGGCACAGGTGGCGGTGTTTTAAAAGCCATAGATCTACTTGGAAGGGAGCATTTTTTACTGGTAAATGCAGATTTATGTCATGAGATAAATATCAAGAATCTTGCTCAAGAGGTTCCATCAGCACATCTAGTTGGAGTAAAGAATCCTGATCATAATCCCGATGGAGATTTTTCATTAGATGGCAATACTGTAGTGATCAAAAAAGGTCCAAATGATTTAACTTGGAGTGGGATATCAGTTATTAATCCAGTTATCTTCAATAGCTTAAATGGTAGGAAGGGCTCTTTTGAGATATGGGATTCAGTTTTAAAAGAACAAATAAAAAATAAAACTGTTACTGGAGAATTTTCTCAAGAAAGCTGGATAGATACTGGCACTATTGATCGCCTAGAGCTTGCTAATAATATAGTTACAGACGAAAATTAGATCATGAGCGAATCAAAGTACATAATTGCACCATCAATATTAGCTTCTAATTTTGCAACTCTTGGCGAAGAGGTTGTCTCTGTTTTAGAGGCTGGAGCTGACTGGATCCATTTTGATGTTATGGATAATCATTACGTCCCTAATTTAACAATTGGGCCTATGGTTTGTAAGTCTTTAAGAGATTACGGAGTTAAGGAATTTATTGATGTTCATTTAATGGTTGATCCCGTTGATGATTTAGCTCAAAGCTTCATAAAAGCGGGAGCAGATCTTATTAGCTTTCATCCTGAAGCATCAAAGCACGTTCATAGGTCTATTCATGCAATTAAGGATCAAGGCTGTAAAGCTGGTCTTGTATTCAATCCAGCAACTCCGCTTCATATTCTTGAGAATGTTATTGAGGAATTAGATCTAATTCTAATAATGAGTGTTAATCCTGGATTTGGTGGACAATCCTTTATTCACAGCTCACTAGATAAGATTTCTCAAGTAAGAAAAATGATTGATGATTCTGGTAAAGATATTCGCCTAGAGGTTGATGGCGGAATTAATAATGAAACTATTAGCCTAGCTTCTGCTGCAGGCGCTGATACTTTCGTAGCTGGCTCCGCAATCTTTAATACGGATAATTATGAGCAGACTATTACAACACTTCGTTCAAAGATCGTTTAAATTTTTTCTATATATTCTATTTGTCTCAGGCGCTAATGCATCTGAAGTTATCCCTATTGAAAAATATTTCTCTGAACTAGAGATTGCTAGCACCTATCAAGATAGAAGAAAGGGCCTGATGTTTAGAAAGGAATTGCCCGAGGATTTTGGGATGATTTTTGTTTGGGACTCTAAGAAAATTCAATGCATGTGGATGAGAAATACATTCGTTCCGCTAAGCGTTGCCTATATAGATAATCTCGGTGAGATTATAGATATTTATGATATGGTGCCTTTATCCAAGACGTCAGTTTGTTCTAAGAAGCCGGTTTTATATGCCTTAGAGGTTAATCAAGGCTGGTTTAAGAAAAAAGGTATTAATGTTGGTGATATTTTAACCATAGACAAAATTTTACAAAATGATTAATAAATTACAGTTTCAAGAATATGTAAATCAAGGATTTAATATCATTCCGCTTTCTAAAGCAATCTCTTTGGATAATGCCTCGCCCTTGACCATATATTCAAAAGTAGCCAATAAAACTAATACCTTTTTATTAGAGTCAGTTGAGGGTGGAGAGAAGTGGGCACAGTACTCAATTATTGGAATTGATTGTCTTGATTCAATAAAAGTTACCGGTGATGTTGTTGAAACTAAAATTAACTCTATTGTTTCATCTTTTCAATCATCGGATCCTCTAAATGAAATCAGAAAGTTAACTAGCTTACATAAAGCTCCAGAGATAGAAAATTTGCCGAGGTTTTACGGAGGCTATGTTGGATTTTTTGCTTATGAGAGCGCTCAATATGCTGAAAAAAGAATTGCAGATCTTATTCATAAGGATTCAAAATTTGAAGAACATATGCCTGAAATATACCTTGTCAAAGCAGAGAAACTTATCGTTTATGACAACATTAATAAGACAACTCAAATCATTCTAAATATAGATCCTTTAAAGACTAGTTACGAGAAGGCCCTAAGAGACATAGAGGATATTGGAACTATCTTAGCTAATGACACAACCATCCCAGAAATTGATTTTAAAGAACCTTCAGGCAATAAGATATTTAATTCTAATTTTTCTAAAGAGGATTATCTTAAAGCCGTTGATCGAGTAAAAGATTATATTGAGGAGGGTGATGTAATGCAGGTTGTACTTGCTCAAGATTTTTTTCTGCCTTTCCAATCAAATCCCTTTGATTTATATAAAGCACTAAGAGATCTAAACCCATCTCCTTATATGTACTATCTTGATCTAGAAGAGTGTCAGGTTGTAGGAGCATCACCAGAGATATTGATTAGATTAGAGGAAGGTAAAGTAACTCTTAGACCTATAGCGGGAACCAGAAAAAGAGGCAAGGATGATAAAGAGGATTTAATTAATCAGGAAGATTTATTAAATGATCCCAAGGAAATTGCAGAACACTTGATGCTCATAGACCTTGGTAGAAATGATGTCGGTAGAGTCTCTCAAATGGGCTCAGTTAAAGTTACCGACAAGATGATAATTGAAAAATATTCTCACGTAATGCACATCGTTTCTAATGTAGTTGGAGATTTATTAGAAGATTTAGATTACGTAGATGCACTTAAGGCCACATTACCTGCAGGAACATTATCGGGAGCTCCTAAAATAAGAGCTATGCAAATTATTAACGAGCTTGAGCCTAGTTCCAGAGGGATTTATGGTGGCGCTATCGGATACATTTCATGGAATGGAGATATTGATACAGCCATAGCAATTCGAACAGCTGTTATAAAAGATAATGTCATTCATGTTGGCGCTGGGGCTGGTATCGTTGCTGACTCAATTCCAGAAAATGAATGGCTTGAATGTAAGCAAAAAGCTAAAGTTTTCTTAGATGCTATGGAGATGATTTCGTGATTCTAGTTCTAGATAATTATGATAGTTTTACATACAACTTAGTTCATTACATTGGTGATTCTGGTGAGGAAGTTCTAGTAGTTAGAAATGATGAGATAACCATAGAGCAAATCCAAGATCTCAATCCTAAAAAAATAGTTATTTCACCAGGACCTTGTACTCCCAATGAGGCTGGAATCTCAATTGATTTAATTAAATCGTCAACCGTTCCATTACTGGGAGTTTGTTTGGGCCATCAAGCAATTGGCGCAGCTTTTGGCGGTAACATCATAAAAGCTCCAGAAATATTTCATGGGAAGCTTTCAAAAGTTAAGCATAACCAAGAAAATATTTTTAAAGGTATTGATAGTCCTTATTCTGTGGTGAGATACCATAGCCTTATTATAGAAAAAGATACTCTTCCTGAAGAGTTAGAAATTACGGGGGTACTAGAGGAAAACCCTGAGATAATTATGTCAATTAAACACAAGCAAAGACCAATATATGGCGTCCAATTCCATCCAGAATCTATAGAAACAAAATTTGGTATGGAGCTTATAAGAAACTTTTTAGCACTATGATTCATAATATTTTAGAGAAATTAAAAGATAAAAAAGATCTTCTTGCAGAGGAAATGGAAACCGCTGTTCAAAGCATTATGACCGGTGAGGTTAAGGATGCTGATATAGAGACGTTTCTTATCAGTTTAAATGAGAAGGGCATTAAAGAGCCTGAAATAACTGCAGCAGCCTCAGTAATGAGAGATAAATCTCTTAAATTCGATATAGGTGATGGCACTCACATTGATACATGCGGAACAGGTGGAACAGGGCTACATACATTCAATTGCTCAACAGCATCTTCTTTTGTAGCAGCAGCTGGAGGAGCTTCAATTACGAAACATGGCAATAAGGCAATCTCTAGTAAATCAGGAAGCGCAGATTTTTTAACAGCAGCTGGCGCTGATATTACCCATGACAGAGAGAAACTAATAAAAGTTTTTGAGCAAGTAGGATTTATATTTTTATTCGCACCCTTGCATCATGAATCTATGAAATATGTAATGCCTGCAAGACAACGCATTGGCAAAAAAACAATATTTAATCTTTTAGGACCTCATACAAATCCTTGTGGAGCAAGAAGACAGGTTATTGGAGTTTATGATAAAAAATTACTTAATACCTTTTCAACAGTAGCAAAAAATCTTGATATGGAGCATGTCTTGGTTGTTCACGGCGATGATGGCTTGGATGAGATTTCTATTACTGGACCAACTCAAATCTCAGAATTAAAGAATTATAAGATTCAGCAATATACGATATCACCAGAAGACTTCGGCCTATCAAGCTCTCCATTTAATGAGATTATTGCTCAATCACCTGATGATAGTTTAAGGCTGGTTAGAGAGGCTTTTGCAGGAGAGCAATCAGCTGTTCAAGATATGATTGCACTTAATGCAGGAGCAGGCCTATATATAGCCAGAAAAGTTGATTCTATAGCTGACGGCGTTGAGTTAGCATTTACTTTAATGAATAACGGCAAAGCAGCAGATAAATTGGCTGCATATGTGAGGGTATCGAATCTCTAATGACTATTCTTGATGACATAGTAAAAAATACACGACAAAAGCTTATCCAAAAGAAAGCTGATGCTCCTCTTGAACAAATTAAATCTCAGCTTAAAGATCTCAAGCTCCCAAAGGGCAATTTTAAAGAGAATCTACTCAATAAAGACCAAGCAATAATTGCAGAGATTAAAAAAGCTTCACCAAGTGCTGGAATTATTTCTGAAGATTTTAACCCTGTTAAAAAAGCTAAAGAGTATGAAGATTTTGGCGCATCTGCATTATCCATTCTTACAGAAGAGGATTTCTTTCAAGGCAGTAATCAATTCTTGATCGAGGTTAAGGCTATAACCAAACTCCCAATTATTAGAAAAGATTTTATGATTGATGAGTATCAATTCTACGAAGCAAAACTTATTGGAGCTGATTGTATTTTATTAATTGCTAGCGTTCTTTCTGATGAAGAAATAACCCAATTTGTAAATCTTGCAGAAACTTTAGAGCTAGATTATATAATCGAAGTTCACGATGAAAATGAGTTAAGACGTGTAGAGCATTTTGAACAAGCAATGATCGGCGTGAATAATAGAAATCTCAAAACATTTGAGGTGGATCTTAATAATTCAATTAATCTTAAAGAATTATTTAAAGGCGATAATCTTTTTATTGCTGAATCAGGTATTAAGAATCAGGATGATATTGATAGATTGAAAGAACATGATATCCATGCATTTCTTATCGGTGAGAGCCTTATGAAGGGAGACTTTGCTTGAAGTTAAGGGATTGGCAGGAAAAAGCATTCCCGTTATGGTGGGCGGAAAAGAGAGGCATCGTGAAAGTTGTTACAGGAGGAGGCAAAACAATCTTTGCTATTCACTGCTTAACAAAATATCTCGAAGAGGAAAGATCAAAATCTATACTCATAGTTGTTCCGTCTATCGCCTTATTAGATCAATGGTACGAAGTCATGTCTCAGACATTTGATAGCAAAGATATAACTATCAATGGAGGAGGAGAGCAGCCTGAGGATATTACTAAAATTTGTATTACCACTGTAGATTCAGTAAAAAATATTATTCATAAAGTTGATGCAGAAAATACTCTTCTTGTTGTGGATGAGTGTCACAAAATTGGAACGGAGAAAAGAGGTGAAATGCTAACAAATAATTGGCATGCCACTTTGGGATTATCTGCTACTCCTGAGAGAGACTACGATGATAATTTTTACATTATTATCAAAAGGATTCTCGGAGATATTATTTTTGACTATGACTATATTGATGCAAGAGAAGATGAGGTAATTGTTAATTTCAAGCTTCTATACGGTTATGCAGCGATGCTACCTGAAGAAGAAGACAAGTATACAAAATTTACTAAAAATATTCAGAGACGTGCGGCAACTATAGGCGGTAGCAATATGAATGATTACCCGCTAAAAATGCTTATTTTTAATAGAGCAAGGCTTGTTAAAAACTCTAAAAATAGAATTCCTTATGGAGTTGAGTTATTACTAAAACATAAAAGAGAGAGCTGGATAGTTTTTACTGAAAATAAAAAACAAGCTAAAGAATTTAATAAAATTATAAATAAAAAAGGATTTAAATCTGGGATCTACAATACAGATCTTAACGATGAGGAAAGATTACACAATCTAACTGCCTTTAAAAATAGAGAATTAAATGTCTTGGTAAGTTGCACTGCTCTTGATGAGGGATTTGATATGCCTGAAGCTGATGGAGCCATGATACTCAGTGCATCCTCATCAAAAAGACAAAGGATTCAAAGGATGGGCAGGGTGTTAAGAATCACTGCCAATAAAGAGAATGCTTTGATAGTTACGGTTTATTCCTCTAAAACAGAATTTACTAAACTTAGGGAGGAATCTAATCGTTATAAGCTAGAGGGAGTTCCTGTTAAGTGGCAGCAAATGAGAAGCTAGCTTAAAGATATGCGCTAGTTGAAGTCATGACTTTAGCAGTTAAAGACATAATTTTCTTTGCTGGGCTTTGAAGGCTTTCAGCACCATTATCAGAAGCTTGCTGAGCATGAATATTCTCATCCTCTCTCATCGTTTTTAGAATCTCTATAGTTTCCAAATCTTTACTCGATATTTTTTCTAAATGCTTATCTATATGTGCCACAACTTGTTTTTCAGTTTCCTCAACAAATCCAAGGCTAGTTTTCTCTCCAAGATTTCCAAATATAGCTCCGATAGCAAAAGATCCGGCATACCAAACAGGATTGAATATTGAACTTCTACCCTCTAATTCATCCAATCTTTTTTTACACCAAACTAAATGATCAGTTTCTTCTTCCCCAGCTTCAATAAGATGTTTCTTAATCTCTATATCTTTGCATACCATTGCCTGCCCTCTATAAAGAGCTTGAGCTGCTACTTCACCAGCTAAGTTAATTCTCATCAGTTGAATAGAAAGATTTTTTTCTTTTTGGCTAAGCGTTTCTGTATTTTTTTTCACTGACTCAGAAGGATAATCTCTATCTGTCCCAGTTTTTTTATTTGATAGAGTCTTCAATGCAATATCGCATTCGTTAACTATGTTATCTATAAAACTCATTTAATTCCTTTGAAGCCTATATCTGTTCTATTAAAAGCACCATCAAAAGATACCATATTTACCAGTTCATAAGCTTTAGTTTGAGCTTCTTTTAAATCATCTCCAAGAGCAGTTGCACAAAACACTCTTCCACCAGAGGTAAGAACCTTTCCGTCTTTGAGTTTAGTTCCAGCATGAAATAGCTTCATACCATCGCTATATTGCTCAGGTAGAGTAACTTCTTTATCTGTTGCATAGTTCTCTGGATAGCCTTCTGATGCAATCACAACGCCGCAGGAATGTTTATCAGTCCATTTAATACTGTATGAATCTAATTCATTATTTATTGCTGCCAAACATAGATCTACCAAACTAGATTCAAGCCTAAGTAAAATAGGTTGAGTTTCTGGATCGCCAAAACGACAGTTAAACTCTAAAACTTTTAACTCACCATTTTTAATCATCAACCCAGCATAGAGAAAACCAAGATAGGGCGAGCCTTCAGAAATAAGACCAGCCATTGTTGGCTTCATAACTTGATCAATAATTTTTTGATGAATATGTTCATCGACAATTGGAGCAGGAGAGTAGGCTCCCATACCACCAGTATTTAGCCCAGTATCACCTTCACCAACTGCTTTATGGTCCTGGCTAGTTGCCAGGGGAACAATCTTATCTTTGCTTACAACAGCTATAAAGGAAGCTTCTTCGCCTTCAAGAAACTCTTCTATAACAACTCTATTTCCTGCTTCACCAAAAGCTTGATCTTTAAAAATACTATCCAAAGCTGCAAGAGCTTCATCTTTGTCAGCGCAAATAATAACCCCCTTACCAGCAGCCAAGCCATCAGCTTTAACTACCGTTGGATATTCAATAGTATCGAGATAATTTTTAGAAGAATCATAGTCATTAAATGAAGCATATGCTGCAGTGGGTATTCCATATTTTATAAAAAAATCTTTTGAAAAAGTTTTTGAACCTTCAAGTTGAGCTGCGGCTTGAGATGGACCAAAGGTATTTATTCCTTTGCCCTGCAAGTAATCAGTCATCCCATCAACAAGAGGTTGTTCAGGACCAATAATAACCAAACCTATATGCTCTTCTTTACAAAAACTTTCAACCTTAGAAAAGTCGCTGGTATCTAAAGATAGATTTGTAATTTTAGATTCAAGAGCTGTTCCTGCATTACCAGGAGCCACAAATACATTAGTAACTGATTCGTCTTGAGCTGATTTCCATGCAAGAGCATGCTCTCTGCCGCCTGAGCCAATTACAAGTACTTGCATTAGTGTCTAAAGTGCCTCGTGCTAGTAAAAACCATTGCAATATTGTTCTCATCTGCAGCAGCAATAACCTCATCATCCCTGATCGATCCACCTGGCTGAATAATTGCAGCTATCCCACTGGAAGCGGCCTTATCAATCCCATCTCTAAAGGGAAAAAATGCATCCGATGCCATAACAGCACCTTTAACTTCAAGACCTTCCTCTTTTGCTTTTAAATTAGCTATATCGGCACTTATCACTCTACTCATTTGCCCTGCACCAATGCCTATTGTTTGTCTATTGTGAACATAAACTATTGCATTACTTTTAACGAATTTAGCAACTCTCCAAGCAAACATAAGGTCATTTAGCTCTTCAGATGTTGGCTGTCTCTTAGTAACGCATTTTAAGTCTTCCCTTGGAACCGCATAAGTATCATCGCTTTGAACCAAAATTCCACCAGAGACTTTTTTAATAACACCTGGATAGGGATTATCTTGTTCCAAGTCAACTTTTAAAACTCTAACGTTTTTCTTTTTAGCAAATTCAACCAAAGCACCTTCTTCATAGTCAGTGGCTATGATCACTTCAACAAATTGGCGGCTATTAATCTCTTCAGCTGTCTTGGTATCCAATGTTCTATTGAGAGCAATAATTCCTCCAAAAGCAGATGTTGGATCTGTTTTAAAAGCCAAATCATAAGCACCAAATATAGTATTTGACTCTGCCACCCCACAAGGATTAGCGTGTTTCACAATTACACACGCAGGATCATCAAAGGCTCTGGCGCATTCCCATGCAGCATCCGCATCAACTATATTGTTATATGAAAGCTCTTTGCCTTGAAGAATATCCGCATTGGCTATGTTTTTAAATTTAAGATTTGAAAAAGTTAATAAATTTGCTGTTTGGTGGGGATTTTCTCCATATCTTAAGGGTTCACTTTTTTCAAAATTATAATTAGGCAAAAGATTATCCGTATCTTCTTTTAGATAATTAGAGATAGATAGATTGTAATCAGCCATAAGATGAAAAACTTTTTGAGATAACTCTTTTCTAAATTCATATGAAATTCCATCCTCATCTTTCCACTCTTGAATTAATCGTGAATAATCATTTGGATTTGAAACTACAGCAACATCTTTAAAATTTTTAGCCGCAGATCTAATCATAGTTGGCCCACCTATATCTATTTTTTCTATAGCCTCTTCGAATGAACATCCCTCTGCAATCGTTTCTTTAAATGGATATAGGTTTACGATTACTAAATCAATTGGCTCATAACCTCTTTCTTTTAAAACATCTAAATCTTGATCTCTTCTTGCAAGAATTCCTGCATGTATTTTGGGATGTAATGTTTTAACTCTCCCATCCATCATTTCTTCAAATCCGGTGAAGTCAGAGACCTCAATAACATCTGTTGTTATTTCTTTTATCGCTTTAAAAGTTCCTCCAGTCGATAAAATTTTCACTCCTTGAGATATTAAAAATGATACCAACTCACTCAAGTGTGATTTGTCTGAAAGGCTTATAAGTGCTGTTTTTGGTTTTATTGCATTCATTATTTTATGTCATATTTTTTTAATTTAGTTCTCAACGTTGTTCTATTAATTCCAAGAACCTTTGAGGCTTTAGATTGATTATTATTAGAAAACTTCATTACTGATGAAAGTAAAGGTGGTTCGATTTCATTAAGGACTAACTGATAAACATCAATTGGAATATTGTTTTGATCTAATTGCTTAAAATACCTCTTCATGGCTTTTCTGACCTCTTCTTTTAGAGGACTTTTTGAATAGCTATCAAAAGATTTTTTTTTATTTCCCAAAATATAATTGTAATTAGAAAGAATATTTAGTTTACAGTTGTTTAAAAATTGCTCAATAGGTTTTTAGAGATTTATTGGAGTTTTTCTCTCTCCACCGATATAAAACTCTTTAACTTTATTATTGTTCACAATTATTTTTGTAATCGAAGTGTAGTCAGGATAAAAACATAACAAATTTTGATTATTTGTAAATTCAGCTATCAGAGTATTTATAACCATAAAATGGCTAAATATTATCGTATCCCTTTCAATTGATAGGATTTGTTTTGTAAGCTCTGAATGCCAATTATTAACTTCATTTGGTAGATTAATTAAATCCATTTTTATAATTTTTGTTAGCCAATCTTTTTTATCTTTTGGATCTATTCCATTAGAAGGGATTTCAGAAAATACTGCATTTATTTCAACATCTTTATTATATTTTTTGGCAAGTGGGGCGGCAGTCATCAATGCTCGAGACTTAGGGCTAGAGATAAAGTGATAATTCTCCAAAAGGAGAAGTTCATTATTATTAATCAACTCTATAGCTTGATTCTCTCCTAATTGACTTAATCCAGGGTCGGGATCGTCACCCCAGGAAGCAGAGGCCTCCCCATGCCTAATTAATATTATGTTTATCTGTGACATTTATATTGAAGCTATAGCTATAATGCTTATGTGAGAATTCATAGAATATATTGTAATTCAGTATCGGACCAAGATAATGTTTTTGATTTAGATCAACCTCAATCAACCCATATATCAAAAGTGCTGAGATTGAAGCTTGGGAATGAGATAGATGTCTTTGACGGGAAAGGCTCATCTGCAATTTGCAAAATAGTCGAAATAACTAGATCGAGCATAGTCTTAGAAAGAATATCTGAATTAAAAAAATTAAATCCCACGCATCCAAAAATAAATGCAATCCTTCCTATTATTAAAAAAGACAATTTGCACTTTATGCTACAGAAGCTAACAGAGGTTGGGGTTTATGAATTTATTTTTTACAAACCAGATCTTGTTGACCAAAGTATTGCAAAAAAAGATTCAGAAAAAATTATGAATAAATGCAATGAAGTTATTATTAATGCTTGCAAGCAATGCGGATCAAATTTTATTCCTGCTATATATTATTTTAGTAATTTAGAACTAGCAGTCAATTCAGTTAAAGGTATTGCCATTGAATCATATGCCTTTGATTTGGACGCTAAAGAACACTTTAATTTAGCTGAAATTAAAACAGGAGAAGATGTTTGTATGATAACCGGACCAGAATCTGGATTTTCTAAAGAAGAGATTGAAATTTTAAGCAAAAAAGATACGAAAATAAGATTATTAAAAAACAATGTTCTAAGAGCAGAAACGGCTCCCATTGTTATATCATCGTTGTTGCAAAATCATTTTGGTAATATTTAAGAATGAGTAAAAAATTATTATTCATAACGGATCCTTTAAAAGGTTTAAAACAAGAAAAAGATACTTCCATTTTCATGATGGAGGAGTCAATCGCTTTGGGCTGCAAGGTTTATCAGTGCGAAATGTCTGATCTTTATGTTTCTGATGGCATGGTGCTTGCTGATTCAAGAAATATCATAGCCATAGGATCCAATAAAGTTGAAAGCATTAAAAAAGAATCAATAAAAGTTGCTGATTTTAATTTTACTTTTATGAGAAAAGATCCTCCTGTCGATAAGGATTATATAAATGCACTCCACTTGTTGGGTTTGGCAGAAACTCATGGAGCAACAGTTTTTAATAAACCAAACTCTATAAAAGAGTTCAATGAAAAGATATTTGCTATACATTTTAAAGAGTTTATTCCTCAGACCTTAGTAACTTCTAACATAAAAAAGGTAATAGAATTCCAACTCAAACATGACACTATAGTAGTCAAGCCTTTGGATGGAATGGGTGGGGAATCAATCTATAAAATGGATAATTTTGAAGATGATAATCTAGATATTTTGCTTGATATGACAGATAACGAAAATACTCAGATTATTGCTCAAGAGTTTCTTGAAGATATTTATAAAGGTGACTTTAGAATTTTAATTATAAATGGGAAGCCTTTCCCAAAAACCTTAGCTCGAATTCCACAAGGCGAAAGTTTTAAAGGTAACTTGGCTGCAGGAGGAGTGGGTGTTGTAAAAGATATAACCGAAGTTCAGCAAAAAACCGCTGAAAAAATAGGAAAATATTTAATAACCAAAGGAATCAACTTTGCTGGTATAGACATGATTGGTAAGTATTTAACCGAGATTAATATCACAAGTCCTACCTGCGCAAGAGAGATATATAAACAATCAGGCAAAAACCCAATTAAAGAATATTTAGAACTTTTATGACGTCAATCTCCTTGAAGCAAAGAGTTAGCAGAAGGTCTTTAACCCTTAACAAATCCTTTATTTTATCTCTAACTTTCCACGTCTTTTTGATATTTGGAATAACATTTACAACTTTCTATAAAATACCTTTGTTACAAGATTCTCCAATTATTAATGTAAAGCTGGCAAACTCATCGCAAGATATCATTGGCAATGAAAGTTTTGATCAAGAAATACTAGCTATAGATAGTAATGGTTTTAAAAACAAACAAATGCAAACGCAGAAAAGTTCATATCAGCCTCATAAAATAAAAAAACTTAAGGCTAATTCAGTTGTAAGTAATGAGGAGGCCATGTATTTAAATCTTTGGCAAAGAAATATTGAGACAATAGGAGATAAGATTATAGGAGAAGAGGGCGCCATCTATAACGAAAGTAGGGTGCAGGTTATGGCAACGATAGATTCATTTGGTAATTTAATAAAATCAGAGGTTCTTATATCATCTGGAAACGAATCTGTTGACGAATTAGCTCTTAATATTTTAAATGAAGCCGCTCCTTTCGCTCCCTTTGATCCAAAAATGATTAATGAATATAGTGTTTTAGAAATAGTTAGAGATTGGAACTTTTCAACAGAATAATGCAAATAGTATCTTTTGATTTTGGAACAAAAAAAATAGGCATTGCTGTTGGGCAAACAAAAACAAAAACGTCATCCCCGTTAGAAATTATTTTTAATAAAAATAATGCTGTGAATTGGGTAAAAATTTCTTCTATTATTAATGAGTGGAAGCCAGACTTACTTCTAGTTGGCAAACCTCTTAATATGGATGGTACCGATAGTGATATCATGGAAAAAGTAGATATCTTTTTTAAGAAATTAGGAAAGGTAACAAAGGTTCCATGTGAATATGTTGATGAAAGGCTTACTAGTTTTGAAGCAAGACAAAACCTTGCAGATCTTAAGACTGATCTCATTGATGCACATGCAGCTAAGATTTTAATAGATCACTGGTTTAATAAATAATTATGTCCATACCTTCAAGCTTTATTGATCGACTGATAACTTCTGTCAATATAGTAGATATTATAGGAAGAAGACTTCAACTTGAGAGAAGAGGTGGAGCTTATTGGGCAAAGTGTCCATTTCATGGTTCTGGAGATGAAAGAACTGGGTCTTTCAAGATCTATGAGGATACAGGCACCTACCATTGTTTTGGTTGCAAGGAGTCCGGTAACGCAATTCACTTTTTGAGAAAACATGACGGCCTTGATTTCATGGAGGCTATTGAATTGCTTGCATCTTATGTGGGAATGGAAGTTCCTCAGCAAGAAAAGCCGGTAGATGTGTCCGATGCTCTTAATATTAATTCTCGAGCCGTTGAAATTTTCATAGAACAGCTAAAGTCGCCTTTAGGTAAAGCGACTATTGAATATTTAAAAGCCAGAGGTATTAGCGGTGAGACTGCTAAATTTTTTGAGTTAGGATATTCCGTAGAAAGAAATCCATCTCTGCATTCTATACTTTCGCCAAGTATGAGAAATCTGATCTTGAGGATTCGGGATTATTTGGATCAAATGATAATGGAGAAATGTATGATCGTTTCAGAGACAGACTTATGTTTCCAATTAGAAATATTAAAGGTGAGCACATAGCCTTTGGTGGAAGACTTCTGCAAGATAAAAAAGACCAAGCTAAATACCTGAACTCACCAGAAACCAAAACATATAAGAAGAAATATGAATTATATGGGCTTTATGAAGCAAGATTGCTTGAGAAAAGACCGCAATCCTTGTTTTTGGTTGAAGGCTATATGGATGTTATTGGATTACATCAGCACGGCATAAAAAATGCAGTAGCTTCTTCAGGGACAGCATTCACTCAAGAGCAACTCAGAAAAATTCTTAGTTATACCAACGTTATTTACATAGTCTTTGATGGAGATGAGGCTGGACAAAAAGCTTCCTGGAGAGCTGTAGAAAATGCTCTTCCTCTTCTTAGAGAAGATATCAGAATGAGTTTTATATTTTTAAAACCTGGAGATGACCCAGATAGCTATATCAAAGAAAATGGCAAAGATGCTTTTGTTAAACTGGCGACTGAAGCAACATCTTTCTCAGATTATTTTTTACAATCTATTAAAGACCATGATGACTTATCTTCTATTGAAGGAAGGTCTATGGTTGCTCAGTTTGCAAAACCCTTAGTAAACAAAATAGCCAATCCAACACTTAAAGAAGCATATACGAGTGAGATTAGTAATATATGCGATTTAGATTTTAGTAAGCTGCTATCTGGAGAGGACAGATATCAACCCAATAAATCTTTACAAAAAGAAGAGGTAAAAAAGACCCCCAATTCGGTTATAAGAAAATCTGTACTTGGAGTCTTTACAGCTCTTATCCAGCACCCCAAGTTAGCCAAAGATAGAGTATTTGATTTGATAAGAAAGGATTCTAGATTTTTATTCTTAAATGATGTAAGAAATTTTTATAAAGATAATCCAGAAGCAGTTCCATCCATACTGTTTGAAAAAATAGAAAATGAAAAAATAAAAAACTTATTTGGTGAAGCTCTAGTATCAGAAATTAAGCTTTCAGCTGATGATGCAAAAGCAATGATTGAGGATTGTATTAGCCTAATATCAAAAACTGAAAAAGATAGAGAGGAAATCTTAAAAGAAAAGTATAATATGCAAGAAATAACATCTGCAGAAAAAAGGGAATTACAACAACATATTCTCAAAAAAGCTTCCATGACAGAAGAAGACCAGATTTTATTAAAAAATTTAAGCTCTAAATAGATTGAATTTATAGATTTAATCACTACATAGAGTAAACATATTTGGAGTACAAGCTGTCTCTTATACACA
>OJFU01000072.1_pt1 | contig 26772 bp, 28 predicted proteins | sample 1594331 | NCBI WGS metagenome assembly OJFU01 (sample SAMN05416801, study PRJEB24817) | seawater metagenome | isolation source: Sea water | place: Canada:Atlantic | collected 2013-11 | reverse complement strand
GAGGTCTCGTGGGCTCGGAGATGTGTATAAGAGACAGGTCCTGTAATAGCGGTACCAGAAACGGCATTAATGCGCGGTGCAGATGGTGATTGGACGGTATTTGTTGAAGACCACCCAGGTGAATTTAAAGCGGTTGAAGTTGAATTAGGCCAGCCATTAGGTAACTACCGTCAAATTATCGGTATTGCGCCTAATACCCGCGTGGTGACAAAAGGTGCATTTTTTGTTGCGTCAGAAATAGCAAAAGGCGGATTTGATCCGCATGGCCATTAGGGAGGAATAAGATTATGTTTAATAAAATGATTGATTGGTCGATCAATAATCGACTGTTAGTAATTATCGCCCTGATTGCCACGATGGCAGCTTCTATTATGGTGATCCCAAAACTAAATTTAGATGCATTTCCTGATGTAACGAATGTTCAGGTAGCGGTAAACACAGAAGCACCGGGCTTAGCAGCAGAAGAAGTTGAGCAGTTAATAACCTATCCCATTGAAGCGGTAATGTATGCGCTGCCTGATGTAGAGCAAGTACGCTCTATTTCAAAAACGGGTTTATCGGGTGTTACTGTTGTCTTTAAAGAAGGTACAGATATCTACTTTGCTCGCCAGTTAGTATTTGAGCGTTTACAAGCGGCAAAAGAGTTAATTCCGCAAGGCGTGGGCACACCAGCAATGGGACCAAACACCTCAGGTTTGGGTCAAGTTTTCCAGTATTTATTAATTGCAGATAAAGATTCCGGTTATGATTCTATGACCTTAAGAAGCTTGAACGATTGGATAGTAAAGTTATTGGTTATGCCAGTAGATGGTGTTACCGACGTCTTATCTTTTGGTGGCAATGTCAGACAGTATCAAGTCAACATTGAGCCAAGTAAATTATTGTCATATGAGTTAACGCAAGACGATATCGTTACCGCACTGGATAACAACAATGCCAATGTTGGCGGTTGGTACATGAACCGTGGACAAGAGCAGTTAGTTATTCGTGGTACAGGTTGGTTTAATAGTGGCGAAGCAGGTCTAGCTGATATCAGACAAGTTCCGGTTAAAACAGTTGATGGTACTGTGGTAACTATCGAAGATGTTGCTAACGTTGCATTGGGTAGTGAAATACGTCAAGGCGCGGTTACTATGACGCGCAGAGATGCACAAGGTAACATTGAAAACTTAGGTGAAGTGGTTTCAGGCATAGTATTGAAACGAATGGGCGCAAATACTAAAGCAACAATTGACGGTATCAATGCACGTATTCCTATGATCAACCAAGCACTACCTGAAGGCGTACGTTTTGAACCTTTCTACGACCAAGCAGATTTAATTACTAAAGCGGTTGATACCGTAGTAGAAGCATTAGCGCTCGCATTTATATTTATTGCTATCGTACTTGCACTGTTTTTAATGAACTTGCGCGCAACCTTTTTAGTGTTAATTTCAATTCCTATTTCAATCGCTATTGCCTTAATGGTGATGTCTTGGATGGGTTTATCGGCAAACTTAATGTCGTTAGGTGGTATTGCTGTTGCTATTGGTATGTTGGTTGATGGCTCTGTGGTGATGGTTGAAAACATGTTCAAACATCTAAATAGACCAGATTCAACACATTATAAAAATGCGCAAGCGAGAACGTTAGGCACAGATGATGATCCGCATGATGTTGAACACGATGAAGAGGGTATTCCTCTACGATTAAAAGAAGCAGGGAAAGAAGTCGCACGTCCGGTATTTTTTGCTGCCTCTATTATTTTAGTGGTCTTTACCCCGTTATTTAGCTTTGAAGGGGTGGAAGCTAAACTGTTCCAGCCGATGGCTATCAGTATTATTTTAGCGGTTATTTCAGCTATTTTGGTCGCACTGTTCGTGGTTCCAGCCTTAGCAACTTTTATGTTTAAAAAAGGTGTTAAAGAAAGAGAAAGTTTTGTCTTAAAACCATTAGATAAGCTTTATCGCAAAGGCCTCAAAGCCGCGATGAAACACACTAAAGTAGTCATTGTTACTTCATTATTGTTACTCGTGGGTGCCGCATCTTTAATACCACAAATAGGAACTGAGTTTGTACCAGAATTAGAAGAGGGCACTATTAACTTAAGAGCAACTTTAGCGCCATCAGCAAGTTTAGAAACAGCCTTATCGGTTGCTCCAATTCTCGAACAAAAGTTAATGGAATTCCCCGAAGTTGAATATACCCTAAGTCGAATTGGCCGTGCTGAAATCGGCGGCGATCCTGAGCCAGTCAATAACATTGAAATATACATTGGCTTAAAACCTGTTTCACAATGGTCTAGCGCTGAAAATCGCGTAGAGTTACAAGGTTTAATGGAAGAGAAGCTTGAACAATTTCCGGGATTATTACTTAACTTTTCACAACCTATAGCGACACGTGTTGATGAATTACTGTCAGGGGTTAAAGCGCAACTTGCCATTAAATTGTTTGGACCAGAGTTGGATATGCTGGCGAGCAAAGGACAAGAAATTGAAGCGGCAATCAAACAAATTGATGGCGCGAGAGATGTGGCTTTAGAGCAAATCGCTGGTGAAGCACAGTTAGTGATTAAACCGAAAAGACAGCAATTGTCACGTTTTGGTTTGTCAGTTGGCGATGTCATGGAAGTAGTTAAAAATGGTATTGGTGGCGTTAGCGCTGGCCAAATAATCAATGGTAATGAACGTTATGATATTTATGTTCGCATTGAAGAAAAATATCGTGATAACCAAGAAGCTATTGCAGACCTTAGAATACAATCACCTACGGGTGCTTGGGTACGTTTAGGCGATATTGCGACCGTCAGTTTTGAATCAGGCCCACCACAAGTGCGCCGTGATGATGTACAGCGACGCGTGGTAATTCAAGCCAATGTTCAGGGACGAGATATGGGTAGTGTTGTTAGCGATATTCGCGCAGTTATTGATAGCAAAGTGGACTTACCCGCAGGTTATTCTGTAGTGATCGGTGGTCAGTTTGAAAACCAACAACGCGCCCAGCAGCGACTAGCAGTAGTGGTGCCGCTATCATTAGCGTTAATTGCGTTACTACTTTACTTTGCCTTCGGCTCTGTTGGTCAAGCGATGCTTATTTTAGTGAATGTACCCTTAGCTGTTATTGGTGGTATTTTCTCACTGTATATTTCAGGTCAATACTTGTCAGTGCCAAGTTCAGTCGGTTTTATCACCTTATTTGGTGTTGCCGTACTAAATGGTGTCGTGATGGTAGAAAGCATTAACCAGCTGGTAAAAGATGGTATAGACACCTCAAAAGCTGTTTTTGATGGGGCAGTCTCACGTTTACGTCCAGTATTAATGACAGCTATTACCTCTGCATTAGGTTTAATCCCAATGCTGATGTCCAATGGGGTTGGCGCTGAAATTCAACGACCACTGGCGAGTGTTATTGTTGGTGGCTTGGTTACCGCAACGTTACTCACCTTGTTTGTGTTACCGGTTTTATATGCTTGGTTCTCAAAAGCCAAAATCAAAGATCTTAGAGGATAATTAATTAAGCTAAAGGGTAACGCAAGTTACCCTTTTTTTATGATGATGAAAAAATTGAATAACAAGGGTGAGTTAGAGAAGAAAATGGGGTTGGTCTAGGTAAATTAGTTAGTCTATTTCGTTTTAAAAAATAATTTTTAATATCAAAACAGTCTTATTTCTAGTTTAAATTAAACAGTTTATTGATACAGCTTATTACAATTCATTCTTTCTACAACAAAGCGCGAATAATTGCTTACTTCACACATCAACCACTTAGTCCATGATTTTTAACTCATTGATCTATCTAGAACAATCAAGTAACCTCTTGCTAATATAAATTATGGACGATTTATCCCATCTTCTAGAAAGAAGGAATTTTTCCTCATAATAAATTGTTGTATGCAAAGGAGAGCACGGTGGTAGCCGATAAATGGAATCAAGTAGATAAAGCCTTTATATTCTTATCCGAAAAATATTCATCAAAATCGAGTTTTCAGCTTATAGAGTTAGCTGAAAGCTCAGGATGGAGTTTATCAACTGTCAAAACTTACTTGAGAAAAAAATGGTCAAAGATTCTAGTTAAAAATGAAAATGGCTATTCTGTTACTGAATTAATTTCAAAGTACAGTAAAGTCACATTTAGGCAGCATCAAAGCCAAAATATTGAGATTGAAAAATATTTTTATCAAACACTTGTAGATAAAGCCATTTCAGCCTGTATCTCTGCCATTGAAATTTATAACAAACCTAATTTCGAATATCGCGAGGAAACATTTTCCATATTAATGGTAAATGCGTGGGAGCTTATACTTAAAGCTAAACTGGTAAAAGATAACGACGATAATCGTGAATCCATTTATTTTTTAAATAAAGGTAAAACAGTCATAACTCCTAGCGGGAATGCCAAAACAATTGGTACGGTTCAAGCTATGAGTCGCTTGATTGAAACCAAGGATATCCCAAAATCAGTAGAGTTAAATGTTAAATTACTTTTGAACATTAGAGATGACTCTGTTCATTTTATTCACGACGATGTTGAGCTAAGTATCCAAATTCAAGAAATAGGAACTGCATCGCTACAAAACTTCATGTCCTTAGCAATGAATTGGTTTAGTTATGACTTTACACAATTTAACTTTTATTTAATGCCGGTGTCATTCTTCCATTTATCTGATGTCACTAGCTTTAGTATCGATAATAAGGTCAAAAGTAACCTTCTTTCGTATTTGAAAAAAATAGAGAAAGAAGAAGAGAACTGTAACGATCCTAATTTCGCTATTTCATTGAAGTTAAAAACTAAGCTTGTTAAGACTACGGCAGATGAAGCCTTACAAGTTAGACTAACAAATGATCCAGAAGCCCCTGAAATAGTATTTTCAGAAGAAGAAGCTCTTAGGAATTATCCTAATGATTACCATGAAGTAATAGCTATTTTTAAAAAACGATATACAAACTTTAAACAAAACACTAAATTACATAATCATATGCGTTCATTAAAAACAGATGGTGAGAAATACTGTAAAGTCAGGAGGTTAGATCCTGAAAACCCTAACAGTATTAATAAAACTTTTTACCATAATCGCGTAATTGATAAATTTGATGAATGGTACGACCGAGTGTAGTAATTTGCATATAACAAGTTACTCACACCCACGCTGAACAATTGGCTAGCACTCGTTCCTCGTACACATTTTAGCCGACTGTTTTTCGCCGCTTAGCAAGGAGTTAGAAGTTTCTGGAGGTTCAGGTTGACTCATAATCGATGGGAAGAAATCGAAATAGATACATGGGATGAGTTTGATCGGGAAGTTAAACAACTCCCATACAAGCAATGGTTGTATAGAGGACAGTGTGATTCAAGTTGGCCAATTAAAACTTCACTATATCGTCTGTTTGAAGATGCTACTAAAATCATTAAGCTTGGAAAAATAAAAATAGGAAGTTTGCCCGAGACTCCCATGAGAAGTTATTAATAAAAAAGTTTATGGCAAATGCACATCTTTATTTAGCTTCGATCCCAAGTAAAAAAGATAAACTTGAATGGCTTTCTTTAATGCAGCATTTTGGAGCTCCCACAAGAATGCTTGATGTTACTCTATCTCCACATATAGCAACTTATTTTGCTCTAGAATCTGGACATGGAGATGCTGCAATATTTGCATTTGATTATGACCACTTAAAAATACTTGATGAAAATGTAGACGAGATTAAAAATACCAAGCAAGAATTTTTTAATAATCATAAAGGTGAAAGGTCTTTTATCATTGCTCATGAATCAACCTTTGCCAGTGAAAGGTTACTTTCTCAACAAGGCTTGTTTTTGGTGCCAAGCACTAATTATCATACATTTGATGAATTACTTACTGAATATGGCGGAGAAGGTGAATTATGCAAAAAATTCATTATTAGCTCTAAATTGAGGTATGAAGGTATTGAGAGGCTTAGAGAAATGAATATTACATCTTCTTCTTTGTTTCCAGGTATTGATGGCTTTTGTAAGTCATTAAAGCACCAAGTTTACGAAAACCCCAAACTACAAAGGTTATTCGAATAAACTTCTAAGTTGCTTAAACAGACACATAAGTTGGCTGTGCTCGTTCCTCGCAAATTATAGCCAACGTTTTTAGCCGCTTAGCAAAGCGTTATTTTTTTGTTTAAATCAATTGTCGGAGAGTCTCAAATGGACCGTATTTTAATTTTATTATCAATAGTTATTCTAAGTGGCTGTTCTGCGGGAGGCGCGAAATTTACTGAAAGTAAATTTACTAAAAAACCAAATAAGACTGAAATATATGTCTTTAGGCTTGATAAATTAGCTGCTAGTGGAAGTTGTTATGAAATTGGTCTTAATGAGAATTCTATTGGGGTACTAGGTAATGGTGGCTTTATTCGTAAAGAGATACCTCCTGGAAAAAATGTTCTTTCTGTGCCAATGACCGATAAAACAAACTTAGAATTAAACTTTGATGGAAAAGAAAATGAAACTTTATATTTTCAGTTTAGTATTTCTTTAAATGATGCTAAAGCTATTCCAGATTCAAAGATCATATCTAACGGTGGTGATTATATAGACCCCCACGGAGAGTTATTAGACTTCAATAGTTTATTTGCTCAAGTGGAGGGACTGTATGCTTTAAATGAACTTAAGTCATTAAGAGACTCATCAGTTAAAGTATCTTGTATGGGAACCCTAAATCTCGAAAACTAACAAGGTATGCAAACGGACACGTACATTTTTTTTGCGCTCCGCACATTTTAACAAAATGTACTTAGCGGCTTAATATAAGCGTTATATTTTTTTACAAATGGAGTTGTAGCAAATGATTGAGTTAGAAAAAGAGAATATAGCCCCTTATCTCTCCATCTTAATGGGAGTTAAATCAGATCAAAAGCAACCTTGTGATATCCATTCGAACATAATAAAAATCCTTAAAGATGAATCATCAAATGAAATAGTTATTTCTGATTCAAAAAAAGAATTCATCGGAGAAATTGCAGAAGTAACTTTTACACCATATCGATTGTTGAAAGCACCAAGTTGGCTAAAAGGACATGATGCGCTAGATGTTGAACACCATGTGTTTGTATCTTTTAACGTAAATAATTATTTTGGTTTCTATTTTTCTGAAAAGGGAAAGAAAGATGAAATAAGAGATTGCTTTAATTCTAAGACGTTATCGAATGTTATTCCCGTTTCAATAAATCACCTTAACGCTAACTTTATTAACGAAGACAAAATAAAGATGCTCTGGTTGACAGGCATACATGGGAAGAATAACTTTAAAGCCGATTCTAAAGTTTTAGGGGGAGAAAGTGTAGCTGATACACTTGATCCATTAATCGATCAATCATATATGATGTCGGCTGTTAGAACGGAGGCATTAAATAACGCTAAGACTACGATAGGAATTAACCCTTTTAAATCATCTATATGGAGAGGTCCCTGTAAAGATTGGCAAACTTTTGAAAATCGAGTTGTAGAGATATTAGATTTATTAAGCTCTAACGTGAGGGAAACTTCAGATCCTATTAGTATTCTTTCTTACCCAATACCTAGTTGTAAGGATTTAGATGAGCCATATGATTTCTCACTTATTGATTATGAATTTTTCCCAGAAGAAGATGGGCAACATAGGAAAGATTTATTAAGAAAGCTGCAGTATGATTATTCAGTTGAGCTACAGCCTAGTTTTAATAATTCGGATATATTATTGGATATATTTCATCTAGGCACCAAAGTTGGTGATGTAACTCTCGAGCCTTTGATAAATGATTACCAAGTTACATTTAATATTAAATCACAAAACCCTATCAAAAGAGTTCAGTTCAACGAGTATATAAAGATCATAAGGTATCCAGAGATTATTAAATGTTGGTTTGAATCTGGACATGCAATTATCAACGGAATGATCTTTAAAACAGGTTATCAAGATGTATCTTATGGTCAATTCCTCTGGGCTGATTTTGAAGATTATAATTTAAAAAAAGAGAAGCCTGGTAAATCGCCAATAAAACCAGAACTTGATAAAATAGGTAAGGAAAAATCATTATTTTGTTGGGTTAAAAACCGTTGGAACGGCGATTGGCTAGATCCATCAAGCTTTAACACTTCAGAAAACCCAACAGGGTGGCTATATTGTGACGATGGTGCAGGAGAAAAAGCAGACTTCATTCACTTGACGCAATATAAAGGAGTAAACCTAATTTCATTAATACATGTAAAAGCAGCAAAATCTGATTCAAATAAACGTCGTATATCTGTTGGAGCTCATGATGTTGTTTTAAATCAGGGTATAAAAAACCTAAGATATTGCATGCGTAAGAATTTAACTGTGGACTTACAAGAAAGATTAGATAATTCTGCAAAGAAAGAGTGTTGGTATAATGGAAAGCCTGCTAAAGCAGAAGATTTTATTAAAGAACTTGCAAATATCCAAGGCGTTAGTAGATCAAGAACTAGGGTAATAATCGTTCAACCTCATACAAGAAAAAAAACTTATGAGAATACTAATAATTCAAATAGTAAGAGGCAGCTAGATGTACTCTTAGTTAGTGCAGAGAATGCAATACGATCATCGGGTGCCGAATTTCATATTATTGGTATAGATGATTAAAAATATTCTAAGTCGTTTAAAAGGACACAAACAGCAGGCTGTGCTCGTGCCTCGCTATTATAGTCAGCCATATTTAGCCGCTTAGCAAAGCGTTATATTTTCAGGGAGGTTTAGTGGATATTCATAACCAGGGCATCATATTAAATGTTTTTAACTTTGATAAATGTGTTTCATTTTATAAAACAGTTTTTAATTTATCTGAGATGTTTTCAAAGACTGATGGTGACTTTAGATTAACGTGCCTAGAGTTTGGTAGTTCTTATTTAATGCTTGAGACAAGCGGAGTAGCTAGTGAATCAGAAAAAGATATTACTCAAAACCCTACCATACTAAGATTTAATGTCGCTAGCATTCAAAAAGCACTAGAACATATTTGTAAATTTGATAGTAGTGCAATAATTATTGAAAATGATTGGGGTTCAATAATCAGGGTTGTAGACCCTGATGGCAACCCAATTAGTATCAGAGATAATTCTGGTTTTCAGCGTCATATGAAAATATAACAAGAACACTAAACGTAAAATTATAGTTGGCTGTTTTCATTCCTCATCACGATAGCCGACAATCATTCGCCTGTTATTTAGTGCTGTTTTTCTAATCTCGTAAATTGTGCTCATGTTTAATGACATCAATATCATCACTGAAATCACTAACGTTTTTATTTACCATTATCTAGCGCCTCTAATAAACTGCTATTTAGAGGCTATTTTGAGCTTCATGCAAACAATGAGTACTTTATTTTTCACCGCAATACATTTGGTCGATTTTTAGAAACCATTTTTCAACATGCTCACTGAAATGTGACACTTGGAATGTTTGGCTAGTTTCAATAAGCCACTTTAACGTTCCAAAAACTATAAAATCAGCATATAAGGGAGTAGAGCCACTGATAAACTCAGACTTAGTTAAGTAAGTATCTAAAATACTGAGCTTGCTTAGTAGGCTTACTTTAGCTGTTTCATGATTTTCCGACTGTATTGATTCCAAGTTGTTACCGAAAAACTTCTCGCGTGATGTTTTAAAGTAATCTTTATCTTTTTCCTGCAAACAATCATGAATATCTGCAATGGCGATTTTCGCTATATCGCCATGTAAGGAGTTTGCCCAAGTTTCAATAAACTTAGCTAAGGCTTTACCTTCATTGGAATTAAATAATGAGGGTTTTAATGGATGTTTTTCTTCCAAATATTCGACAATGTTAAAAGATTCATTGAGCGCGAAGCTTCCATCAAGTAACACAGGTACCGCTTTAAATTCGCCATTAGATATATTTCTTATCTCTGTAAATGCAGTATCAACACCGGAAAACTCTACTTGCTTGTGCAATAATGCTAGGCGTACTCGCCAACAATAAGGGCTAAATATTAGGTTGTTCTTGCCTGCTAATTCATAAAGCTTGATCATTTTAAAGTCTCGTTGATTAATGTCGTTAGGGTTACTTAATTACATAGCAAATTGGATGGCTGCTCATGTGTTACATGACTATGCTTTTTAGTTTTAAGCCATGTTAGGGTATTCAAGCTACAGTAAAACCTGATAATTTTCAATTAGCTTAAGAGAACTTTGCTAGTGTTCCTTTATTTTCTCCGATGTACTTTAATTGTCGTTTTGCTGATACATCTCAGTAATATCCAAGTTAAGATATAAATTTACTTTTTCAGTTTATAAAGCTTTGAAATTATGTGATATTAATGCCTATTAAATTAGTTTTATGAGACAGATATTACAGAGAAGTTTCTATAAAAAACTGTTAGGTGTTAGCACAACATGGAGGTAGGTTTTGCATAAATTTATAATAAGTTTAATTTTATTGGGGTTATCGATTTGTTTATACATGAGTATTTATATCATCCCACAAGGTTCAATTGCTTTGGTTTACTCCAAAGGTGATTTTTCAAAATCTAGAGTTGATTCAGGTATCTTCTTTATAATACCTTTTAAACAGGATGTTGTTGTTTTTACTGATAAATATTCAGGTAGTGTTATTGCTTATAAACCCAATTATACGGTTGATTATTCTTACATTATTAACGAACAACATTATAAAGATTTTCATACAAGATCTATGCACGATCATGAAAATATGAAATTTTGGTTATCAGCAAGTTTAAATAAGCATTTAACAAAAGAACATACTATTAATGATGTGCAAACGATTGCCGAGAAAATATTTTCTAATCATACTATTAATAATTCTAAATACGCACCTAAAGCACCTCTTTTTGCAGAGGTCAGTATTAAGGTAGTTGAAAGGAAATATTGATAAAATGGCAGCTAACACAAGCAGTGATAGCGCTTAGTTACATCAACATTGAATTTAAGGATAGATAGATTGAAACAATCAATAGTACATATTGCCATCGTCGTTAAAGACTATGATGAGGCAATTGATTTTTATGTAAATAAACTCAAATTTGAGCTTGTTGAAGATACTTACCAACCAGAACAAGATAAACGTTGGGTTGTAGTTTCACCACCGGGTTCTAATGGTGTAACACTGTTATTAGCTCGTGCATCTAAGCCTGAGCAAAATGACTTTGTGGGTAATCAAGCTGGTGGTCGAGTATTCCTATTCTTAAATACCGATGACTTTTGGCGTGATTATAATCGTATGTTATCTGAAGGTATTAACTTTATTAGAGAGCCGAAAGAGCAGGATTACGGCACTGTCGCAGTATTCGAAGATCTTTATGGCAACTTATGGGATTTACTTCAATTAAATCCAAATCATCCTATCGCATCAAGAGCGCTATAATAAGTCAATTAAACTGAAAATTTACAGTCGATTATCTTTGGTACCTCGACAATTTTATTACCGCTTAGCAAAGCGATATGTTAAAGAGAATCCAATTTCATGCCTGAACCAGATCCATTGAGAATAATGACATTTGCAACACCGGAAGATCTCGGACAGTGGCTCAAGATGAATTATGCTTCTGAAAGTGAACTATGGGTGAAGATATACAAGAAAAATACAGGGATTGAGAGCGTAACTTGGAATGATGTTGTGATCGAGTCTCTATGCTGGGGTTGGATCGACGGTATTAAGAAGTCAATTGATGACCAAGCCTATCTTCAACGGATTACTCCGAGAAAAACACGAAGCAACTGGTCTAAAAGGAACACTGAGCATTCAGAACGTTTGATAAGTGAGGGTCGTATGATGGAATCAGGGCTCCTGCATATCCGTGCGGCTAAAGCTGACGGTCGCTGGGAAAGCGCCTATGTAGTTAGTGAAATGGAAGTGCCTGAGGATTTTATCGCTGTACTAGAAAGCAAGCCGAATGCTAAAGCATTTTATGAAACGCTCAACAAATCGAATCGGTATGCTATCGCCTACGGATTGATAAGTGCGAAGAAACCGGAAACCAGATTAAGACGATTTGAAAAATTCATGAACATGCTAGTTCACGAAGAAAAACCTAAATAAATAGAATTCGGCATAATAAATTGTTTAAAAGGCGAGACAATTGGCTTTTACTCCTTCGTCGCTTATTTTTATCAACTGTAATTTGCCCATCATTAGGGCGTGATACGTAAAAAAGGGTTCGTACATGAATTTAAAATTTAAGTTAATATTCTCAGCAGTTATCCTTATTTTGACAAATGGGTGTAGCACTTATAGCGCAGAAGATTATGGGGATTCTGATGTCAGTAAGAAAGAATCTTTATGTATAAATATGGAGCCATCTCAAGAGATGAAATGTAAGGAAAGAGAAAATAGCTTACAAATCGGGTTAGGTGCAGACAAAAACTGTAATCACCCATATGAGTATGAAAAAAACAGGTGTAAAAGAGAACAAGAAAATCAACAAAAGGCACTTGACGAATCGCTTAAAAAACACATAAATAAATAGTATGCATAACCAGCACTTCAAACGGAACAAAACAGTTGGCTCTGTTTTGCTTCAGGATAATAGCCAACTATTTCGCTCTGTTTATTAAGGCGTTATGTGCAAATACGTCATACGCAGAATGTATTACTGAATATATTGGTACTCAGGTATTACGAAGAAGAGAATTATGGTTTTAGGTTTTAATGCATTAGAAATTATCGAGTTTACTAAGATATACTTGGCTGTTTTCTATTCAATCGTCGCAACGTTTTATACTTTTAGATTGATTAACAAGAAACGACAGAATGGTAAATCATTGGTGTTTGCAGGAAAACCATTTTGCAAAACTTGGTGGAACCATATTGCCTTTCGTTATTTCCGTATCTCTATATGGATGGTATGTTTATTTAGATTATTTTACCCTAATATTGATAATTACTTGGGTATGATGAATATCCTGGAGTTACCATCAGTTATAACACTAGGGTTAATATTATTAACGGTCGGCTTCCTCTCTACTGTATTAATTCATTATAGTTTAGGAAAAGAATGGCGTTCTGGTATTGATCCTTCTGGACCAGCCAGCGTTATTACTAGTGGGGCTTATCAATTTTCACGTAACCCAATGTTTGTTTGTATAGCGGTTGCGCAACTCGGTTTTTTCTTCGCCATGCCTTCTGTTTTTTCATTAGTATGTTTAACTATTGGTTTATACACGCTAAACAGTCAGACTTTAGAAGAAGAGATACATCTATCTCAAAAATTTCCTATAGAGTACGCTACTTATGCATCAAAGGTGCGACGTTGGGTATAAGTTAATAAATAACACCTAATAATTTGTTAAATAAGGAGAAAATATAGTTGGTTTTTGATCCTGCGTCGCTTATTGTAACCAACAATTACGGCTCATCATACTGATATTGATGGAAATTATACACAGGTATATCCTTCTTTTATTAAGTGCTCTGAAAGTGGATTTAATTATGGTGTGGGTTTGAATTATAAAATCTCAGAAGCATTTTCTTTGTTTATTGATTATCAGGTATTACCAGACTTAACAATTGTTTCTGGGGTTTCCTCTAGCTGGAATAGCACTAATATTGGTGTTAACTACTCTTTTTAAGGTCTTTAAATATAGCAAGTTTTCTTAAACGGACACTTAAAGTTTACTCACGCTCTGGGCATTATAGAAAATTGTAATTAGCCGCTTAACAGAGCGTTAGATTTTTCGTGGTACATTAGTGTTTCAAGCTACAAAGGATAGTGTAAATGAGTAAAAAAGTATTATCAGGTTTGCTCACTGCGTTACCCAACTATAACTTAGCCGTTTATTGCGATGTTATGCTTATCAAAAGGAGGGAGTTTAATTGAGACTATTCTTTCTATTATCACTAATGTTAGGGGTAATCTCTTGCAGTACTCGAGGAAAACTTGAGTACATCACTGCGGAAGGTGAGCGTAAAACAGCATGCGAAACAGAATATACTTGGGAACCCTCGGTGGATAAATATGCGGTTGAGTATATTTTAAGTTATTGTGCCAAAAAAGCGGTGCAAAGAGGTAACAAAGTTGTCGATGAGTCCCTCGTCAACTTAGACTTAACTATTCCTTTAACACCTAATGGTAAACCTTGGACTTTTGATTACGCAAAAGGCTTACATAAGATAAATGCCTTAAGTGACAAGGAGTATGGCTACATTATTGGGTATATAGATCTCGGATTAAATGAAGAGTAGTTTTTCATACTCAAATAAGAATTTAAGGCAGACTGCTAACAGTTTGTTCGGCTCTGCTTCGTTAGGCACTTCAGCAAACTATAAAAAACCTTACTATGTTTACTTTAAAGTTTAATTAATACAATCAATACAAATGTAAAAGGAATTATCATGAAAAACCTATTATTAATCTTATCGTTAATCATGTCGTCTGTTGTTTGGGCTAACCCAGCACCAGGTTCAAGTGCTAAAGAATATTCATCACTGCCTGGCGTTCCTGACGGTGAATACCTTGTTATTCAATTTCAAACCGATTTTCAAAATAAAAAAACATCTACAGAAATTTTAACCCTAAGTAAAAATAGCGGTAAATGGCTAACGGTTGGTTACTTCATACAGTAAATGGGGTTTGCATAACGCTAAGGAAGATTCAAAGAGTGACTGTTAACCACTTGCGTTGTTTCGCTTCGTTACACAATTTTAGCAAACTATTATCTTGCCCTTATTGTAGTGCTGGCAGTTTATTCTATGTCATTATCAAGGAAATTTTATAGTGCATACGTTTACTAAGAAAATTATTTTGTTTCTCTATTTAATCAGCTTTGTATCTTTAAGTAGTAATGAAGTCAACACCAATGAAAAATCTCTTGTAGATAAGTTAAACCTCATTTTATCAATGCAAAAAGAAGATAGACCTGGGGTTAGTGTTCTTTTAAAAAAAAATAACGACGTGATATATAAAGTAAGTAAAGGGCTTGCTAATAAAGCGAAGCGCTTTTCTATTAGTTCAAGCACGGGATTTAGATTAGGCTCAATTAGTAAGCCTTTTACTGCGTTAGCGATATTGACATTAGTAGAGAGCGAATCGCTATCACTTGACGATGATGTAACTAAGTTTATTCCAGAGTTACCCCTAAAGTGGAAAGGTATTACGATAAAACATCTGCTTAGTCATAGGGTATTCATTTCTGAAGATTTCTTTTCTGATTCAAATATAGGCTTAGCAAATTTGTCTACCAATCATGATGTTGTAAAGTTCATTTCTGCAAAAAATATTCAGGTGAAAGCACTCACTTCCGATAAAGCGATTTATTGTAATAGTTGCTATGTATTGTTAGCTCAAGTTATTGAAATATCTAGTGGCATAAGTTTTTCAGATTATTTGAGGCAGAAAATTTTTGTTCCAGCAAACATGAAAAACACCTACATTGTAGAAGAGGGTGTCGCTATGAAGTCTACAGATGCTCTTAATTACGCTAAAACAGAAACTTTTTTTGGAATAAATCAATATACCACTGGCGCAATGGCACAAGTCAGTAGTATTGAAGATCTGAACAACTTTATTGTAACGTTGAAAGAAGGGAAAATTATTAATCAAGAGTCATTCCGTTTAATGACAAAAGTTCATAGTGATGCGGGTAATGATGGCACCTTTGGTTTAGGATGGATGATAGGTTGGGGGGATGTTCCTTTTTATTCTCACGGAGGTTCACAAGACGGCTACCAAACAGAACTATTCTTTCATCCGAAGCATGACCTTGAAATTGCTATTTTAACTAATGGCGGTGATGAGACTTATGAGCTACAAGCACAAATGATGAGAGCAATTATTACTCACTATAATTAAGTTTGTATTAATTCAGCCTAACATAACCTTCAAATGCATAGAGTACAGTTGGCTGTGAACGTTCCTCTTCAATTATAGCTAACTATATGTATGCCCTTAGTAAAGGTTTTTTAGAAAGTTAAATTTCGATGATGATCATCTATGAATTAAAAGAAATTCATTATACTCGAAGAAGTTCAAAGCGATAATGTTGAGATGATGAGGTAATGCAATAGTCATATAGTCGATTGAAAATAAAGCGTATTTACTCTGAGTAATGCCGCTCGATTGATGAAGGTAAATCGGGTATATTTGAATATATTGAGTTTTTACATCTGTTTACGTAGGTATTTATAGCTGGGCTAAGTCAGCTCTACTAAATATGAGCGTAATGGCACATAAAACAGTGTCTACTTTTTATGGCTTACACTAGTGTTAAGTAGCGGTAGTATTTAATTGGAGGGGTATATGAAAGGTTCATGTAATTGTGGAAGTGTTAGTTTTGATGTTTCAAACGAGATAGCGAGTTTGTATCAATGTCATTGCATGTTATGTCAGAAACAGTCGGGCTCTACTTCTAATACAGCGACTATTGTAAAAGAATCAGATTTTCTCTGGTTATCAGGAACTGACTCTATTAGTCAGTGGCAAAAGGATTCTGGATTTACTTCTCATTTTTGTAAACAATGCGGCAGTCCTGTTCCAAATAGGCTTAGAGAATCAAACTTTTATTGGATACCAATGGGATTGGTTGAAAATGTTGATATTAAGATAAGTGTTCATTTATGCTGTAATTCAAAAGCAAATTGGGACGATATTCCTGATGCTGCTATCAAATATCCAGATATGCCAGAAGACCTTGATTATTTTATAAATAGCCTTCAAATAAACAAGATATAAAATCACTTAGTCAGTTTGAGTTATGGGTCTACTATTCTTTACTTCGATTTAGGTAAAGTATAACAAAGCGTTTCAGTTCAAGCCTTATGTTCGCTTAAACTGCGCTTCACATTATGGCCAATAATTTTTACTTCTGATCATAGCGTTATATAGCAATGCTCAGATAAAGTGAAAGCCATTTCATTGGAACGTTATGAGTATTTGTCTAATAACTCTAATTTCATCTTTGTTAAATGTCAGACACTCTTTTAATCACCGAAACGTTGGTAGCATAGCTTAACAATGAAACGAAATTTTACAGTGAGCTTTTCTCATTCGTTGTTATGCTAATCAACTATACTATGCCCTATTAATAGGGCATAAGCATTCTAAGGTTAGAAAATATGATCCTAAAAGTAGATTTTAAACAGTTTCTTGACGAAAAGGGCGAGGTACTAGCACTTACGGAACAAGCAAAAACGGTATTCAAACGAATAATCTTTTGTTGGTTTTTGTCCGTGCCTCACTACTTTAGCCAATTATTTTTGCCTCCTAATAAGGTTAAACGTATTATTAAGAATTGAGTTAGGGCTTTACCTTAACTTTGTTTAAATGAAAATCAAAAAATCAAACATCAAGGAAAAGTATGTTTAAGTTAATGAAGACCTGTGTAATTTTCACTTTTTTTATTTTATTAGTTGGCTGTAAGTCTACTCCACCCGTAAACGCTTATCACGTAACTGAATCTAATCTATATTGGACAACCCCTAAATATATTAATTCTAATGCGCACGTTAATTATGCTCAGATTAATAATGTTGATTTAACAACATTTAAAGTTATAGCCGAAAATACAGTTTATGCGAAAGACAAGAGTTATGTTTATCGTAAAACTACTGCATTACCATTTGCAGAACCTGATTCATTTGAGGTGATAAACGATACATATAGTAAAGATAAAAACTACGTTTTTTATGAATCTACTATTATTGAAAACGCTCAAAGTGACTCTTTCAAGATTGTTAAACGTAAATTAGCTAAAGATAAAAAATTCGTATATTTTCGCCATAAAAGATTGATTGATGCTGTACCTGAAAACATTAAAATTTTGTATTTCAAAGAGGATAGTCTTAGTGGGCCGATATATTCTCAAAGTGCTTCAAACGTTTATTACAACGACACAAAATTTATACCTTGTGATATACAAACTTTTAAAGTGATCCCTAAGCGTAACAGTTGGTCATTTGACAGTGAATGCGTGTATCACAAGGGGAAGCTGTATGAAGATATAAACCCTGATACGTTTACCCCTATTAATTACAACTATGGTAAAGATGAAAATAATATTTACCATAAAGGTAAAGTTGTTAAATTTGCAGATATAGACACTTTTAAACCGAAATATAGAGGACTTATTACAGCAAAAGACAATAAGAACTGTTTTATTGGTGAAAAAATTGTCGACTGTAAAGATCCTATCCCGGGTGAAAAATCAAAAGATATGCTCAGCAATATGCTAACCCGAATGTTCATTGATTCGGGTGAGAAGAGAGTCAGCCATTTGGCCTCACAGCAAGAGACAATTAACTCTGTTATAGAGCAGGTTGGCAATAACTACCTTACAACTGATGATATAGCCCTTATTAATTTGAATAACATACCAAGCAATTTTAAATGGCAAACGAAAACAGCTCGTACAGACTATATAAATAGTCGATATGGCTATAGAAAATCTATTAAGCAAAACTTTTTTTTGATGAATTCAGTAGTGTCAATAATGGGGTTATGCAACTAATTAAAAATGTTAAAGGACAAACTTTACAAGAAGAAACTTCTTTTCACATTATGGGTGAGCATGGGTACTCCATCTATCAAAATGGTAAGTGTGAACTTAAAATTGGCCACTGCACGGAAACAGTAAAGCTTTTCAAGCAAAGCTTGATACCAAGCTCAAAAATTTCAGGTGAAGCCATTCCTGTTGATATCACAGTAGATTTTGAACTAAGTTATCAAAATGGTGTTTGGATTAGAGAGATGACAAATATGAAAGGAGAGAAAGTTAAAGAGATGACTATTTATGATAAATCAACTTTCCCTGTATATTACTCCATGATTAAAGGTGAAAAGTTGCAAATGGAATATGTTTCTAACTTGATTACCTTACCCTAATTTATTGTTGGTTTTTTGTTACAGCAAACAAAATTTTTAGTCACTTATTTGTTTGCTGTGCTTATACAGTACTATTAGAATTAATTCTTTGGTCCCCTAAATTAAAAGTGATGAAGGCAATAGGGTGAAATACGTATAACAACAACTTTAAACGAGATAACTTCTTTTACTGCTTAAAGCGCATAAGCATTCTAAGGTTAGAAAATATGATCCTAAAAGTAGATTTTAAACAGTTTCTTGACGAAAAGGGCGAGGTACTAGCACTTACGGAACAAGCAAAAACGGTATTCAACTTTCTGACTAAGATAGTGCTATCGGTTTCTGAGAATATCGAACAGCCACTCATTGAAGTTGATTTAAATTGTAATACCCGAGGGACTGAGCTGTCGTGTGAGGGGAGTATTGAAGCATCATCTATCGATATGAACAAAATTGAATGGCATTGCGACACTTGTGAAGCGTCTGGCACTATGAACAAAATTGAATGGCATTGCGACACTTGTGAAGCGTCTGGCACTATTTCTAATTGGAAAGGAAGTATGTGGGATATTCAAAAACGGACAATTCATTAGTCCGTGAGTTAGTTTCGTAAATCAGTTACGTAAGTTAGTTTTGACATACTGGTTTGAAAGTCAGCTTCGACTCTCAGCTTCAAGGAAATTCGAGGGTTCATTAAACTTGATTTAAGGTGCAAATAGCTGTGATCAGCAACAGCAATATTGTACTATTTTTTAAGAATGAAATTTAGTTGCTAGCTATGGATAATAAAACACAGGAAAAAGCCGACTTTACCCTTGCCAATGCCTATGGTGGCGTTGAAATGGTTCGTGCCGATTATAAAGGGCAGGCGTTCTCTAAACATGTGCATGAAGGTTACACTATTGGGGTAATTGAAAAGGGCGCACAACGCTTTTACCGTAGTGGTGAAATTCATACCGCCGATACAAACTCTATTATTTTGGTTAATGCCGATGATGTCCACACGGGTGAATCTGCTTCATTGGGTGGTTGGCAATATCGTGCTATGTACCCTTTGCCTGAACATTTTGAAAATATCAGTAACGATCTGTATGACAAGGGAAAATTTGCACCATATTTCGATTCTTCAGTGATTAACGATCCGCTATTAACAGACCAGTTAAGGCTGTTATTTAATCAAGTAGATAACAATGCTTCGCAGCTACTAACAGAAACTATCATGTATAGCTTGATGTTAAGGTTAACCTTAAGGCATTCATCACTTCGCCATGTACCAAAAGATATTTCGGGCAGTAAGGCAAAACTGCTTCGGGTAAAAGAGTATTTAGATAGTTATCCTGCTGAGGATATATCGTTGAAACAATTGGCGATAATTGCAGGGTTAAGTCAATACCACTTTATTAGACAATTCAAAAAAATGTTCGATCTTGCCCCGCATAGCTACCAAATACAGGCTAGATTAAAGAAAGCGAAAACGTTACTAAAAGCGGGTGTTAAACCCGTTATGGTGGCGAGTGATTGTGGCTTTCATGATCAAAGTCATTTTAATAGACACTTTAAAAAAGCCTTAGGAACTTCTCCCAGCAAGTTTCAAAAACAAGCAGTTTTGTACAAGAACTAAAAACGATTCCCCTGTAAACTCTTTCAAAATATTGAAGGAGTGCGTTAATGCCAAGTAGAACAGCTATTGCTGGGGGATCTACCCCAAGTGATTTTAAAATTATGTATCAAGCTATTGTTGATATATTCCCGCTTTCACTCGCTGTGCTGCCTTGGGGAATACTGTGTGGCTCATTAGCAATCACTGTCGGTTTAACCCCATTACAAGCGCAACTTATGTCATTGTTAATTTTTGCGGGCGCAGCTCAACTTGCCGCATTAACTATGATGGGCGCAGTTGGCTCTTTATCTTCGATGTTTTCCTCAACCTTTGTTATAAGTTCAAGGCATTTGCTTTATTCCGCTGTTTTTCGAGAGCATGTCAGAAAAAGCTCATTAGGTCTTCGTTGCAGTATTGCCTTTTTCCTTACCGATGAAATGTTTGCGGTAACCTGTGCTTATATGGCGAAGCATAAAAAATTTAGTGCTGTTTACGCACTCAGCTCTGGCATTACTTTTTATGTATTTTGGAATGTTGCTACTTTTACTGGCATTGTTGCCGGTCAACATATTCCAAACCTTGAACATTTAGGGTTGGAGTTTGCGATAGCGGCAACCTTCATTGCGATAGTTATTCCGACAATCAAGAATAGATCGACTTTAATATCCGTTATCAGTAGTGGTGTCAGTGCGATTGTGCTTTCAATATTTATGAAAGAATATGCGTTAATTGCAGCCACCTTTATTGGTATGTTTTGTGGGTATTTAACAAAAGAAAAGAGTGCTATTAATGAATGATTTTTGGTTAGCCTTACTCGGCATGACATGTATTACTTTTACCTGTCGATACTTCTTTTTCTCAACCTCAGTAGCGTTTGAACTTGGGCCAAAAATAAAACGTTTGCTCAGTTATACCGCGCCTTCTGTGTTAACAGCGATGTGGGTGCCGATTGTTTTTCTTGGCCATCAAGAGACAAATGGTGATTTTATTACCAGTCCCTTTTTAATCGCCGGCGTTACCACGGTAATTTTTAGCCTGAAAATAAAAAATACTCTGGCCATTGTCATTTTTGGTATGGGAGTTTTTGGCGCGTTAAAGCTGTTTTTTTAACTTAGCTGGGGATATGAAGCGGGATAGGAAATCTCATATCGTGAGTAAAACCCTACTTAAGTGTCATGGACTTAACTTCTGTAAAAGGTAAGCTTAGTTAAGCAATATAATGCCAACTAGGAGTATTAATATGTTCACAATCATTAGAACTTTTATCATGAGTACATTAATACTGGCTACGTTCGTTTCATCCGTCAGTTATAGTGCCTCGACCTTAAGTGGCACCAAGACAATAAATTTAATCGCTAAAGACGGGCAACGTATTGCTATTGGTACTATCGATTTTTTACCTTCATCTGCCAATATTAAGTATCAGTTACATATTGATCATACGCGTTTTAAAGATTATTTTTTATCGATGAAAGAGATGAAATGTTTAGAAGGGCCAGAGCTCTGGTGTCATATCCGATATCCCTATCCGCAGCCTCGTACCATCACATCTGACGATTTACGTTGGTTAGAGCATGACTTGCTGTTTATGTTCAAGAAGAGTAACGAATTTGGAGCTAACTTCTGGAATGGTGTTTATTATTCGATGACGATAAAAGAAGGCGTTATTTTGGGTAAAGCACAAGCAATAGACCTTAACCTACTTGCAGCACCGCCTGAAGATTTAGATACGCCTTTTTATTCTGAAGACTTACGAGATGAAATAGAACGTGTACAACGTTGGTTACCTGATATAGAAATTCGTTAATTTTTCTCTGTACAGTAAAGTGAGCTAAAAAAGAGAATAACATTTTGATGTTATTCTCTTTTTTTTATTGAATTAGCTAAGAAACTAGTTAACTTATTAATCAAACAACTGGATTTGTTTCTTTTAACGCGATTATTTCATCGGCTTTACGTTGAGACACTGTACTGCGTTGTAAAAGCCAACAAAGCAGATAAATCAGACCATACAGCACCATGCCACCGGCGAGTACCCCATGCCATGTACCATATTGCCAACAAGCAATTAAGTAAAAGCCACCCAGACTACCGCCAACGTAATAGTGCACCAGATATAAAGCAGTTGCCGTTGCTTTAGCCGTTTCCGTTTTTTGACTTACCCATGCATACGCAAGTGAGTGGGTGAAAAAAGCGCCAGAGCTGATAAGTAATAGGCCGATCAGCATAGTATATAGTGAATCATACGCGGCAACCCACATACCTATCGCACTGACGTTTGTACCTAACAGCATGCCTTTTATTGGACTGTATACTTGGCTCCAACGACCACTGATTTTTGCGGTAATGGTGCCACTGAGATAACACAAAAATATCATTGACGTTAAGCTGATTGACAGTGAATAAGGTGCTGCAACAAGACGAAACCCCATTACTGTGTAGAGGTTAACAAATATTGCAAAATTCAACCCACCAATCAGCATAGCTAACCATAATTTACGCTGTTTTAAGTGACCGATCACCTGTTTGTTATGGTTACGAAATTGTCCTTTCTTTTGGGTGAAGTACTTTTGTTCAGGCAATAATCGGTTTACTAAGACCGCGCCTAATAAACTAGCAACAGCCATACCAATGACTGCAATTTCCCACCCCCAATATTCAGTGATAAAACCGCCATATAAACGACCCGTTATCCCACCTAAAGAGTTGGCGCTAATATAACTACCAACAGCAAGCATTAGGGCTTTTGGGGTAAATTCTTCAGCCATGTAGGCCACAGCAACGGCAGCAAAACCTGCAATCGAGATGCCCATTACCCCGCGCACCAGAGTTAACATCAACAATGAATCTGTTAGCAACATTGCCAAGCCTGCAAAGGGCAATAGGAAAAGACTCAGCATCATCACATTACGACGACCAAATATTTCTGAGCCGATAGCCCATGGTACCAACGTCAGCGCTAAGGTGAAGGTACATGATGCTAATAGCCAGTTGATTTCGATGGCACTGGCGTTAAACTTTTCAGCCATTAAGGGCAACATAGGCTGGAACATGTATAAATTACAAAATACGAGGAAAGATCCTAACGCTAACGCAAAACTTGCACGGCGATAGGGGGCGGTTTTTATTTCAATCATGGTGACGAGCTCGGAAAGTGCTATTTAGTAACAAGTACTATTAGATGAATTAATAAAACAGTAGCAATATGAATTTGATAATTAAAGTATATAATAACTATGACTACGATAACTAAAGGTTATAGCTATGAATACACGGTTACTGACGTACTTTGTCAAACTCGTTGAAACAGAAAATTTTACTCGGGCTGCTGAACAGTTGCATATTGCGCAGCCAGCATTAAGTGTTGCTATCAAAAAATTAGAACAGCAACTAGACCTACCGTTATTTCATCGCAACGAACGCAAAGTGACACTGACTCATGAAGGTGAAGTATTACTTGAACATGCGCGTCTTATTCTTCAGCAAATAAATGATGCTAATATTGCGATGGCTGAATTAAAGGGGTTTGAAAAAGGCGAAGTAAAACTCGGCGTTCCTAGCATGTTAGGATCCTACTTTTTCCCTGAAATACTCATGGCATTTAAACGAAACTACCCCAATCTTAAGCTCACTATTATTGAAGCCGGAACACAGTCCATTCGCCAAATGCTGTTAGATGGAGAATTAGACTTAGGCGTTATACATAACGAAGATGTACCGCAGCGGCTAGAAACCGAGCATTTGGTCACTTCTCAAATGGTGGCAGTAGTGAGTGAACGGCATCCTCTGGCTTCACAACCCTACATAAAATTTGAAGACTTCTTTAAAGAAGATTTGGTGATGTTTAAAGCGGGATATTTCCATCGGGAATTTATTGACGAAATTTGTGAAAAATATCATTTCAAGCCGAAGATATCCTTCGAAACAAATTTGTTGCCAATGATGTTAAACATGGTGCGACATGATTTTTCGATATCAGCCTTGCTTGAACTAGTTACTGAACATGAAAACGGCGTTGTTGCTATTCCATTCGAAGAGCCTGTACATCTAAATATTGCCATGGCTTGGCGGAAAAATGGCTATTTGTCGTTAGCAGATAGAGCATTTCTAGAATTCGTTAATGAATATGGTAAACACGCTTAAAACTATTTAACCTAATTACTTGTGCGTTGAAATTAACCTTACAAAAAACAGATAAAATATCCGTTACTACACTTAGTTTACCTGTTCAGGTAAACTAACGGATAATTCTCCATTGCACAGTCTCTTACCGTTTTTATGCGCATTATTCATACCTCAGATTGGCATCTTGGCCAATATTTTTACGGCAAAAGCCGCGCCAATGAACATCAACAATTTCTTACCTGGTTATTAGCACAAGTTACTCTACATAACATTGATGCGATTATTGTCGCGGGTGATATTTTTGATACCTCAACACCGCCAAGTTATGCCCGTGAAATGTACTTTGATTTTATTGCCAAGCTCCATGTGACCCAATGCCAGCTCATTATTTTGGCCGGAAATCATGATTCTGTCGCTATGTTGTCTGAGTCACAAGCCGTATTGGCAAGCTTGTCTACCCGTGTTATTACGCAGGTAATACCTGCGTCACTGAGTGAAGATGAGCTTGAAGATAAGGCACTTTCACAACAAGTTTTTCCATTACATGATGCTGATGGGAAAACCACAGCTATTATTTGCGCTATTCCTTTTGTTCGTCCGCGTGATGTGATCAGAAGTCGAGCAGGGCAGTCGGCAAGTGATAAGCAGCAAAGTTTACAACAAGCGATTAGCGATCATTATCAGTATTTATATCAACAGGCACGCAAGCAAGCTGACGCGTTTGAAAAAACCGAGGGCATTGCCTTACCCATTATAGCAACCGGCCATTTAACGGCGCTTGGCGTATCAATAAATGACAGTAAAAGTGATTCCGTAAGAGATATTTATATTGGCTCGTTAGAAGCCTTTCCAGCCAGTGCCTTTCCCCCAGCCGACTATATAGCTCTTGGCCATATTCACAGAGCACAACAGGTAGCAAAATCAGAGCATATTCGTTATTGCGGCTCGCCTATTGCGTTAAGTTTTGATGAAGCTAAGCAAGATAAACGTGTGCTGATGGTTGAGTTTACGTTAGGGAAACTTAATCAAGTTGAAGCGCTTATTGTGCCGTGTTTTCAACCACTATATATGGTGAAAACATCGGTAGATGAGCTTGAAAGCTCGCTAAAAGAAACACTGGTCGCATTTGAAGAACGCCAAGCAGTGGAAAAGTTTCCTCTGAGTGTTAAGGCTTGGCTTGATATTGAAATTGATAATGGTGATCACTTAAGTGATTTATCGCAGCGTGTTAGTGAACTCGCTGTTGATATGCCTTTTGAAGTGTTATTAGTACGTCGATGTAAAAAGGCGCGTCAACGACGACAAGCGCAATTATCGCAGCAAGATAACAGCACCTTGAGTGAGTTATCGTTAACAGAAGTCTTCGATTCACGCTTATCTCAACTTGAATGGCAAACGAATGAAGAAGTCGCACGTAAAACACGGTTAACACAATTATTTACAGAACTGTCGGTGGAAATGAAACAAGCCGCTTCTATTGCGAATCAAAAAAGTGATGCGGATAAAGCGCTAATTACTAGTTCATCAGCCCAGGCAGAGTCGACATCGCAAAGTGCTTTATCAGAAGAAGAGAGCACAGAAGCTGAAAAAGACAGTGTTATCACCGAAAAAGACAGTGCTATCGCTGAAAAAGACAGTATTACGCCTGAATCACTAGAGCAACACAAATCATGAGAATATTAAGTTTACGCTTTGAGAACATCAATTCACTCAAAGGTAGTTGGAAAATAGATTTTAGTGAAGCTCCTTTTGATAACAATGGTTTATTTGCTATTACCGGTCCTACTGGCGCAGGTAAAACCACTATACTTGATGCCATTTGTTTAGCGCTTTATCATCAAACACCACGTTTAACAGTGTCTAAAAAACAGAATCAGCTAATGACTCGTCACACCAGCCATTGTATGGCTGAAGTTGAGTTTGAAGTAAGAGGCCAAGGTTATAGAGCTTTTTGGAGCCAAAAACGCGCCCGTAATAAACTTGATGGTAACTTATTAGAGCCGGTTGCAGAGCTTGCTAAGCTCGATGGCACCATAGTGTCTGATAAGCTTAAAATGGTGCGTAGTGATATTAGTGAGTTAACAGGGCTTAACTTCTCACGTTTTACCAAATCTATGATGCTATCTCAGGGAGAGTTTGCTGCCTTTTTAACATCACAACCAAATGATCGTGCGCAATTATTAGAGCAGCTTACCGGTACTGAAATATATGGCGACATATCTAAGCAAGTTTTTGATAATCATCGCAGTGCCAGTGCTGTCTCTTATACACATCTCCGA
>OJFU01000049.1_pt1 | contig 30450 bp, 27 predicted proteins | sample 1594331 | NCBI WGS metagenome assembly OJFU01 (sample SAMN05416801, study PRJEB24817) | seawater metagenome | isolation source: Sea water | place: Canada:Atlantic | collected 2013-11 | reverse complement strand
CAGACATGGCTATGCTCAGAGGCATCTTGGGGTTGGTCATATCTATAACAAAAGGGTAGATGAAGCTCCTATGTATATAGTGCGTGAGCCAGATAGCCATAAAAACTATATGCACCAGCTCTAAATCGTTTCTTGCAATCAAACCAAAGACTATCATTAAAATAACACATGGTGATTCCATTAAAACCCACCCGAGCCTAGCTGAAATATTCATCCCCCAGCCACTTCGAATATGTCTTCCGTAAGGAGCGCTAACAAAAAACAAATACACAAAAGTTACCGCAGCAACGAGAACCCAGAAAATAATAAATACATTAAACAAACTCATACTAAAAAAATGCCTTTTCAATTTACTTTGAATTAAGTTTACAGCCATCAAACTAAATCATAAACTAATTAGAGTAGCGAAAAAGAGGTGTCTATAATGAAGGCTTATGATTTTGTAATTTTAGGAGCAGGTTCTGCCGGTTGTGTGTTGGCGAACAGGTTAAGTGCAAACCCAGACTTTAATGTCTGTCTAGTCGAAGCTGGATCAAAGGATACTGATATTAGATTACATGTACCCTTAGGATTCGCATTTCTTGGTGATAAGAGTAAGTACAGTTGGGCCTACAATACTGAGCCTCAAAAAGAATTTGCAAAGGTTACTATTCTTGAGCCAAAGACTGCGGTAGTTGATTCTACTGGTGGGACTCATGAATTTGAAAATGAAGTCGAAGAACATAGAAAAGGCTATCAACCAAGAGGGAAGACGCTTGGAGGCTCTAGTTCTATAAATGCAATGTTATATGTTAGGGGCCACAGATGGGATTATGACCATTGGTCTGAACTTGGAAATGAAGGATGGTCTTATGATGAAGTTCTACCTTATTTTAAAAGAGCTGAGCATAACGAAATGCATAATAACCATTTTCATGGCCAAGACGGACCTTTAAATGTTTCAAAAATTAACCATAAAAATACGCCAACAGATGATTTCGTAAAAACAGGGTCATCAATTTTTGGTTACAACGATGATTTCAACGGAGAACAGCAAGAAGGCATAGGCTACTATCAAACCACTCAAAAAAATGGCAAGAGATGCAGTGCTGCCAAAGCTTATTTAGTCCCTATTAAAGATAGAGATAATCTTACAGTTCTAACTGACACCCATGTTAAAGAAATCATAACAGAAGGCGATACCGCTACTGGGGTTGAGTGCATAGATAGTGAAGGCAATTCGTTTACTATAAATGCAACAAAAGAAGTCCTGCTATCATCAGGCGCCTTTGGTTCGCCTCAAATTTTATTACGATCAGGTATTGGCCCGGCTAATGAAATAACTAAGCACGGAATAGAGCACAAGGTTGACCTACCTGGGGTGGGAAAGAACCTACAAGATCACATAGATTATCTTTCAGTTCATAAATATAACTCTATAGCTCTTATTGGTTTCTCATTAAGATCTATATTTTTTGTATACCCTTACGAGGTTCTTAAGTACATCTTTACCAAAACAGGCTTATTTACTTCGACAGTTGCTGAAGCCGGAGGCTTTATTCGCTCAAGAGGTGATTTAGAAATACCTGATATTCAATTACACTTTGCTCCAGCTATGGTTGTGGATCATGGCAGACAAAGTGTTTGGGGTCACGGTCTGAGCTGTCATTCTTGCTTGCTAAGGCCTAAATCTAGAGGAGAGGTCACATTAAGATCTTCGGATCCAATGGAAGACCCAAAGATTGATCCAAGATTTTTATCCCACCCAGATGATGTAAAGGATATGGTTGAAGGCTATAAAAAAATGATGAAAATTTTAAACAAAGAACCTTTCTCTAAATACACAAGCCAGCATGTCCAAAGACCTGTAGATTTAAGTGATGATGCGGATATAGAGCAAGCCATAAGAGAAGATGCTGATACTGTTTACCATCCGGTAGGAACTTGTAAGATGGGCAGTGATGACATGGCGGTTGTTGATAGTAATTTAAAAGTTCATAAGATGAAGGGGTTGAGAGTTGTAGATGCTTCTATCATGCCGACTCTTGTTGGCGGGAATACCAATGCACCTACCATAATGATTGGTGAGAAAGCTTCAGATATAATTTTAAAAGAGTGGCTTTAAATGAAATTACCCTTATTAATAGTAACTATGTTTTCAATTCTTTCTTTATCAGCAGGAGATGTTCTTGTCATAGATGTTCGCACACAAGGCGAGTGGGATTCAGGTCACCTTGAAAATGCACAACATATAGAGTGGCAAAATATTCTTAAACTGTCAGAAACAGCCTCAAAGGACCAGGAAATTTATCTTTATTGCAGAAGCGGAAATAGATCCGGAAAGGCTGCTAAAATTCTCCAAGAAAATGGTTTTAAACAAGCTATCAACGCTGGTAGTATTTCCGAGGCAAGCGATTTACTTAATTTAAAAATTATAGATTAAGCATTCTTTTAAATACATTCGTAATTTAGACACTTCTTATGTTTACACTGCATACATTAATGTGTATTATGCATCTTGATTAATGTTTGCAGTGCAAACATCGTTATAATTTACTACATAAAACTAAGAGGTTTAAATGAAAAATATACTATTGATAGCTCTTGCTACAACACTTCCAGCTTTTGCTGCTGATATGGACTTCACACCAAAGGCTGATATTTCCGTTTCAGGAAAAATTGCTACTGTGAAAAACTCAAAAAAATACAGATCTGTTGAAGCCTGTCAGGCACTTTGTTCATCAAGAACATCCTGCGCTGCGTTTACTCTTGATATCTCAAAAGGAAGCTGCACTATTTTAAAAAGCATTACTAAAGAGACAGTTAATACAAATGCTGTATCGGGTATTAAAAACTAGTTTTAAGTTCGTTTAACAAAAAGGTCTTTTACAGGCCTTTTTTTATATCTAAATTTTTATATGTAATTAAGCAACTTGATCCGTTACATCCGCAATTTGAATAAGTCTGCGATTAAGGATCTTTTTAGTACAACCACAACACTTACCGCATTGGCTGCCTACTTTAAGCTCTTTGGTTAATTCACGCATGGTCGTTGCACCATCGTCAATTGTTTGCTCAATTTTTTTATCAGTCACACCGTGACAAAGACAAATATACATCAATACAAACCGTGTTAATTACAATCAATAGATGCATACTAATCTAAACGACAATTGTTATCAATAGCTTCTTCACTAATAAATATAAATTATTTATTAGAATATGGTATTTGTTCTCTTAACTATATTTACCTAAAAATAAAGTTATGGAATAATGGCCGCCTCTTAGGGGAGTAGCCCGCTCAGTAATGAGTAAACTTATCAACATAATTGCACCTCATGTGCATGGTAAGTTTGTAATGTTGTAGCAAGCGTTATCGGCGAGACCTAGGTAGACACTATCCTCATGGCGGGAGATAGTTGTTTGCCTTGGTTTAGTATTCCCGCCTGTAAGAATCAATAATGGAAGTTTTTTTAACCTCAACCGTCACTGTCACTCTTGCCGAAATTGGCGATAAAACCCAGCTTTTATCACTCCTGTTAGCTGCCCGTTTTCGTAATAAAAGCGCACTTATTCTTGGTATTTTAGCCGCAACTTTACTCAATCATGGCCTATCAGCGTGGTTTGGGCAGTGGTTAAGTAATAGTTTTTCTTCTGAATATTTACCTTGGCTTGTAAACATCAGCTTTATTGTTGTTGGTCTTTGGCTATTAGTTCCAGACAAAGACGAAGCTGTGAGTAGTAAATACGATAGCTACGGGGCTTTTTTAGTCGCTTTTGTATTATTTTTTATTGCAGAAATTGGTGATAAAACACAAATAGCGACGGTGTTGTTAGGTGCACAATATCAGTCTGTGTTTTGGGTTACGGTAGGAACCACGTTAGGTATGTTAATTGCTAACGTGCCTGTTATATACGCCGGAAATGCACTACTAAAAAGAATATCGCTAAACACCGTACGTGCTATTGCTGCTTTTGTGTTTGTGTCATTAGGTATTTATGGCTTAGTTACAATTTAATCAATATTAAAGCTCGCAACTGTTGATTTAAGTGCGAGCTTTAGTTTATCGATACGTTATTTATGCATTATTTACACAGTAACATCCCTTGGTTTGTGTAATTAAGAGATTTGAGTTAAAACCAACAGCTAAATTAGTGACCGCAGTTTCAACAAAGCCACTTCCCTGGGCACACGCTAACCCTTCGGAGAGCGGACCGGCATAAACAAAATCACCGTTTTTATTAATAATAACGGCGGCAGGCGTTGCCGGAATAACAAGTTTAAGCTTTGGTGTTAATTCAACTTGTACAACCTTCATAGCTTTATTGGCAGCAAAGGAGCTTAACGATGAAATATGCGGCTTGGCTTGTATGGTGCACCCGCAATTTTTTTCAGTTATAAGCACTAACGACGCTTCATTAGTGTCAACCCAGTCCAATTGCTTTTTAAAGTTATTAAACCAGTGCTTTTGCAATAAAACTTTTGAGCTATCAAACGGTTTAAGCTGCTCTAACTGAAAATAAACTAACCCTGCAACAACACAAACAAGCCATATAGTTATAAGCGAAAATACAAAAGAGTTAGATTTATTTAAACTTGGCAATGCTTTGCTCTAATACATCAATACTTACATCGATTAACTGCACCTTAGCGGTTAACTGCTGCACTATTTGCGTATCTTGGTACTGATTTTGGCGCATAGTATCAGTACTGCTTGCTATTAACTCGGTATTACCTGCCTGCTCCGCTACCACTTGTGCAACTGAGTCAGAGCTTGAAGATACTGCGGCTATTTGCTCGCTCATTGCTGAAATATTCTCTTTCATTGCAGCACTAATACTTGTTAAATCAACTACAAAACTCACACACTGACTCATTGATTGCGTTGACGTTTTACTATTATTAACAAGATCTTTTAATGTAAGACTAATTTTATCTGTTGTTGCTTTACTGTGGTTAGCCAAAGATCTTACCTCATCAGCAACAACAGCAAAACCTCGACCGTGTTCGCCTGCGCGGGCAGCTTCAATAGCGGCATTTAAAGCAAGTAGGTTTGTTTGCTCAGCAATGCCTGATATTTCATTAAGAAGTCCTGAAATAACATCGCCCGCTGCCACTAAGTGATTTATTTTTTCTTCGGTATGGTTAAGCAGTGTTAACAACTCTCTACTTTTAGCGTCTGTTTGAAGCACCTCTTTTAATGCATCACCTGCAGATTGTGTAATATGGTCAACTTGGCGCTTAAGCACCTCACTTTCTTCTTCTACAAGTTTAAAGCCATTGGCAACTTGAGCGCCAGAATTAGCAATATCATCGGTTTGTTGCGTACGTTGAACCGCTCCACTCGCTAACTGATCGTGAACATCAATAAGCTCTTGTGAGTTTTTTTGCAATGACTCTGATTGAGTTTGTACCTGTTTAATAACATCAGATAAGTAATCTAGTAATGTGTTAAATCCTGCTACAGCCTCGCTTTTAGTGTCATCCGCGCGAAGAGAGAGTTTAATGTTTTCAGGATCTTTCATTATTTGTTCTGTCGCATAACTTAAAGATAAGCCCGCACGACGTTCCCGTTGCAGCGTTTTTGCAATATAGCCTGCAACTAATACTTCAACTATTGCGTATCCAGCATGAATTAGCACCGTAGTAAAAGCGAGTCTATCAGGGTCAAATACGTAAAAACCCGTATTTTGAGTTTGTAAATAATAAAAAGATAAATGATGAACCGCTACAAAAATAATAGCGGTAATAAACACTCGCCACTGTACAAAAACAATTAACATGGGCATTAAAATAAATATTTCAAAATGGACTTCAATCAACCCAAAAGTTTGTTGAATGTGCAAAAAAGAAAACATCATTATAGCGGCAGCTACCACATGCGGGGTAACAGGACTATCCCCTTGTGTGTTTAAAAGCCATATAGGTAATAAACACAATGGCAAACCTATCATAAAGGCCTGCGCTAATGTGTCGAAATACAAGCCAATAGCGATAGATTCGACAAACAAAAGACTAAAAATAATTGTAAATAACCGGCCAATACTAGACATAAGAACCTTAAAATTGTTGTTTGCATTGTTATTTTATAAAGCAGTTTGCAATATACGTATTAAAACGAGTTTCAGTTTACTGAACACAATAATAAACTACCGACACATCAAAAATAATACATTTAATTTACATTATATACATGCGGTCTACTTAATTATAGGCAGTATTTTTTTAAACGTAGGCGTAGCAGCTTTTTTTGTCCATTGAAAAATTACTATTTCAGCGCATGAAATTACAGCTCCAGCTTGACGTAGCTGCTCAATCGCCAAATTTTTATGTTGCGGGTTTCTCGAACCAACTCCGTCGTAAACAATAATAACTTCAAAGTCATTTTCTATTAAATCTAAGCATGTTTGTAAAACACACACATGTGCTTCAGTTCCCACAACAACAACTTGCTTTTTACCATGGCTTTTTAACGTATCAACAAAACCAGGCTCTGCACACGCACTAAAGTACGTTTTATGAAAATACGCGGCATTAGGTAACGTATTTTTAATTTGCTGATTAGTCTCGCCCAAACCTTTCACATATTGCTCCGTTACTAAACATGGAACGCCATGAATAATACCCGCTTGTGCTAACTGCAATGTGCTTTTTAAAATATTCGGAAAATCTTTAATTACAGGAGCAAGCAACTCTTGTAAGTCTATAACTAATAACACGCTATTTTTTGCATCAACATTAGAGAAAACCACTATACTCTCCTTATAAGCATTTACTATTATCTGTATAGAGTAGCTCACTATTTATAAATAGAACTTTTAGCGTTATGTATATTATTTGTAATTAAAAAATAAAAACTTATGCTATATTTACTATCTAGCTAAGCATCATCCTATCTTCCACTGAGAGTGTTTATAAGTGCGTTTGAGCAAATTTTTTTTTCATATCACCATTACTTTTTTACTATGCATCCAAAGCACTTTTGCATCACAAAACTATGCTCAGCAATTACAACGAATTTCTACTGACGAAGGCCTATCACAAAGTTACGTTTTGCAGACTCAAGAGGATGATATTGGTTATATTTGGATAGCAACCCAACAGGGTTTAAACCGCTTTGATGGATATAATGTAAAAACTTTTAGTGGCGGCTTTGGCCTAGATAAACACTATATTTATGCATTATTTAAAGCCGAAGACGGAAAAATCATTGTCTCAACAGACCTTTCTGGTGCTTATATAATAGATCCCCTCACTTTAAAAACCGAAAAAATCTATTCTGGTCAAATAGATAAAGAAAAAAAAATGTTCTCTCCGATCTCTGCAATGACTCAGCAACAAGGTACTTTTTACTTCGCCATAGATGCCCAAATATATACATTTGATGAGACGAGTAAACGCTTCACATTTAAGCTAATCTTGCCAAATAAAGGTGACTACATTCGGTCATTAACAATATATAAAAACACTTTATATATTGGTACAAATGATGGTTTATACACTGCAAATATAGATAATTCAGAACTTGTAAAAATACCTCTTCATCCCCCTGAAAAAAATACGATAGATAATGTAAACGTCAAATTCTTAAGTGTTGATAATGAATTAGGATTACTTGTTGGTACTGTTGAAGGCATGTATCAATTAGCATTCGATAATACCAAAAATATATCTGCAGCAAATATTACAACTTTAATCCCTGATTATAATATATGGGATTATGCCAATACTGTTTACGGGGAGTTTGTAGCAACCGAAAGTGGATTGTTCAGTTATCACCGCGAAACCAAAGAACTAGAATTCGTATTAAATTATGAAAAAAGTAAGTTTAATATTAATGAAAACTCAATAAACGATCTAATGGTTGATAAGTCCGGCGTACTTTGGCTCGCATCTAGAACCCAGGGCGTGTTTACATGGCCAATTAAAACCCGACGGTTTAAACACATTACTTTACCCGGTAACAATACTATTCATGCCACCTACCAAGACAAAAATAATATTATTTGGTTAGGAACAGAAGATGGAATTGCACGGTACGACAAAGCAACAAATAAAAGTGATGTATATCTGAGCTCAACCGACTCAAAAGCAATATACGGGGCATCTGCCGTTTATGATATTTTTGCGTCTTCAATTGGTGATAATCAATTCCTTTGGCTTGTTACTTTCAATGGTTTTAAACTGTTTGATAAACAAACGGGTAAAATTATTGAAAATAAAGACACAGAAAAAGATGTAATTAACCAATCCAACTTATTTGGCTTTGCCCAATTATCTGCAGACACATATGCATTTATGTCGGATGATAATTTTTATGTTTTTAATGAAACAACAGGAAAAACAAGAATTATTAAGGGGCTCAAAGAGCAAGTCGATCCTTTATTTTCTTACGCTTTTTATAAACACCTCGACACACATCCTAAAGAGTTTGTACTTGGCACATCAAAAAGCTTCCTTAGGTACAACGAAAAAACAAAAACTTTAACGACTATATTTCAGTCTTTTAATCCTAAAGAAGATATTTTTTACACTGTAGAAAACTTTTACTTAGACTCAAAACGAAACATTTTATGGTTAGCAACCACTCACGAAGGTTTGCTCGGCGTTGACCCCGTTACTTATGAAAGAAAGCACTATATAGGATTAAAAAATTCGTTTAATACTGATTCTATCTATTCACTACTTCCTGATGAAAACGGCTTTTTATGGGCAAGTACCGACAATGGTCTGTATCAAATAGACCTAGATACTCTCAATGTAGTGAGTTTTTCAGTAAAAGACGGTTTGAATATAAACCAATTTACACCAATAGCGGCAGCAACACTAAGCGATGGCAGGCTTATGTTCGGTAGCAATGCTGGAGCCTTACTTCTTGACCCGATAGACTTTAATGAAAATGAACAACTACAAAAAAGTAATCTAGCCATTACTGATATTAGCCTCCTTACTAGCGAACTCAATTACAATCCTCATAAATACCTTAGCAAACCACTTGAATTAAATTATGAAGACATGGGATTGACGGTTAGCTTTTCTAACTTCTCTTACCCTAATATTGATAAAGCATATTATAAAGTAATCCTTTCAGGGCCTGCGTCTCTTACATATGAAGATTTACAATCTAATCAAGTGTTTTTCACAAAGCTTCAACCTGGTAATTACTCACTAAAAATATCAGCACATAATCGCGATGGTATTGTTACAAGCGAACCTGCAACACTTAATATCAACGTGGCCTACGCACCATGGAAGTCGCCCTTTGCTATTGTCGCCTATGTAGTTTTAATAATTGCCGTGTTGTTTTTCATTTTTTGGCAATACCGCAGCCGCCAAGTTGCAATTGAACAAGCCCATAGAGCGACTATTCATTCGCAAAAGCAAACAGAACTCGCGCTTAAAAATAATAAAAGCGGCGTATGGGATTATAACTTTAAAGACGCTTCCGTAAATACGCTCAGAGGAAGTGAATTAGGCTATACAGACTTACCTGAACGCGTGCATATAGATCAATTTTTAGCGCTTATACACCCAGACGATCGACGTCGTTTTGAAAACCAATGGGAAAACTACTTCAAGTACAAAAAACAACAAAACTGGCAAGCAACTTACCGTTTACAGCATAAAAATGGCCATTGGCTCTGGTATCAAGATACAGGGCAAGTTATATACGATCCTCAAACAAATGAGCCTCTATATGTTTCTGGCATATATACCAATATCACCGAGCAACGAGCTAATGAGCAACAAGCAAAAATTTTAGGTGAAGCGTTTAGCCAAATAAACGATTGGTTACTTATACTCGATAAGCGTTTAATGCCATTTTCTGCGAACAATAGTTTTATTGAAACATTTTCAAACGAGCAAACGGCCACCACAATTAGCCCTAAATTGTTTATTAAAGCAATTGGTAAAGATAAGTGCAGAGAGTTTGCTAGTATTTTAAAAAAATTAAAACCAACTGAAAACTGGCAAAATGATGTTTATATAAGAACAGCAAGAAATAACGAACACCCAATACATATAAGTGCCACAGCTGTAACAAAAGACACTGCAAGTTACTATGTGATTGTTATTACAGATTTAACTGAACAAAAACGTGCTGAAAACGAACTACGCTATTTGGCTAATTTTGACCCTCTAACACATCTACCTAATCGTAGTTTAATGTATCAAAACATTGAAAAGGCGATTAAATATGCCGATAAAAACAATACCCAATGCGCATTATTATTTATTGATTTAGATAAGTTCAAACCTGTTAATGACTCTTTTGGTCATGCAGTAGGTGACAAGTTGTTATGTAATATTACCCAAAGAGTAAGCGGCATGCTTAGCGAAGACGCTATACTTGGCCGCCAAAGTGGTGATGAATTTTTAGTGCTGATTCAAAATATAAAATCACTCCAATCTCTTCGCGATACGGTAAGAAAAATTAGTAATGAATTAGCAAATAAAGTAATTATTGAAGACTTCTCCATTAATATTTCAGCAAGTATTGGCGTAGCTCTATATCCATTCGATGCTGTAACCACAGATATACTCATTCGTAATGCCGATGTTGCAATGATGCAGGCAAAACAAGGCGGGAGAAATGACTTTAAGTTTTTTAGTGATGAAATGAATGAGCTAATAAAACAAAAGTTACTGCTCGAAAATAATTTAAAAGATGCAGTAAAAGACAACCGATTTTTTAATCACTACCAGCCTATTATCGACATAAAAGAGAAAACAATAAATGGCGTGGAGTTACTCATGCGCTGGAAAAATGAAGGCCAGTTAATATCTCCAGCTCTTTTTATTCCTGTAGCTGAGGAAACCGGTTTAATAGAACTTCTTACTGAGCAAGCCTTGCACCGTTCACTAATTGAACTTACGCCTATACTCAGCGAAAACCCGTTGTTTTATATATCTTTAAACTTATCGCCTAAACACATTTTAAAAACAAACATAACACAGCGGTTAATGGCTATATTAGCGGACGCTCAGGTTCATCCGAGACAATTAAGGCTCGAAATAACAGAAAGTATTTTATTAGAAGATAAGCTTAAAGCAGCCAAACAGCTGCAAAACCTAAAAGCTGCTGGATTTAAATTACTACTTGACGATTTTGGTACAGGATACTCATCACTCACTTACTTAAGCCAATTCCCTATTAATGTTATTAAGATAGATCAAAGCTTTGTAAATAGTATTGGTATAGATAAGGGAGATGAATCAATTATTAAAACTATTTTTTCATTGGCAGAAAACTTAGATCTATACTGCATTGCAGAAGGAGTAGAAACGCGCGAACAGATGCTCTTTTTAGCCGAGGTTGGCTGCCATGTATTACAGGGTTATTACTTTGCAAAACCAATGAATGCTAAAGACTTACGTAAAAGCGATTGTTTTAGCAATATCATTGATTTGATTTGATTTGATTTGATTTGAAACATTAAAAGCGTGCTAATTATTATTACACGCTTTTATATTAATTAGATGCTATTAATGGATATGATGGCATTCATGGCTTTCAATTTGTAATACACTATTACGTACATTAAATTTTTCGGCTAATAATTCCTCTACCTTCATACGACACGCTTCATCATGTTTTTCAATCGTACAATGTTGTTTAAGGACAACGTGTGCGCCTACTACAATACCATTATATTTGCGCGTTACAGTGACGTTATGGACATTATGAACATGTTCCATATCTGTAATTTTACTTTCAATATCAGTAACTTTAGGAAGTTTCGCTTTATTTAGGCGTAAACCTTTTATACAACTAATTATGACCTTAATACCGGTGAATAATACGAAAGAAGCAATTAACATACTCGATAAAATATCGATTACAACCCAGCCTGTGAAATATATAAGAATACCGGCAACAAATGTCGATACGGTAGAAATCAGATCAAAGAATGAATGTAAAAATACCGCGTACACATTAATACTCGCTTTGCGGCCTTTATATAAAACCCATGCAGCAGCCCCATGAAATAAAAAACCAATAGCAGCAATAACCGACATTAAATAACTATTGATAGCCAGCTCATTTCCTTCATGTTGGTGTATATAGCGCTCACCACCTTCATACAAAATAATTAAACTGATTGCTAGGTATAAAAACCCGTTCACTAGGCCACCAAAAAGCTCTGCTCGTTGATGGCCATCGTTATAGGTTTTGGCAAAATGAATAGCGAGACTTGATGCTATCAGTGCGATGAATAACGAGCTATTGTGAACAAACAAATGCCCCGCATCAGCAAGAACAGCAAGCGAATTAGAATAATAAGCACCTATAACCTGAATTATCATAAACGAACACGTAATTGCTAGCGCAATGAGTAACCGACGACGAGAAGCTTGGTGTGTAGTGATTTCTGTCATGAAATGCTTGAATAACCTATACTTAAAGTGCAAATAAGCCAAAGATGGCTTAGAGTAGAAATGGGTAATGATATACAGTATCAATTATAATACGTACTGCCCGCAAACGCACTAAAAACTTAGTAAATCAAAAAAAATGTGCTAATAGTTAGTAAAGAAAAAGAATTTAATTATGGCTTGGACACATGGAGAGTTGAGTGAGTAATAACCTATCAGAAGAAGCATGGCAAAACTTGGAGTTATTGCCGTTTTGTGTATTACTTTATGATGCAAATGAAGATATATTTAAAGTTAACAGCCAGGCACAGGACTTGTTTGACTTAAAAGACCAATCACATTTTTATAAAACTGATTTTTCACACATCACTTTAACCAATCATCACAGTAAAAAAAATCTGTTGATCGAGGAGCTATTCTTTGATTATTTTACGGCAAATAACCAATGCCAGTTTATTTTATCGAAACAATCATCCAAATTGCTACTCAACGTAAAATTTGCAAATTTACCTAATTCAAACTCCATTATTATTATCGATATATTAAATAACAACGTGGATGAACAATATGATTTTGATAATATTATATCGAACATCTCAACTGACTTAATTGATATTCAAAATGACGATGTTGATAAGCATATCAACTATGCATTAAAAGCAGTCGGTACGGTTTGCAATGCCGATAGAAGTTATCTTTTTAAGTTTGCCGAAGATGGTAAAACTATTAATAACACTCACGAATGGGTCAATGATGGTATCAAAGCTTTTAAAGACGACTTACAAAACCTTTTAAAAAGCGACCTCCCTTATTTTTTTAGTTCGATGGCCCGTACCCACTTATTCAGAGTGAATGATGTAACGTTGCTCCCCATTCAAGCAATGAGCGAAAAAACGATTTTCCAGCAACAAGAAATAAAATCGGTACTTTGCATTGGATTACGCTATGACAAAGAATTGGTTGGCTTTATTGGCTGTGATTGTGTTGTTCAAAAGCGAGATTGGACAGATTTAGACCTTATTCGCCTAAGGTTAGTAGGTGAAATGCTTGCTAATGCTTTCAAAAATTTAAATTATAAACAAGAGCTTCAACAAACTCAGCAGCAACTCATTAACGCCAACCAAAAACTCAATAAACAAGTCAATACTGATGGCCTTACAAACATTGCTAATAGACGCTGTTTTGATCAGACTTTAAAATGCGAAATTAAGCGCTGTGCACGTAATAAGGAACCCATTAGTTTAATTATGTGTGATATTGATTTTTTTAAGCGTTATAACGATAACTATGGACATCAGCTTGGCGATGAAGTGCTAAAGCGAGTGGCCAAAGCGCTACACAATATTTGTAAACGGGAAGGTGATCTAGCAGCTCGTTTCGGGGGGGAAGAATTTGCGATAGTTTTACCTGCAGTCGACACAGATCACTGTCAAAGGTTTGCTGTTCTTATTCAGGAAAAAATCGCAGAACTCGCAATTGAACATAACTTTTCAACTGTCAGTAAATACCTCACTTTAAGCATTGGGTTTTATAGTTTCATACCCAATCACAAAACAAAACCCAAAGAGGTTATAACTAACGCCGACATAGCCCTTTATAACGCAAAAGAAACAGGCAGAAATAAAATAGCTAGTTTTTAAAAACCGACTAAGGTGGCGCACTGCAGTGAGTTTTAGTGGTTTAAAGTTTGCTGTAGTGATAATCCATACACCTGAAATTATAAACAATACAACTACTCAGTGATTTACGCGTAGTAAGCTAAGTAAGGCGTTGAAAGTGAGCAACCAATTATCGCCGGTACTGAGGTTTTAGTAACCAAAAAAGAAGTGGGTGTTATGGGGGTTACGCCTAAAAGCTAATCATCACTGAAAAGTACAAGTTACAGTAAAACTGGCGGCTCAAACTGCCCGTTTTTTATACCGGAGATCTGAAATACAGCGCCTTGTTCACCAACAGTATTATTAATCGCTTCATCAAATGCCGATGTTACAAGTAGCAACTCAGCATTTTCACCACCGAAGGCGGTGCACGTCGGTTTTAATGCACAAAGCTCTATTGTTTTAATTAACTCACCGCTTGGGGATAAACACATAACACATCCCATTCCCCAAACAGCTAGCCACAAATTACCTAATTTATCGGTTACGCAGCCATCGGGGTCAACATCAGTATTATTAAATTGATAAAAAACACGTGGCTCAGCGCAAGGCTCACCAGTTTTCTCATCCAGATCTAATACATAAATACAACTCGTTAAAGAGTCGCAGTAATAACCGCGTAAACGGGACTTATCAAAACACAATCCATTTGGGATACTCAAACCACTTACAACGGCTTTAAGCTGGTTTTTATAATAACGGTATATTTTACCATCCCCTTTTTTAGCATTTACATCCATTGTACTTAACCAAAAGCCACCCCATGGATCAGCACGGCCGTCGTTTGAACGTCGATTTAGCTGTGTATTTTCAATATTAAGAATAAGATGGCGAGTGCTTGAATTAATATGGTATTTGTATATACCAGTACTTGTCCCTAGCAATAAGTGCTGCTCATCAATCCACGCTATTGCACTGAGCGTATCGGGCATATTCACGGTTTTTAGTTGGCTTTTGCTGTGTATATTTTTGCTTAAAAGTAATTTTTTATTTATATCGACCCAAAAAAAAGTGTTCAGCATAGGATGCCAAAGAGGACTTTCTGCAAGCTGACTCTGTGTGCTTTCAAAAATGGTTACGCTAGGATCAAACATAAGTAGTTATTCTTTATTATTAACAAAGCCTTGTAATACTAAACCTTACCAGAAAGCAGTGAGTTCCGCGATGTGTACCCGGCTTTAATTTTTTATCATCTTCAGTAATCTCTATCGCATTTTTTAGACTGAGTTGATAACATCAAATTTCATAAAAAGGATTGGCCATGAACAACAATAATAAAAACACACTCGTCGTTGAAGGCGGTGCAATGCGCGGTATATTTGCCGCTGGTGTGCTTGATGAGTTTTTAAAACAGCAATACCAGCCATTTGAACGCTATTTTGGTGTTTCAGCTGGAGCAACTAATATAGCCGCATTTTTATGCAAACAACCAATGCGAAATTATAAAGTAATTACCGACTATTCATGTCGTCCTGAATTCATTAATTTAGCGCGCTTTATTAAAGGTGGTCATTTATTTGATTTAGACTGGTTATGGCAAGAAACTATTCGCGAAATACGCCTTCATACAGAGGTATTTGAACAAACTCCACACGAATTTTATATTGTATCTACGGCAATCGAGTCGGGCAAAGCACACTATTTAAAAGCCACCAGCGACGATATGGTGGATCAATTAAAAGCATCGTGCGCTATACCTATTGCATACCGTGACTACCCTATTATTAATGGCATAGCGATGACAGACGGCGGGGTTGCGGATTCAATTCCGGTAATAAAAGCGTACGAAATGGGCGCTCGCGAAATAACTGTTATTTTGTCTCAATGTTTAGGCTATCGTAAAAAGCCAAGTAAGGCACCTTGGCTTACTAAAAAAATGTATAAAAACTATCCTGCATTAGTTCAAGCGACCTTAGATAGGGCTAATTTTTATAATAAGTCTATCGATTTTATTATGAATCCACCAAATGACTGCAAAATCAATATTATTGCTCCACCAGCTAATTTTAAAGTTGGCCGAACCACTAAAAAGTTTGAAATACTTAATAGTGGTTACAATATGGGGATTGATGCTGCTAAGGCCTTTTTAGCTAAATAACTGCATTTTTCACCCTAATAATTGCGGCGCTTTACCCGCAATAACTGCAGTTAGTAACCCTGCTAACATAGCTCCTACAACGGTGCATATTGCACCGCCTAAAATACCATAAACACTCATAAAGCATATCAGCGCTAAACTAAATAGCAGTGTACTTAAAAAAGCTTTAGTGGGTATTGTGAGTGTGTTTTTGCGTATATTGAGCATCATTAATAATAGACTTACCATGGCAATTATAATTAGTAGTTCGTTCATGCGGGTTGTACCTCTGCTTGTAATTTTGTGTGTTTTTTATTTTTAAGGCACCAAAAATACACGCGATACCCACCACCATAAAGCTTATATCTACTATCGCGGCAAGCGAGCTATTAAGGTTAATAACATTGCTCACGCCAAATATAATATTGAGCGGCAGCACCAAAGCAAGCGAAGCGCCGCATAGCAAAAGAGTCAGCTTAAAATAGTTTTTATAACCTACAGGCAATACACTTAAGAGTAACCATGCCAACCACGTATAAAAAAACACGGGTCCAAAAAAGCTATTTTGCGCCACACCAATAACGGTATAATTAAGTACAACTTGCAAAGGAAATAACACAACGCTTGCTAATACCAAGCCTCCACAACTACCAATAATAAAACGATTCCAACGTGCATATGCCTGCACACTCAGCGACGGGCTACTGCCACGTGTACGCTTTGCTAGCCACATCATCATGCCCGAAATAGGTATAAGCGCAGTACTTAAGCCAAGCAATACCCAAAGTAATTTTACAAACACCCCTGCAAAGTTCCCAAAGTGCAGCGGAAACATCAACTCAATTACTTTTATCGAAACACCTGAAATATCACCAAAACTACTCATCGACTGCACAAACTCACCATTGCCTTTATAATGCAGTAATTGAGAAGCAACAGCCTCGCCACCTAACAAACGCAAATACACCTGCGCATTCGCATCGGTATGCGCCATTATTGTGACATCCCTAATTACTGCTTCAGGGTAACGGCTATGAGCATTGTCTAAAATAGTGTCTATTTTTGTAGGTTGCTTAATGTGGCTAACTACCGGCTCAGGAATTGCGGTAAACGTTTCTATTAACTTATCTTGATCGCCACCAAAGCTCACAAACGCAGCTGCTGGTAGTAAAATAACGGTCGCAAGCCCTAAAAATGATCCTGTAAAACCAATTACAATATTAAATACGCTGCCCCAAATACCTATGACCTTATGAGCATCGCTCACTGCAATATCTAATCCTTTATCTCGCCTAAAGGTAAAGAGCTCTTTTATCAATTTACGATGAATAAACAAGCCTGTAACTGCACTTACTAAAAGTGTTAAACCTAAAAAACCAGTGAGGATTAACCCAATTGGTCGCCCTAAATGCAAATCTGCATGAAACTCACCTATGTAGGTTGGCGCATCTGTTTTTTTATTAGCGTAAAACTCTTTACTAGGCCCATAGTAAGTATTTTCCAGCGCCAAAGTATCCGGATGAAACTGGAATACTCTGGCCACCTCTTGGTCATAGTTTTCATCGCCATGATGGGATTCAAATACCAACGTTAATAAATGAAAGTTATGTCCACTTGGTAAAAACACATGAATGTTTTCGCCAAATTCACTAGGCACCTGTTTATAGTATTCGTTTACTAGTCGATTAATTTGCGCGCTGGCAACGTGTTGGCTAGATTGTAGCTCTGGATTTGCCCATATTTTTAACTCAGGTCGCGACAGCACTGCTAACGCCCCACTAAATGCAACAATAAATAGCAGTACAGCAGTCATAATTCCTACCCAGCTATGTAATAAAAATAGCTTTTTTAAAGTAATCGACTTCATCCCTGCCCCTGCGTTAACGCCCAAAAACTCAATAAACCATGGAATACACACAGTGCAATCATTACAACAAACGGTTGCCATACCTTTTGCGCCAAATACGCATAAATAAACAACGCAGTCCAAATAACAGGAAAGAGTAAAATAGGCAGTAATATTTGTTCATTCATTTGAAACGGTAAATAAGTTGTCATACCCGGAATCATTATTACCGCAGTAATTAGCGCTAACACACATGCAATTAGGTGCCTTCGCCGTGTAGCTGTAAACGTTTTTTTATTATTCATTATTCGCTCATTAAATTTGCCCAAACATATACAAAACAGCATATGCAAATGATAACAATTGTTATTATATTGTGCATTTAACATTTAATGCAATTTATTAAACACATTAATTCTAAAAATACTGTTGGTTTGCTTTAAGAGCTTTTATGCTACGCCTCGCAATTTAGGTACGCAGTAATGCGTCATTTCAGTTAAGCCGAGTTCGGGCTTTTTAATTTTTCAGGAAGCAGTAAACCGTGGATATAATTAACGCGATTATTTTAGGTATTATTGAAGGTATAACAGAATTTTTACCCATATCATCAACCGGACACTTAATTGTAGCGTCAAAGTGGTTAGGCATTGAATCAACAGACACTAACCTCGCCTTCGAAGTCATTATCCAACTTGCCGCCATTTTAGCGGTACTAGCTAACTATAAAGATAAGTTCAGCCCTAAACATTTTAATTTATGGATTAAAGTTGCCATTGCATTTATTCCTTTGGGCATTATTGGTTTTATATTTAGTGATGTAATAAAAACACTGTTTAGCGTACCGGTAGTAGGTGTTATGTTTATTGTAGGCGGTGTGATTTTTTTACTATTAGAGCGCAGTTATAAAGAGGCTCACTGCACAACTACCGATGTAACCCAAGTTACTTATAAACAAGCACTTTGGATTGGCGTAGCACAAGTATTTGCGTTAATTCCGGGGACTAGTCGTGCTGGGAGCTCTATTGTTGGTGCCATGTTGTGTGGTTTAAACCGAAAAACCAGCGCTGAATTTTCATTTTTACTTGGTTTACCTGTACTTGCAGCAGCCTCAGGGTACGACTTACTTAAACATTACCAACTGTTTAGCTTAGATGACCTAACTGCCCTTGCTGTAGGTTTTTTAACGTCTTTTATAGTTGCTTATTTTACTATTAAACTATTCATACGCTTTCTAGAAAATTTCACTTTTGTTAGTTTTGGTCTTTACCGAATCGTATTTGGTGTTATTTTATTAACTAACCTAAATTCTGGTTAAGAGATTTAAAAACACTATAAATAATAACGATATTTAAGTCTGTTTCTCTCTAGCTAGAAATTTTTGGTGAAAACAAGGCGAATTTACGCGTCAATAGCTGGTCTATTGCAAGGAAATTCAACGCAGTTAGCGCTAAAAATAGCTGCTTGAGATAGATTTATTATCCAGAACTCAGGTTAGCCATAGCCTACACATAAGAGAACATTATGAGCGAAAAAATAAACGAAGAAGCACTCCACGCCCTAAAAATAGCTTTTACTTACATGCCTAAAGCGATTGAAGTGACAAAGTATGAATATGGCGAGCGCTACCAAAGCGTACTTGATCACATTGAAGCTGTACGTGAAACACTGCTTATTAACGATGTTGACCCAGAGGAAGTAGGCGGCGATATCAACCCTGAGTACACACCAAACTCAACGTACTAATATACACAATAAGCTGCGAGCAACTTACTCGCAGTTTGTGTTTAAATCAGTTGTGCTTAATTAGAGAAAGTTTATATAAAGTAATAATTAACTAAATATATTTAATTTTTTTGTTAAACTAATGCTTTATCAAGCTATAGACTCAGTTCTAAAACCAACAGGATGTTTACTATTGAATTTTCTTAGGCAATTTCACGACATAGTATCTAACCAAAGCTTAGACTTTGATGAAAAAAACCATCAGCTACTAGCATTTGGACTTAAAGTGTTTAACCTTGATTTAGCTATTATTAGTAAGGTCGAGAAAAACTGCTATACCGTGCTACATGCCATTACGCCAGATAATGCATTAGAAATAGGTACTCAATTTGATTTAGATGGCACCTATTGTGTACACACTCTTAGTGCGGGTTCTGCACTTGCATTTCATAACGTCTCACAAAGCGCAATTGCTGACCATCCTTGCTATGCAAACTTTAAACTTGAGTCATATATTGGGGCACCTATTAAAATAGGTACCGATATATTTGGAACTGTAAATTTTTCTTCTGCCAATCAATCTCCAGTATTTACAGATGCCGCCTACGACTATATTGAGCTATTTGCGCAGTGGTTAGGGGCAGAACTAGCTCGCAGCATCACTAAAGAAAAATTAATAAAAAACAGCAATAGCTTATTAAAACTAGAAAGCATAGCAAATATAGGCACGTGGGAAGTTGACCTTACTAATAATAAAATTTATTGGAGTCAGCAAACTAAACAAATCCATCAAGTTGATGAAAACTATCAGCCTGAAATGGAATCTGCAGTTAACTTTTATAAAGAAGGTACAAGCAGAGACGAAATAAGTAAAGCAGTTGAGCTTGCTATACAACACGGCGAAAAGTGGCATCTAGAGCTTGAAATTATTACAGCCAAAAATCAGACCATTTGGGTATCTACATTTGGTGAAGCCGAATTTGACGGTGATACCTGTGTACGTTTGTTTGGTACCTTTCAAAATATTACCGAAGCAGTGGCTTTAAGAGAAGAGCTTAAAAATAAACAAGAACAAGCCGAGCGATTACTCGAAGATAGAAGCATGCTTTTTGCAAAAATAAGCCACGAACTTAGAACACCGCTAAATGGCATTACGGGCATGCTTACTACGTTAATAGATGAACATAACGAACAAAAGAGAACCGAAAAAATAAAAGTCGCGCTGCGTAGCGCAGATATACTCTTGAGCATAATAAACGAAGTACTCGATTTTTCTAAAATTAACCACGGTGAGTTAAAACTAGAACCCACGGATGTTTTATTAAATACAACATTTACTGATCTCATTTCTTTGTACACCCCGTTATTTAAAAACAGCAATGTAGAACTAGAAGTAAAAAATGAAATTTCTGATAGCTGCTGGGCATATTGCGATAACACACGCCTAAGTCAAATTACCTCCAACTTATTAAGTAATGCGTTAAAATTTACTGAGCGTGGTTGTGTAAAACTGCACACGTCTGTGATTAATAACAATAATAAATTAACGCTAAACATTAAAGTCGCCGATACGGGAAGAGGCATGACTAGCCAATTTCTTGAATCTTTATTCTCCCCTTTTACTCAAGAAGTAGATGCTAAAAACAGTAAAGGAGGCACAGGACTTGGCCTCGCAATAGTTAAAGAACTTGTTGAGTACATGGGCGGAACAATCAAGGTAAGTAGTAAAGTAAATCAAGGAACTACTTTTTCGCTAAGTATCCCTATAGAGCTCGGTAAAGAGCAAAAAGTAGAGCTAAATCCACTATCAAAAATAAACATTAACGCTTCTAAGCTTTCTGTTTTAGTGGTGGATGACAACGACATAAACAGACTCGTTCTTGATGCGTCGCTTAATAAACTCAATATAAAGCCAGACTTTGCAGTAGATGGGCAAGATGCCATATTTAAATGCGAGCAAAAGCATTACGACCTTATTTTTATGGATTGTATTATGCCTATACTCGATGGTTTTGAGGCTACAAAACAACTGCGTTCAAAAGGTATCTGTCCGCACGATTCAACCTATATTGTTGCCCTTACAGCTAATACTTCATCGCAAGATAAATTAGCATGCAAACAAGCAGGTATGGATATGTTTATTTCAAAACCGTTTAAAATGCATTCTTTAGAAGTCGCTATTGCGTCAGCGGCGCAATTACTAAAGATTTAAAAATATTAGCTTTGCACACTTAACCGCGTGCTAAATATAGTTAGATAAGGCATTAACAATGAAAAACATAATTAGAACTATATTACTAACTGTCCTTATTGTTGCAGTATTTAAAGGCGTTTCCACTGGGCAATGGAGCTCATCAATAACAATAGTTATCGTATCAGGCGTATTGCTGTTAGTTACATTTATCAGTGCTAAGTCATCACGTGGATCATCTGCTTATACTGGCAGTGACTCAACAGCTTCCTCTAGCAGTAACTCATCACATTCTTATACAGATTGCGGCGGCGATTCTGGTGGTGGGTGCGATTAAATCGTGTGCTAATTTTTAAGCATTAAAAAAGCCGCCTTTGGAGAAGGGCGGCTTGGGTTAACAAACAGCTATGGGTGTAGCCTTGCTGTTATATCAAGAGAGTTTTTACTAATTACATTAAGCAGCGCTTTGATCAGCTTCTTCAGAGTGACGAATTAAATAATCAAATGCGCCTAAGCTTGCTGTTGCACCGCTGCCCATTGCAATAATAATTTGTTTAAACGGAGTATTGGTTGCATCCCCCGCGCCGTAAATTCCTGGTAATGAAGTTGCGCCTTTAGCATCAATCAGTATTTCACCAAATTTACTTAATTCAAGGTCGCTGTCTTTTAACCACTCGGTATTTGGTATTAAGCCTATTTGTACAAATATACCGGCAAGTTCAAGCTCTTTGCTCTCCCCCGACACTCTATCTGTGTACATTAAGCCAGTTACTTTTTTACCATCACCAAGTACTTCGGTTGTTTGTGCACTTTTGATAATAGTAATATTAGCCATGCTTTTAGCTTTACGAATAAGCACTTCGTCGGCTCGTAGTGTGTCTGCAAATTCAAGTACCGTAACGCTTTGCACAATATTAGCTAAATCGATTGCCGCTTCTATACCTGAATTACCACCACCAATTACAGCAACAGGTTTGCCTTTAAATAAAGGGCCGTCGCAATGTGGGCAATATGCCACACCGTGGCCACGATATTCTTGCTCCCCTGGTACGTTCATTTCGCGCCAGCGTGCACCAGTTGCAAGTACGAGCGACTTAGCTTTAAGCACTGCGCCATTTTCTAGTGTAATTTCGTAACCATTGTTATAACCAAGTGCCGCTGCACGCTGGTTATGCATCACATCTACATCGTATTCTTTAACGTGCTCTTCAAGCTGAGCAACCAATTTAGGACCTTCAGTCGCTTTAATCGAAATAAAGTTTTCTATTGCTAATGTATCTGCAACTTGTCCACCAAATCTGTCGGCAACAATACCTGTATTTAACCCTTTTCGTGCTGAGTAAATCGCAGCCGATGCGCCCGCAGGCCCGCCACCAATTACAAGTACATCAAATTTATCTTTTTTACTTAGCGATTGAGCTTGGCGCTGTGCCCCTTTGCTATCTACTTTATTGAGTATGTCGGTAAGGCTTAGTGCACCTTGGCTAAATGGTTCGCCATTTAAATATACAGCCGGTACAGCTAAAATATTTCGCTCTTCTACTTCATCTTGAAATAATGCGCCATCAATCATGGTCGCTTTAATATTGCTGTTTGTCGCTGCCATAGTATTAAGTGCTTGCACTACTTGCGGGCACGTTTGGCAACTTAAACTTATGTATACTTCAAAGTTCAGCTCTTGAGTAAGCGATTGTATTTGCTCAATGTCTTCGCTTTTAGCTTTACTTGCGTGTCCGCCAGTATGCAAAAGTGCTAACACTAAACTTGTGAATTCATGACCCATAGGTACGCCTGCAAACGTAACATGAGTGTTTTTAATAGGCGAATGTACAACCATTGACGGGCGACGTGCGCTTGTATCAGGATTGCTTATTACAGTAAATTTATCGCTTAGTGTGGCTAAATCATTTGCTAAGCTTTCTACTTCTGCTGATTTTTTGCTGTCATCCAAGGCAATAAGCAGCTCAACAGGTTGAGTAAGCGATTCGAAATGGCTTTTTAATTGATTTTTTATGTTGTTATCTAACATGGCTTAACCCTTTTAGGAAAATTTAAACAGCAAGCCTCCCATGCCAAATAATGCATGTGCTTAAACAAGTATATTGATATAGGAGGCACCAACAAACGAATGTTCGTTGATTTAAGGGCAGTTACCTGCCCTTATAAAAGTGGGTAAACCTATATTTAGATTTTACCAACTAAATCTAATGAAGGTGCAAGTGTGTCTTCACCTGGCTGCCAAGATGCAGGGCAAACTTCACCATCGTGAGTTGCAATGTATTGTGCAGCTTGTACTTTACGAACTAGTTCTTTAGCGCTTCGGCCAATTCCTAAATCGTGAGTTTCGATTACTTTAATTTCGCCTTCTGGGTTCATTACAAATGTACCGCGAAGTGCTAAACCTTCTTCTTCAATCATTACACCAAAGCTACGTGTAATACGCCCTGTTGGGTCGCCAATCATTGGGTAAGTAATTTTACCGATAGTGTCTGACGTGTCGTGCCATGCTTTATGAGTAAAATGAGTGTCAGTAGATACTGAGTAAACTTCTACGCCCATTTCTTGAAGTTGTGCATAGTAATCTGCAAGGTCACCTAATTCGGTAGGACATACAAATGTAAAGTCTGCTGGGTAAAAGAAGAAGATAGACCATTTACCTAGAACATCTTTTTCAGACAATTCTACAAAGTCACCGTTGTGGTAAGCGGTTGCATTGAATGGTTGTAATTTTGTATTGATTAATGAAGTGCTCATGGTATTTCCTCATCTATATTTAATGTATTTAAAAAGTAATCAACGCTCTCGTTTAAAACGACCTTCTGCGTTGGCTTGGTTAATACAATAAGGCCAATGGAAAATTAAATAAAATTGATTGTTTAGATTAAAACAATCGGTTTTTTGGATTGAACTATGTAATCCCTGTTATCGTAAGCATTGTTTGGATTGTAAACGCTGGCGAATTATTAAGACCGCTAATCGCAATACTGCTACAATAGCCCCGCTTCAGATAAGTCATTAAATATAAGGCACACCGTAATGGAAAAATTTGTTAACCATATACAGCTAGGTTACCTAGGCTTAATCCCGTTTTTAGGGTGTGTAGGTTGGCCGCTCATGTTTGGCAGTAATAGCCTTAACTTGGAGTTTTTTACTCTTTACAGTATCGCCATTTTAGCATTTATGGCGGGTAACTTATGGCGCGCCGGAGAGCAAACTTATAGCAATGCTATAAAAGCTGTTGCGCCTGTAATACCTATACCATTTTTATCATTTTTACCTGTTGAGTGGGCACTCGCTTGGTTAGGTGCTAGTTTTTGGCTAGTACTTTTATTTGAAAAAGCCACGCCGCAATGGCAAACCTATCATAAAGATTATCAAAAAATGCGCTTTGTACTTACCTCTGTTGTATTTGTTTGTCACATTTTGACTATTGGTATGGGTATTTACCCTAAATAGCAGCTGTAAACTTAAATATTGCGTGGTAATAAGGTAATATCCGCGCACTGCTATTTGAGGACACACCATGATTGACCAACTACGCCAACAACTCGACGAACTTGGCGAAAACTACGTAGAAAAAAACGCTGCATTTAAAATCAAAGTGATCCCATTTTTTTGTGCTATTCGCATTAAAAAAGATCATAAAAGCGAAGGTCGTTTAAGCTTTTATTCAAGTCAATTACTCGAAATATTTTTAGTCGTCTTATTTTTGCTATTCGGTTTAACACTGTACGATACAGATGCAGGATTTACTCACGGCCCTATTCATATTGCCTTTGCCATTTTAATTACCTTTAATCTTATTATTAAACAAATCGCTATTGAAGGGTTAAAAACCAGACTTGCGTTTCATCGTTTACTAGCAAAAGACTCACAAACAAATAGCGATATAAATAATACTGCTACAAACATAAACGCTAAATAAAATATGTATTTAAATCCTCAATGGCGAATACTCACCGTAGGCGATGGCGATTTATCGTTTTCGAACGCTATTTACACTCATCTATCGCCAAAAGCTTTGGTTGCATCCACTTACGATGACCAAATTACTATTGAGCAAAAATACCAGCACAATGCACTTAGCAACTTAAAAGCGCATGACGTTGAGGTACTTAATAGTTTTGATGTAACAAACCATGCATGTTGGCAAGCTCTAAGTGAAAACCAGCACAGCTTTGATGTGGTTATTTTTCAGTTTCCGCTTATACCTGCATTTGTTGGCCGTGAAGCGTTTGAAAACAACACGCGCCAAACCAGCATGAACGTATTAAACCGCGCTTTACTGCACCAATTTATTAAATACGCTAACGAATACGCGCTTGATAAAAATGGGCCAATGCTTTGTTACATCACCTCAAAGGATGTAAAACCTTATCGAGAATGGAATATAGAGGGGAGTTTAAATAACGGTTTAACCGCAGATTATTTAGGCCAAATCCCATTTGATATTAGCCATTTTGAAGGTTATAAAATTCGTAATGTTGACCGCGACAAACACGTTAAAGACACAAGCGGCATAACTTACGTTTTCAGCCCAAAAAGTCTCGATAAACATACTAGCGAATTAAGCTCACGCCTTACAAAGCCTGCATACTTAACATCTAACCATTGCCCCCTATGCCGCGTTGGGCCTTATGTGGCAAGCGAGGACGAAGCCAAGCATCTAAACGCTAAAAAGCATCAGCAAATGCTACATCTTGAAAGCGATTGGCAACAATGGCTAAATGAGTTTTATCGCTAATTAATAGCCCTGCTATTGTTAATTCAATTATACGTTTTCGTGTTTAATTAAATCAGCCGCTTTTTCAGCAATCGCAATTACCGGCGCATTTGTGTTGCCGGTAATAATAGTAGGCATAATCGACGCATCAACTACGCGTAAGTTACTTACCCCGTGTACTCGTAAATTAGTATCTACTACTGCCATTGAGTCTTGCCCCATTTTACATGTCCCTACTGGGTGATATTCGGTATCTGCAGTTTGGCGTATAAACTCAATTAGCTGCTCATCATTATTTATATCAAGCGGGTAGAGCATTTTACCGCGTATGTTATCAAAAGCGTTGCTTTGCATAATAGCGAGTGTTTTTTTAAGACCAGCAAGCATTACAGTTAAATCATCTGGATGGCTTAAATAATTAGGGTCAATAAGCGGTGCACTACGCGGATTGTTATCAGCTAATGTAATAGTACCTCGGCTTTTGGGGCGCATAATACTGCTGTGTATACTGTAACCATGCCCAGTGTGTAATTTACGACTATGATCGTCCACCAGCCCAATAACAAATTCTAGCTGCACATCTGGCGCTGGCGAGCCTTCAAACAATTTAATAAACGCGTGCGACTCTGCAAAATTACTGGTTAATCGCCCTTCTCGTTTACTAAACCAATTAACGCACCCTTTAAAAATACTGGCAATGCCTAGCGGGCTTATACCAAATGTGCCTTTATTTGTTTTTGATTTATAAAGTGGCACTACCGTTAAGTGATCTTGTAAATTAGCGCCAACACCTTCAAGTACGTGCTGAACCTTAATGTTATGTGCGCTTAACTGCTCTTTTGGGCCAATACCTGAAAGCATTAATATTTGCGGCGAATTAATAGAGCCAGCACTAAGTATTACCTCTTTTTTAGCACGTAAATTAATAACCTCTTTATTACGCTCTATTTGCACGCCTTGCGCTATCTTATTGGTTATATTTATTTTATTAACGTGGCTATGGGTTAATACCGTTAAATTTGGGCGGTTTAAATGCGGTGTTAAATATGCTTTTGCTGCACTACAACGCTCGCCATTGTGCTGAGTTACCTGCGATAAACGTGCGCCGCTTTGCTCTTTACCATTTATATCGTCGCTTAAATTAACGCCCTGCTCAGCACAGGCATTTAAAAAATATTGGTTTACATTGCTTGGGTTACTTAGCTCTTGTATATGTAGCGGGCCTTTTATTCCGTGCAGCTCATTATTTATGAACGTTTTATTGTTCTCAGCTTTAATAAAGTACGGGAGTAAACTCTCAAAATCCCATCCCGTATTGCCATTAGCAGCCCATTGGTCGTAATCGTATTTGTTACCGCGAATATAAACCATTGCATTGGTAGAGCTTGACCCACCCAATACTTTGCCGCGCGGCACAAAACCACAGCGGTTATTAAGCTCTTTTTGTGGCACCGTATTGTAATGCCAGCTATTTATGCCATAAGGCACACTCGCTGCTATGCCAGCTGGCATTTGCACAAATGCACTTTTATCGCTGCCGCCAGCTTCAATTAAACACACACTGACATTTTTATCCTCAGACAATCGCGATGCCATAACGCAGCCGCCACTGCCTGCGCCAATCACAATGTAATCAAATGTTGTATTGTTCATAGTGTACCTTAATAAAAGTTTTAAACGGCCTTAACAGTAATAGTGCATAGAAAAACCCAATAAAACTTGATATTTTTAGACATCACTTATTTGGGGTTAACCATGAGCAGCCTAATCAGAGCCACGTCATTACAAGGTATAGACACGCTAATTAGCGAATTTGGCGGCGATCCGCATGAAATAATGCAAAGCTGTAATATTAGTAACGTTGACTTTAAAAATCTCGACAACCAATATTTACCTTATCGAGATTACGCTGAGCTTTTAGAATACTGTGCTTGTAAGTTCAATTGCTCTAGTTTTGGCCTTAAGCTCGCAAGTAGACAAAACTTTGATATTTTAGGACATATTGCAATAGCTGCCAAAAGTAGTACTAATTTAGGTGATGCACTTAATTGGGTTATTAAATACCTTCACTTACACAGCCCTGCACTTAGCTTAAATTCGCACCCTTTAGAGAATGATAAAAGCTTGTTTTTATCATTCGAAATTAATTTAAAACCATTACCGCACATAAACCAAGTCATTGAGCTAACCATTGGTTTAGCATTAGCTGTTATTAAAAAGCTGAGTAATAACCGCTGCAAACCAATTAATATATTTTTGCCAAAAAAGTTAAGTACTAATACTCGTGCCTATAACACTTACTTTGGTTGTAACGTTATAGAGCATCGCAACAGCGCTGGCATTGTAATCTCAAAAAGTGATTTAACTCTTGAGCTTGATCACCCTAAACTAAATAAAGTACAAGCAGCGCTAAACTTCTTGGCAAAAAACAAAGAACACACACAACCGTTGCCCAACCAAGTTAGTGCGCTAATTAGGCCTATGCTTCCTATTTATCAATGTAGTAACCAAACTATTTCAGCTGCGCTGGGTATGCACCCGCGTACTCTGCATCGAGAACTTATCAAACATAATACGAGTTTTGTAAAACTAAAAGATGCCACTCGCCGCGCTTTAGCTGCACACTATTTAGCGCAAAACCAATTTACAATCTCAACCATATCTGAGCTTTTAGGATATCAGGAACAAGCAACACTAAGTGTTAATGTTAAACGCTGGTTTGGATGTTCTCCTCGAGCATATAGAACTAAAAAAATGTTAAACTAAATACTCTTATTATTTTTATTTAAGCTAAGGAGTGAGCATGAACTTTGTTATTGTTGGCACCAATTTTATTAGCGACACATTGTTAGCCGCTGCAAATACGTTAAACGATTTTAATTTATATGGGGTGTGCTCGCGCGCAGTATCTAGCGGCGAAGCATTTTTAGCCAAACACCCACAAAATGCACAAGCAAAAATTTTCACCTCAATCGAGCAAGTTTGCCAAGATCAAAATGTCGATGCTGTCTACATAGCCGCCCCTAATAGCTTACACAAACAATATGCCGTTATGTGTCTAGAAGCGGGTAAACATGTCCTTGGCGAAAAACCATCAGCTGCCAATTCTAAAGAGCTTGCAAGCATTATAGCTACAGCAAAAAAGCATCAGCGCCTTTACATGGAAGCCATGATGACCACTCACTTGCCTAACTATGAACAGCTACAACAGGCAATGGTAAAAATTGGCACACCACGTAAATATATTGGCCAGTACAGTCAATACTCATCGCGTTACGATAAGTATAAAAATGGCGAACGCCCAAACACATTTTTACCCGAGTTTGCAAATGGTGCTTTAGTTGATTTAGGGATTTACCCGCTGTATTTATTAATTGCACTTTGGGGGGCACCAAAAAGCGTGAGTGCCAGTGGCGTATTGCTCGATACTGGTGTAGATGGTGCGGGCGATGTATTACTAAACTATGCAGATAAACAAGCCGTTATTAGTTACTCCAAAATATCGCAAGGCGACAACATAACCGAAATACAAGGCGAGCTTGGGCGCATACGTATAGAAGCCGTATCGCAACTTAAAAAAGTGGAATTTATTGCTAATAATGGTGATGTAGAGATTATATCCCAGCCGTTTGATGAGCACTTTATGAAATACGAAGTTGAGCATTTCATGTCATTAGTGAAGCAAAATATCCTTGAGTCACCTGTTAATACGCACATTTTAGCCAGTAACGTAATGAGCGTTCTTGATGAAGCGCGCAAACAGCTTGGGGTTGTGTACCCTAGGGCGTGTTGACCTTTCGTGATTGATTTTGCAGCTGTATGTTTGGTTTTTAGGCAAGGCAGAGCCTATGTAGTGTGGTTATTCCCCATAAATA
>OJFU01000041.1_pt1 | contig 33328 bp, 24 predicted proteins | sample 1594331 | NCBI WGS metagenome assembly OJFU01 (sample SAMN05416801, study PRJEB24817) | seawater metagenome | isolation source: Sea water | place: Canada:Atlantic | collected 2013-11 | reverse complement strand
TTGCATCAGTCGTACTAGTGATAGTAAGACCAAAGCTAGGAATATTTTGGATCGGGAGCGCACCGCTGCCAATTTGACTTAAGCAGGCCATAGCAACAACCTGATACTCTTTTGGTAAATTTTTTGCCAGCACGGGCGCAATGCGCAAAGCCTGTTTTTCAATATCGGTAACATCCCTAGTCAAGAAGCGCAACGTAGGTAACTCCTGCGCTAACGTCTCGGGATGACGATAGAGTTTGAGTACCTCAGACAGCGCGGCCAAGGTAATTTTATCCGGGCGCAGTGCTCGTTTTAGAGGATTATCGCGAATACGCTCAATCAGATCTTTCCGCCCTGCAATAATTCCACTTTGCGGGCCGCCCAATAATTTATCTCCACTAAATGTAATTACATCGGCACCATTTTCAATCGCACTGGTATTAATTGGCTCATCTGGAAGACCATATTCAGACAGGTCAATTAAATTTCCACTACCGAGGTCTACTACAAAAGGTAAGTCGTTTTCTCTTGCCAAGACCGCCAACTCTTGCTCGCTTACCGCTGATGTAAAACCCTGTATTTCATAGTTGCTGGTATGCACCTTCATCAATAGAGCCGTACGAGAATTTATAACCTGTCTGTAGTCTTTAAGATGAGTTCGATTAGTAGCTCCAACTTCGACTAACGTACAACCTGATCGTTGCATGATATCGGGAATTCGGAAAGACCCACCTATTTCAACTAACTCACCTCGAGAAACGGGTATCTCACCATTCTCAGCTAACGAATTTAGAACTAGTAATAAAGCTGCAGCATTGTTGTTGACGATTGTTGCCGCCTCCGCCCCAGTTAACTCGCAGATTAACGCTTCAACATGACTATCCCGCTCACCGCGCTTGCCATTTGAGAGATCAAACTCCAAGTTGGTTGGCATAGACATTACCTTCATTACTGCATCAATTGCCTTCTGAGGAAGCACTGCCCGACCAAGGTTAGTATGTAATACAGTTCCAGTAAGATTAATGACTTGCTTCAGTGAAGAGTCATCCTCAGATCTCAATTTAGTTTGAACTCGATTAACTACGGACTCTGAGCTAACATCCATCTCAATATCTTCACCTAGGGTGATTCTTAGATTTTCGAGATCTGAACGAACTAGCATAACCACCCTGGTGATACCCCATTGTTCAATGAGATATTCACATTGACGCAGAACGGCATCCACTGAAGGTAACTGCCGTCGAACATCGTTTATTTCCGCGGGCTGGAGTTCAAGCCTATTCATGCCATTGCCTTATAACCATTCGAATTAATTAACTACTTTTTTACCATGTATCTATATAGGCGTGTTTTTTCCCAGTTCTAGGTGGTGTGGCCGGCAACCGCTTTAGGCCTTGTGCAATCCAAGATCGAGTCTCGGATGGATCGATAACATCATCCAACCCTCCACCAACTGCTGCGTTTACCGCCTTAGCTGACTCGTATTCTTTCTCCACCTTTTCATTAAAAACTCGGAGTTTTTCATCAGGATCTTCTATTTCCATTAACTCTTTTCTGAAGCCTAATTTAACTGCTCCCTCAATGTTCATTGCTGCAAATTCTGCAGTTGGCCATGCAACTGTGGAGAAACCAACCAGAGAACTTCCACCGCACATTGCCTGAATACCCAAACCATACGCCTTTCTAACTACAACGCCAAATAATGGCGTAGTTAGATTTGCTCCAGTATTAAACATTCTCGCTGAATGCCTAACAAGGGCAGTAGCCTCTACATCAGGACCAACCATTAACCCTGGGCAGTCCATCAAGCTGAGTATTGGAATATCAAATGCATCGCAAAGTTTTAAGAATCGAGCTCCTTTATCTGCCCCATCTGAGTCGATTGCGCCGGCTAAGTGATGGGGATTATTAGCAATAACACCCATAGGCTTTCCCTCTACCCTTATAAACGCAGTAATTATCCCTACACCAAATTTCTCTCTAACTTCCAAAACTGAATCGATATCTGCAATGGTAGAAATAACATCTCTCATCTCATAAAGGCGTAGACGATTTTCTGGTACTACATGCCTGAGTATTCTCTGATCAGGAGTTTCCCAAGCATCAACCTTACCTTGGAAATATGAAAGATATTTTTTTGCAACCACTACCGCCGCAGCCTCATCTTCCACAAGAATGTCTACGACTCCATTGGGTACCTGAAAGGACATTGGCCCAACGTCCTCTGGAGCATATACACCAAGGCCACCTCCCTCTATCATCGCAGGACCACCCATTCCAATGGTCGAATCCTTCGTGGCAATGATCACATCGCAGCAAGCAAGTAGCACAGTATTACCTGCAAAGCATCTGCCATGATTAACTCCTATCAATGGAACAGCGCCTGAAAGTTTAGAAAACTGAGTGAATGTATGTGTATCAAATGAGACCCAAGGCCCTAGCATATCCTCTCCAGGTCTTCCGCCACCACCTTCACTAAATAGAATCAGTGGAAGGTTGAATCGAAGAGCAAGCTCAAACATACGATCTTGTTTGTAGTGACCTCGATGACCTTGCGTGCCGGCTAAAACCGTATAGTCGTAGTGAACTATCATCGCCGAAGAGACCTCTTCACCAAAAAGGTCCGCATTAATTGTGCCTGTGCCAGCTATCACTCCATCAGCAGGTGTTTTTGTTCTTAAAGTATCCATGTTATGTCGCTGGTGCTGCCGTGCAACAATAAGCGGCCAGTACTCCTTAAAGGATCCCTCATCCATTAGTTCGTAAATATTCTCCCGAGGCATTCGGCCACCGCGAGCTAATCGTTTCGCAACTGCCTCTGTTCTGTTTTCATCAAAGATGAATGCGTGACGATCAATATTTTCCTGCAAGTCTTGCCTAATAAAATCTGGATCCAAAATTTCCTCTTCAATTTTTTCACAAGCAGCGACCTCTCCCTCCTTCATAAATAGGATAGGAAATCCTTCTTTAACCACATCACCAGGCTGCATAATGATCTCAACAACTACACCATCAAAATCTGCAGATATGACATGCTCCATTTTCATTGCCTCAACAATTACAACGGGTTCACCAGCTCTAACTGACTCTCCCGATCCAACCTCAATGGCAACAATCGTTCCTTGCATAGGTGACGTTAATGACGTCAAACCATCCGGAACATCTATACTTGTGGAACTAGTCACGCGAGTCGCAGATCCCTGTGCTATCTGATTGAAAAGTGCTAGAGGATCTTTAGAATCTATCTGCGCACCAGCAAAACCCGGCTGATGTGCGCTCGCAGGGGTACCACCAATGAACAAATCTGGGCCCGGCCAATCATCAACAAGAGACTCTAAGTTATCATCGACCCAACGGGTATGAATATTCCCTTGGATAAAACTCTCGTGAGACAGTATATTTTTAAGAAACGAAAGGTTACTCCTTACGCCCTCCAACCTAAATTCAGACAACGCTCTAACTGCCTTTGAAGCGGCTTCTTGAAAATTTGTAGTCTTTGTATGAATAATGACCTTAGCAAGAAGTGAGTCGAAGGCAGTACTCGTTTCATAACCAACATAGCCAAATCCATCAGTCCGAACACCTAGACCGTTTGGCACATCATAGGCCGTCAGTTTGCCCGAACTAGGCATGACACTTCCATCGGCGTTGATGGTTTCCAAATTTAATCTGGCCTGAATCGCATAGCCTTTAGTAACTGAGGACTCTGCAGCATCTAATCCAATCTCAGTCAGAGAGTGACCTAAAGCAACCTGTATCTGACTAGATACTAAATCAATACCAGTGACTTCCTCTGTAACTGTGTGCTCAACCTGCAAACGAGCATTGGCTTCAATAAAATAAAACTGAGAATCAGGCTCATTTCCATCTACTAAAAATTCGAATGTACCAAGGCTTTTGTAGCTTTGCTGTTGAGCCAAAGTAACTGCAGAATTAAGAATTTTATCGCGTAGAGTGATTGAAAAATTTGGAGCAGGCGCTATCTCTACAACTTTTTGATTTCTTCGCTGCGCAGAACATTCCCTCTCTCCCAGGTGAACAACATTACCGCACTGATCACCAATAATTTGTACCTCAATATGACGAGCGTGGGGCAGAAATTCTTCGACATACAGATCACAAACACCAAATGCAGCATCAGCTTCCGATTGGCAGCGAATAAAAGCATTCTCTAGTGCATCTTTATTCTCAACAATCCTAGTTCCGCGTCCACCACCTCCTGCCAACGCTTTAATGATGATGGGACCATCCACTGAATCAAAGAACCCCTCTACCTCACTGAGAGTTACGCTTCTATCGATTCCCCGCAAAACTGGAACACCTGCGGCGATAGCCGCACTTCTTGCCTCTCCTTTATCCCCAAACAACTTTAAATGTTCGATACTCGGCCCAATAAAGGTAATACCTGATGCTTCACAATGCTCGGCAAAATCTGCTCTCTCAGACAGAAATCCATAGCCAGGATGTAAGGCATCACAGCCCATTTCTTGTGCTGCCAAAATGATCGCGTTTTTATCAAGATACGCCTTCGCACCTGAACCTGGGATCAAAATCGCATCATCAGCCATCTTGGTATGTAAGCTTGCTTTGTCATCCTCAGAGTAGATAGCGATAGACCGAATACCCAACTCTGCGGCAGCTCGCGCGATCCTTATGGATATTTCTCCACGATTTGCTATTAATATCCCTTTTGAGTTCACTTCGATCTCCTCAATTAACTATTTATTAAAGTTAGCAAGCTTAGGTTTATTCCCGATTATGCCCTTTTCTTCAAGAGAGGCTAGTTCATCATCTGGTAGCCCTAAAATATCACATAAAACTTCACGATTATGCTGTCCCAGTGTCGGTGCGGAGTGTCTAACTGCAAGTGGAGACTCAGCTATTCTCCATGGAGAACTAGGATGGGGCTGGGACCCAACAAATGCTCGCTCCACAAATTGCATATATTCTCGAGCGACTAAATGAGGCTCTTCCATCAGATCTGCAATTTCATTGAGAACGGTAGCTTTAATACCAACAGATCTAAGCTTTTCCATCAACGATCGCGCATCTCCCTGCTTTGTCCAGCCGCTCAATACTTTTTCGATATTACTAAACTCTGATCTAAGCTCGTTATAACCAAGACCTTCAAAGGATTTAAGATCAGATATCTCTTTGACCATTTTTCGCCACTCAGCCTCAGACATAACCTGAATTAATAGCCACTTGTTATCTCCTCTACAAGGAAATACTCCGTGAATAAGGTGATCTGATCGCCGGTTACTCTGTCTCTCAGGAGGCCGGCCTTTAACAGATTGATGCAATACTCCATGTATTGCTGATGGAAGCAAACACTCAGATTGGCTAAGATCAACAAATTGGCCCTGACCCGTATTTTTTTTATGGAAAAGCGCTGTCAATAGCGCAGCCGTTCCATAAAGTCCCGCAATCGCATCACCAAAAGCAACATGCAGCATCGTAGGTGGCTGCTGTTCGTTACCTTGAAGGTGCGGCAATCCTGCAGCCTGCTCAACCGTTGATCCATAAGCTCGGAAAGTGGACCAAGGCCCCGTGCTGCCAAACGCAGGCATTGAGACCATAACAAGTTTTGAATTTATTTTACTTAGAACCTCATAATCAAGCTTTAGTTTGGGCATCACTCCACCAGAGTAATTTTCGATGACCGCATCAGCCTTGCCGATAAGCTTGAGTAACAGCTTTCTGCCAGCCTGCTGCTCAAAATCCAGCGTTACATCTAATTTATTTCTATTAACATAAATAAAGTTAATAGCTTTTTCAGCACCATTGTTATCAATCCACTCCTGACTTGCCTCCCAACTACGGAACCAGTCAAATCGAGTACATCCTTCAACTTTAATGACAGTAGCACCTAAATCGGCCAAATTTCTTGCCGCCAAAGGGCCTGCCCATCCCATGCCAAGATCAATAATTGTTATCCCTTCAAGGGGAAGCTCAGACACCATAGATCCTTTTAAATTTCGCACAGCGGTGTCTTCGCTTAAACCATTCCAAAGGCCGCTATTGGCACCTAAATCTGAAACGTCACCACCAAATTTTGGCGGTGTGTCGTATAATCTGAAGGGTATCGATGGGACTTTGTATCTAGTATCTCCATCAACAATCGTACTAAATGCCTTCCTGTGAACATACTGATCAACATCGAATAACTCTCCCATCGTAGGCACTCGAGCCATTGGAATACGCATCTTCTGACCTCTATAGAAAAGGTCCTCAGCACTATGACGAGACAATGCCTCTAGAATTTGAGGCTCTATTATCTCGACATCATCTAGCCTATTGGCGCTGATACCATACTTAGGATTCAAGGCTAGCTCCTGCAGTCCTAACAATTCACAGAATGAACCCCATTGACTGGGACTGAGTACAGTGACACCAAGCCAACCATCTCTACATGGCCAAATACCTAAAGGATAAGTAGGGAAAAATCGATTGATGCCCAAACGCTTATGCGGAGGCTCACCATTGTAACTGGAGAGTGCACCTAAATCGGTTAGACACATATTTGCTTCAAAGATAGAAGCGTCAATACAGAATTTCGGTTTCTCAACTGCTGACGCAGGATCTTTTATCTGCTCTAGAAGGTAACTCAGAGCACCATTAAACGCACTCAATCCGCCGAGAATTTGCGGATGAAAGCCAGTTGGAATAATAGGTTGACCGTCTGATTCACCTAGCATTCCCATAATACCTGTCAATGCAAAAATCGCCTCACTGGATCCTTCATACTCAGAATACGGCCCGTTGAGTCCAAACCAACTGATAACACACACATTTACATTAAAATTATCCAAGGATATTGAATCAGACAATGTACTTGGATCTATTAATACTAAATCTGCTTTTCGAATCGCTGGATGTTCTAGCAAAGACTCACCAACAACTACACTTTCTTTGTTGGCATGCAAATAGCCATGCATCGCACTGTTACCATTACTCAAAAATGGTTCAACTTTTCGAGTCAAAAAGCCGTCATGTGGTTCCAGATTAACCACTCTTGCTCCATAATCAGCAAAGAGCTTACCCGTAAAGCCTGTAGAAATACTACCGCCAATATCTACGATCAAAAGATCCTGAAAAGGTGAATTTGAAATATTATTTTCTATCGTCATTACAACTCACTGAGGTTTAAGAATCGGGATATACAGATTAAATAGTGATGGTTTGTCCGCTCATACCATCGGATTCACTGCTGGCGAGAAAGACCGCTATATTGGCTATCTCCTCTGGCTGTAATAGCCTGCCAATGGGTATTTGAGCAATGATGCGCTCCCGAAACTCCTCCGGAGGCATTCCAGAATCTTTCATTTTATTCTCTACGCCTTGGATTAGATCTGTCTCAACAATGCCTGGACATATGGCATTGACGTTAATACCCTTTTTGGCATTCTCTAGTGCAATACATTTAGTCAATCCCACAACCGCATGCTTTGAGGTGTTATATGCGGCTGAATTCATGCTCTCTCTGAGCCCAGCCACAGATGCGACATTAATAACCTTGCCCCGACCCAACACTTGCATATGCCGTATCGCCAGTTGCGTAAGCTGAAAAACGGAGTGGACATTAACTTTCATCAAGTGATCAAACTCCTCCATTTTGTGCTCAGTAAAAGGCTTTGAAATATGAATACCCGCATTATTAACAAGAACATCAAGTTTTGAGTGCTGTTTGATAGCAAAGGAAAATAAATTATCTATTTGTTGTGAATCACTCACGTCAGCGGCTAAATATGAAACGTCAACCCCATATTGATCTAGTATCTCTTTTGCTTTTTTAAGACCCGTTTCACTTGTTGCGCTTAAAACTATATTGGCGCCCTGCATAGCGAATGATTTAGCAATAGCAAAACCGATCCCACGACTTGCGCCAGTGATGAGCGCCGATCTACCCGCTAATCGAGTTACCATTTTGGAATCTCGCAGCTGACTCACAGCCATACCTCTAGATTATTTGCACGACCCATCTCACGAGATAATCGCATATTTAATACTTCATCCATATGACACTCTTTTAGAAGCTGCCTGACTTCTTCCTGATCTTTGGCACTCAAGCTATCAAATTGATTTTGCAATCGCTTCAACAAATAAAAACGAAAAGGCTGAGCGACAGCATCAATGATTACTCCATTAACCTGGAATTTACACTTCCCAACTTCACGACTGACCTCAGTACCAGAAGGTAAATCCTTATTTTCCTGTAACCAAGAGCTGACGCACTCATAAGCAGCCAAACTCTCGGGTATAAAATCGATTGCAAAATGCGTCAGGATATCGATAAGTGTTTCTGGGATCTCATCATTATCAAGGTATGTCGTGCTTCTATTCTCAAACTCACCAATGTCCGGCTCCAGCCTATTCATTCTCTCAACCCATCGAAATAATCTGGGTGCATTGATCTGCATTAATGATAGAGGGACAGGGTCTCTTCCAAGATGCCCATAAAGGGGAGCTATCATTCCAAAATCACCGATACTTGGCTTACCACCAAACAAATAGGGGTACTTTGAAAAGTGTGCATTTAACGTTTTTAACGTTTTTAAGTGCATCATTTCAATGAGCTCTTTAGTATTTGGTCTAACACCCCACGCAGGCAAGACCTCACTTTTAATAAACGCTATTCTGTTTTTAGCCCCATCTTTTTCAGGATAAACAGTAGAGAAATGAAAAGTCATAAAATCACCCTCCTCCTCTCCCTGATTAAATCGATAATGCATGCAAGGCCGCAACATGCCCTCTGCACCGATCACGTCAAATAGCAGACTTAAAATTCGTTGCTTTGGCGTTTCAGGGGAAAATTTTCCACCATTGGTACTTTCATAATGATCTATTATCGCAACGCCATCACGGATAACATCACCATTGGGAAATTCGATAGTGGGTATCCCACGTCGACCTCCAGCCTTTGGTAGTACTACATCGTAAAAGTATGCTGAGGAGTGCGGCTCCTCTCGATAAGCAATTCCCTCTTTGATTAAGTAACTACGAGCTCGCCCCGTATAAAGAGAAAAAGCACCGCCATACAATGTAATTGGATCCATCTGTATTTCCTTTAACAGCTAAGCTAAGCTCTGCTCGCTTAATTAATCATTTTTTTAGTTTAATAATAAGAAGGATTACTAACTCATTCCTGGGATAGCGCAGAAAAAGTCACTCTCAACCTTAATGCTCACAGCGGAGTTCGCATGGCCCGCTCCGCCCCAATTTGGCATGACCATTGAATAAAGACCGATTCCTCCGGCGACCATAACCAGAATATTTTCAGGCTTGGGTATCCTTGGATAATCGCCCTCAGGATTGTCTTTAAAGGCCTTACCAAACTCTCCACCGTAGCGGATATGCTCAGATTTGGGTGCATGCGTTAAATCCCATAACCTCTTTTGAATCGATTCACGAGTATGGTCAGCTCTAGCAAGAGCATCAGCATGTTTAGGGCCTAGACACACTAATACCGTACCAGAAGCGAAAATAGCATTATTGGTGGCAAGATTTGCCAAGCCCACAGACAGTATATGAAGAAGTTTCTCTGCATCCTCAGGATCATCCGCATCATCACTGTACAGGACTGAATGTGGTGCCTCGCAGCCTAATAATGTCACGACACTGTCGGATTCCTCGAACCCTAAACTCACATGAAGAGGAGGAAATGGTGACTCTTCCTCAGCCTCAGCAATGCAATAGGTGAACTTTCCCGGATGTCCATGTATAGCCATATCCGAGACGCCCGGCCTTCCTCCACCAATATTGATTAAGCATAGACGCAGAGCCCTACCAATACTTGCATTAGCTCTATGGCCTGGTCCCAACGCCCCATAACCTGAGGCAACGGGCCCGCAGGTATGGCGAGCTGTCCCATTTACTATAATCAAGGGAGCGGTGCAGTGAGTTGTTGCCTGCAACTCGGAGAGATCGAAAGCTGGTTCCGCCGCCGCCTTTACCGCCGCAATAACCAATGGCATATAATCAGATTTACATCCGGCCATGACCGCCGCCACTGCAACTTTTTCAACGGTAGCAATCCCCATAGCCGGCCCTAGTTCACCAAGCACCATGTCTCCATCTAATCCACTTGCGAGAATAAAATTTACAACTCGATCACTTGTCGGAATGACAACAGGCAATCCATCAGTGCAATCCATTTCATGGAGTTGCTCCAACGCCTGCTCTTCATTTTCAGCTTCTAAAAAATCACTCATTCTCAAAACTATCCAATATTGTCTCGACAACACTATCAGCAATCGCCGCTATCTTAACCTCACCCAGTCCTGCAACGGGGTGGGGCAATTTCACCCTTGGGATATCGGGCATACCTAATGATTTGGCAACAAAAGTTCCTTGACCCCAAAAATCGTCAGTAATAAGAGATACCACTGGCATTCCCTTCTTTGCAATGTTGTATCCGTCACGCACGGTGCCGGTAGTACAGCTGCCTCAGTGTCCGTAACCTGCAATTGCGATAGTGCTACTTGAGGTTATTTCATGGAGCATTTCATCGCTAGCGGGGTTACCTGGATTACCTTTATTCCAGAGATTTGTGCTTATTTTAGGTAAGCGTCTCTCTATGGCTTCACCTAACTTTTTAAAAAACAATTCTGAATCAGGGAATCCGTTCGCAAGCAATGCAACAGAAAGCCCTTCTCCCTCATTTTCACGAACATTTTTTGACAGTTCGTATGGCTCAATGGGAGTTGCCACCTTGCCTCTTGGATCAATAAATTTAATCATATTTGCTCTCCTAACTATTATTACTTAATTATAGCTGACTATATCTATATATCAATTCAATTTCTAGTTTTAGCTATTTAATTTAATTCTGGGGCTGAACTCCCCTAGAAAACGCAGCAATTGAGGCTAAAGTAGATCTCGTTAATTCAGGGATCGTATCGGGCATCGCTATCTCAGGCACATGGTCAGCACCATTAATAATCATAGCTGTTGCATCAACACCAGCAGCTCTCAACTTTTGCGCAAATACCACTCCATCGTCACGAATTAAATCCAGTTCATAGTTAAGGATGATATGAGGCGGCAACCCCCGCAAATCTGAATCTTTCGCATAAAATGGCCAAGCTAAAGGATTTTTTTCATGCTCATCGTTTGGGTCATATACTTTAGTCATCATTCTAACCAACGGTCTATTCCCCATATAACCGTAATTTTCTCTCCAAGACGGTAAATTGGGAGGTAATTCCGGGCCATAGATACCTATGATCATTGGCGCCAGAGCAAAGACCCCATCTATTTCATTCACCCAACCTTCTTTATTAGCCTTAATAGCTGTTGCAATGACTAAATTACCACCACCAGATTCACCAGTAAGAACGACAGATGAAATTCCAAGAGTATTCCGATTGCTATGCGCCCAACGCACAGCGGAGGCACAGTCATTGAGCCCGGCAGGAAAGGGTTGATTACCTTCATGTAGGGTTTGGTTAGCAAATTCAACTCCAATGACCAGAAGCCCTTGCTGCGCTAAAGTTTTTCTCCATCTAATCGATAATGGCGACGTTGCGGATGAAAATGACATACCTCCGCCATGAAAATGCAGGAGACAAGGTATTGGGCCAGAATATTTTTTCGGCTTATCAACATACAGAGAGATTTTATGTCCAGTCGTTCCCTCAATAGTCTCTCTAGAGGAAGTAATATCAGGAAAATAGGGCATACTGGCCTCTTGTTGGGCGCTTTTCCCTTTTAACATGTCATCCATCCATTGAACCATTGCAAGTGAGTCTTCGTAGGTTGGATATATCGAAAGCTCTACTGGTGGAGCCTCTGGGAGCACTGGATTAGCAATATAAGCATCCCTGATTCTCCTATCCAGCCTGGGGTCATCAATCATATTCATATCTGGATTTCCAAGCTTTCCAGGTAGCATAAAATCTAATTCTTGCCCAATATTCTTAGATTTTTTAAGTTCTGATGATGCCACGAGACCTCCCTTTAAAGTTGCAACTATAGCTAATAATAATCTGCCGAGAGACGCGAAAAATTGTCTCCGTCCTAAAGGCCGCAATAGTCTGTTCTTGTTATCGTCTACCAATTTAATGACTCCGCAAAAAAAAGCCAAGCATATTTACTCTACAAATATGCTTGGCAGAATGTTTCGAGAAGTCTCTACCTGGTACCGAAGTGCCTAGTTATTTCAATCCCTATATGCCTTGGCATTCCCCAAGCAGCATGACGTCCATACTGACTGTCACCAGTAGACATATCTGTGATATAAGCTTCATTTGTTGCATTGTTGACAAATGCCCGCGCTGTCACTAACTGATCTGCAGTCTCGAAATTAGCATTTAAGTTAACGACAGTATAAGCTGCCTGCGAATCATCTATCTGACCAAATTCTCGGAAATAGGTTCTTGACCGATAAGCAGTATTTAGGCTCAAGGCCAGTCGCGCGCCACTATCGAACGTCATGTTCCTAACAATTCCAACATTGAGACTTGTTTCTGGCGCCTTATTCAGAGGATTTCCTTTATTCTCTAGAGCACCAGCATCACCTTGCAATGCGTCGGTATTCAAGAAGGTTCCATAAGCCGAATCAAGAAGCGTCAAACCTGCACTCAGTGTCCAGTCATCCCCGATATTGGACATCATTTCCAGCTCGAAGCCGTCAATCGTCGCATCACCTGCGTTAGCAACAATGCCGACAATTCCGATTACTTGAGAGACCTGGAAGTCTGAATAGTCATAGTGGAACGCAGCCGCACTTAGCGTCGTAGCGCCATCATGCAATATAGCCTTATAACCTACTTCATAAGACGCAACTGTTTCAGGATCCCACGGAGGGTTACAATCAGACTCATTAATCCCACCTACCTTGAAGCCTTCGGAGTACGATGCATAGACCATGGAATCTTCTGATGTGTCGTATTCAATAGAGGCTCTTGATGTATTCGCTGACTCTGACCAACGAGTCTCTACTATACCACCGCACAGATCAACTACCGGATCGGGCATACCTGTAAAGAAAATTTGTCTGGAATGACGCTCGATCATATCCTCATCTGTTTTTCGGAATCCTAGGCCCAACCGGACATCCTCCGAGAGAGAATAAGTCACATCCACAAAAGCGGATGTCGATTCGGTATCGTTTTGCTGTTGCAATATTTCAAACCGACCTGGCAAAGGAAAAAAAGCCGGTACAGGGAGACCAATAATAAAATCACGACTACGCTGATCATCCATATAAAACATACCTGCGATCCAAGATAGGCTATCAGTTTCACCAGATACATTAAGCTCCTGAGTAAAGGTTTCTGTCCAGGTTTTCATATATCGCTGGAACAGCCCTACTGATGATCCATCTGCAGGACCCTCAAACTCATCTTCCCAATCTTGGCTTCCCGTAATCGACTTGATTGTTATGCCGTCTAACTCCCAATTGAGCGTCAGGTTTTTAAGATCATACTGCCGGTCAGAATCCGCATTGCCCTTGTTATAGACTTTCCAGGGCTCCTCAGTGACTAGGGTCCCATCAATTGGTAAATTCGTCCTCGAATTTGCATACACCATATGCTCTTTCACGATGCCATGAGGATCCATTGGCCCGCTCATGTCACTTCGACCAACAGATAATTGCGCATCTAGACTATCGCTTAACTGAGCTGCCAGATTCACACGAATATTGGTTTTTTTACCCATCATGTGGTCATCGTATCCAGGCATTAAGTTTTCTACCCAGCCCTCTCCCATATCAAGATGGCTAGCAGCTACTCGAATCCCAACAGTATCAGAAATCGGTCCGCTAAAAACAGCCTCGATAGAGTTATGCTCATAATCAGCAAAGCCTACTTTAACTGAACCATAAACGTCATCTGTGGGTTTTGCTGTAATAAAGTTGACCGCTCCACCATTAGAATTTCGGCCATATAAAGTACCTTGCGGCCCTCTTAAAACTTCTACCCTCTCAAGATCCATTTGTGACAACTGAGAACTTGATCCATTTGACTGGACGATACCATCAACTGTTACCAATACTCCAGGTTGGTTATTGAATTCTCCAATACCTCGAATAGCAATTGTCTTATTACCCAACTTTTCGCCATAGTGCATACTGGGAACAGCGAACTGCAATTCAGACAATTGTGTGATACCTCGAGATGCTAAGTCTTCTCCAGTAAGTGCGGTAATTGCACTTGGAGTTTCCATTACTGAAGAGATTTTTTTCATTCCCGTCACCAAGACCTCTTCGATCTCGGCACTTTGCGTGACTCCTGGTAATGACAGTCCCGCGATACATACCAATGCTACCGATTTATACATAGAATTGTAATTCATTGCTTTTCCCCTTTTGATCATAAGCACTTAAGTACTTTATTATAGCTGCATATATTTATATCAGACACTTGAGTATAGCTGACTATATATCTTACGCAAGAGTTTTCTTTACCGAAAACAGGGCTATTTTGATACATACTAAATCCGTCGTATTGCCTTTAAATCTCTCTCGAATCTTCGGCCGGCATAAATAAAGATAGGGACTGCTAATAACGAAATAAATGCATAAGTAACTAAAGTCATTGAATACGGTTCGGCCACCCCTGCTGCCGCAAGGAAATCGATTATAAATCCAGCAGTGGTCGCACCTAACGCTGCGCCTAAAACTTGTATCATAAGCACAGCAAAACCAACCACCATTCCTCTTTGATTCGAGGGGACTAAATCCTGAATAGTTCCGAAAGCCGGACCATAGAAACAACCGATTTGAAAATATAGCGCAAAAATGCCCACCCAGAACCACATATTACTTGGATCAATAACTCTACCTGTTATTATGAGAGGCGAAAGCACTAACATAACAAGCGCTAAAAAATAGGGTCGCCCAATTCCAGTCCAGCGCAAAAAAAGATCTCCCCCGATACCCCCAACTAAATTACCAGATATACCTGCTGCTATAGCAATCCAGGCGGTCATTTTTGCAATTTCATTCCTATCAAACCCTCTCTCTTGAACGAACCATAATTGATCAAAAGTTGAAGCTCCCAGCGCTAAGGCGAATACCGTTGAACCCAGAATTGTTGCCGTCAATGCGGGCGAGGCCGAGAGGAGCTTGCGTAAATCGTTAGTAATTTTACCTACAGCTAAACCTCGTAAGACACCTTCAGATTTATCCATCGGTTGCTTTCTTGGCGTTTCTTTTATGAACAACATGCATATAGCTAAAAAAACGCCCACACCACCTAAAATATAAAAACACCCTCTCCATCCCACTATTGGTTCGAGGTAAGCGACGATAAATAAACTTAGCCCCAAACCAATGGAAACACCCATGCCATAAATTCCAACTACAAGCCCTTGCCAGCGAGCAGGAAATCTATCACCTAGCAAAGAAAGTGAAGCCGGCGTCAGAGTGGATTCACCCACGCCAATAAACATTCTAGGCAAAGCTAAACTGACGAATCCTTTTGCGGCGCCAGATAACATAGTCAATAGACTCCAAAGACCAAGACCAAAAGCAATAAGGCGAGTACGATTTACACGATCAGCAATGACTCCCATAAAAAGCCCCATCACGGCATAGAAAAACATGAATACAAGCCCAGCTAATAATCCAAATTCAAAATTAGATAGCTTTAACTCTGGTTTAATCCAGTTCGATAAGCTCACAAGCAGCTGACGATCAATAAAATTAATGACATTAAGCAATGTTAAAAATATGAGTAAGGCCACGTCGCTATAACGCACTCTTTCAATGGTTTCTCCATTCGAAAGCATCAGATTACCGCCCAAATTTCATAGTTTTAATTGACATTTGATTATAGCTCGCTATATTTTAATATCACTACATATTTTCGTTAGCAACCAATTAAAATATTAAGCCTGCTTTCCAGCTTAAAAAAACCGTATAATGACGTCCTTACTGAAACAATTAAACGGGAATAGCTATTCTTAGTTACTCTCCGGATCAGAGAGACCCCAACTAAAAAGAGACAATAACTATGGCGATTTCGTACCCTAAACGGACGCTAAAAAAAAGCATAAATCGCGATAAATTACTTGCGACCACGACATTACTTTTCTCTCGGAAGGGATATCCTAATACAACGCTTGATGAAGTCGCTGCAGAAGCTGGCGTGCACGTTCAAACACTTTATAAGCACTTTAAAAATAAAGAAGAGTTAGCCGTAGCAGCAGCCGATCTTGTTACAAGAGATCTTGAAAAGCGTTTTGAAGAGAAATTTGCATCTCGATCTACTTTTAAGATTTGGCATAGCTGGGTGAAGGCTTCTGTCAGTCATATCACCCAACTAGGTTTCGGAGAATATAAAAAACAGGCACTTCATACTTCAACATCGCTCATCCACGATAACTATCTACTCATTATTTATGCAAGTTATGAAAATATTTTGACTGAATATTTAGGTAAAGATTTCCAATTGGATCTTAAAACTAATCGCCTGCCTCGCCTAGTGGCCTGCATGCTATGCAGCGGTAATGAGGCCGCTCTAAAACGCTGTGCTGGTCAGGATACCGATGAGGATGTACTAGAATATAACGAACGTGTTGTCTCTGAGAGCCTCGCGGTCATTGATGATGTAGAGAAAATTTTTGCTAGCTATGTAAAATATCCGCGCGATTAAGTACGAAATCAGGAAAATAGCCATATGCCCTCACAACAACCTCCACTAAAACTGTATGGTAGCCCCTTATCACAGCCCGTTAGAGCAGTTATTTGGTTGCTTCTATATATGCGAGAGCCTTTCCAATTAATATTGATGAATCCAGGCTCAAAAGGTGATACTGGGACTCGTAACCCCATATTTTTAGAGAAAAATCCGAATGGAACGATTCCTTTTCTAGAGGATAGTGAAACAGGCATAGCCATGGCTGAAGCCCATGCTATTTTGGTGTATCTTTGCCGCAAAAATAGCTGGCATGACCTCTATCCAGCAGACCCAGCCGAGTGTACTAAAATAGATTGGTACCTGCATTCGCATCACCGGGGTATAAGAGATGCCTCTCTTGCATTTTTCGCTCCCAATGTTCGTAAAGATCTCACATTCCCAGCAACCTTTTTGGACAGCGCCCAAAAAGCGTTCACTCGCTCACTGCATTCCCTTGAAAAAAACTGGCTTGATAAATCGCGATTTATTGCTGGTGATAGCCTCTCTATTGCTGACCTAGCAGCTTATGTCGAAATAGGACAACTTAGACCCCAATTCACCAACTTATTTGATTTTAAACAACTTCCCAACGTAAGACGATGGATGAATGATATAGCAGAAATCGATAGTCATGATGTTGCCCATACTGCTTTAACGATTTTGGGGGATATCAGCCTTAAAGCGCCGGATATGGAGGCTGTCATAACTGCTAACAAACAGGGGTATAAGGCCATTATAGATAGGCAGTAACAATCCAAAAAAATTTTGGCACATACTTCTTTGGCGATTTTTACCTAAAAAAAGGCCGCCCCACCTGGGCGGCCTTTTCCATTCATCTATGTTCCTATCTTCTGGTAGAAACTCTTATTCCAAACGTTCGTGGTTTCAAAGTACCGTATCTACCCGGTATAGAATACTCGGGTAGAATAAACGTATAACTATCATTATCGGCGAGATTCTCTCCATAGAACTGAAGGTCCCAATCGCCCATTTTCCAGCCTATACTTGCATTTACATTTTGATAAGCTTCAATCATTTCGAAGGCTGCATTGGGTACACCCACCCTTCCAACAGTATTTGGCATCCCATTAGGAGCGGAACCAATATGCTGGATATCACCGCGGAGAACTACCTCTGCATCTCCAATATTCGTATATTTTTCTACGAAGAGTGAGGCCTTGAATTTCGGTGATACCAACCTTGCCCCTAAATTAGAACCGGTGGCTGCTTGCTGATCCTCTGTAGCATCAGTGATGGTAGCGTCCTGGTGAGTCGCATTAAACCCAATATTGAATCCATCACTTATGGCCCCAAAAAGCTCAAACTCTAAACCTTTGATTTCCGCATCTCCACCATTCGCGACAAAGCCTGCCGAATCAGATCTGCGCGACGCTTGTCTTTGAATTGATTCCCAATTGATTTGATATGCAGCTACGTTAGCAGTAACTGTTCCATCAAGCCATGTGGACTTAATACCAAATTCATAATTCCACAGAGTATCAGGCTCCGATAGAAGGTTGATTATAATATCTGTTGGATCAACTTTACTTACCGCATCATTCACTGCTGCACCATTATACTTTGGTGCTCTCCAACCTTCAGAAACGGTGCCATATACATTTACATTATCACTGGCCTGCCAGGCTAAGGCGAACTTACTAGTATCCGCATCTACTTCACCCGTACCAAAAAGAACATTTGAATAAGGCTGCGGAGTAAAAGCAGTGGCAGGATCATTCATGCCAAACACGACGCCGAACAAGAAATTACCAGGCGACGTCCAGCAGCAATTACCACCTGCAAACCGCTCATCATCCTGTTCAAATGTTCCTTTTCGAACACCAATCGTGGCGGTAAGAGAATCCGTAATGTCATATGAAGCCTCTGCGAAAAGTGCACTTTCTGTTGTTTTATTGGTTCTGTAACTACCATAAATAAATGCATTGTCAGCATAGCCAGGCTCATTTACCAACCCGCCAATTGATCCGCCTCTTCCAGCAACCCAAGCATCTGAGGTATGTAGCACCTGTTTGTAGTCATTTTCACGATCTGCATGGAACCAACCGGCTACCCATTGCAACCGCGTATCACCGCTAGATGTCAATCGGATTTCCTGTACTTTAGCGATTTCGGAATTACCAAAAGCAATACCAATATCGACCATGGGAAGTCCAATATTCGGCAGATTATTATTCTGCATACTGTATGAATCCAAATAGTTAGAAGAAGACATGACTGTCGCAAACCCAATGTCATATTCGAGCGTTAGATTAGAGTATGAAACATCAGCTGGGTAATACTCGGCCATCCAGCTATTTCGTTTAAATTGCCCAAGTGCTGGGTCATGAAGGCTCATATCGTCACTCTGCTGATCATGGTACACATGTCCAAGTCTTGCAGAGAATTGATCATTTACTTGCCAGCTCAGATTCGCACGAAGACCATGGTCTTTGTAATTATCAGTTGGAGTATCACCGAAATAGGTATTGGTATTCCAACCATCTTCTGAATTGTTATATCCAACTAGGCGCAAAGCCATTGTGTCAGTTATTGGAATATTCACCATACCACCAATGCGGTTGCGCATCTGACCACTGCTCGAAGCCAAATCCATTTTGACAGAGTAATCAAAACTATCAGGATCAGGTTGGTTTGTGATAAGTCTTACCACACCTGCCAATGTGCCTGAACCAAAAAGTGTGCCCTGAGGCCCCTTCAAAACTTCGATTCTGCTGATGTCATAAAGATTTAACTGCGCTTGCACGTCGTTCAAAGAACTTGTAATCGGCATATCATCAAGATAAACCATTACAGTCTTATCCACTGCAGTACCCTGACTAGAGGACATGGATACACCGCGGATAATATATTGCGAATTAAGCCCACTCGCCGACTGGAAATCTAATCCCGCAGTCCTTCGAGCAATATCATAAGGATTTTCAATACCGCGAGATTGAATTTCATCCTCACTTAAAACAGATATCGCCATCGGAACATCCTGGAGTCGCTCCTCTCGCTTGGTTGCAGTCACCAAGATCTCTTCGATCACTACACCATCCTGCGACACGGCCTGATTCGTCATAAACAATAAAGATCCAAGAAATATCGAACCCTTAAATGCCACACCCCTTTTACTTATCCACATAAACTACCCCTTTTTATTAAGATATTAAAGTTTTTGTCGTAAACTTTTGTTATCGACGCCGGACTCAACCAAAAAAAAGCTCATCACAGCTAAATATAGTTTACTAAACTCATATATTAGACTTCAATCTCCTATTGATTGATAACAATCTTGTCATTAAATTCTTGCTCATGATGAGAAAAAAGCGTCCTTTTTCGTTTAGCTACATACTCAATAGTAGTGGGTAATTTAAAAAAGATGGTTTGCTTTCTTTGATGATTTTAGCCTATCAATACTAAATTAAGAGGTCTGATTTTGACCAAAGGTGATTCTGACTTATAAATAACTATTTATTATCATTCCACATCTAAATGTTAATAGACTGATCCAAAGATTTCGCTTTTGATGTTATTACAAGTTAGATGATCCAATTAACCACATTTTAAATTTCGCATATTAGAAAATTCCATCTTCACTGATGACACACTAAAAGACAGATAATTACTATGATGAAAGATTCAAAATCACAGGTTAAAGAGAATGATCGATCTTCATTGCGCAGGAAATTTATAAAGCACTTTGAGAGCGATCCCGAGACAATTTGCAACGCCGAAGACATTGAAAAAATCGAACAAATAGATCCAGATGAGCGCTTCCCTTGCCACTCGCCAAACGAAGCTCTAGTACTGGCCAGTAAAGCATTTCCTAAAGATACTGCTATTAGCTACCTGCCTAATGGCAGTGTGTCAGACAACCCTATCAGCTGGACTTACAAAGAATATCAGGAGGAAGTCAATCGTGCCGCAAACATGTTCCACTCTATGGGCTTGACCGTAGACCAATCTGTGATTTTTCTTCTTCCGAATGTACCTCAATTTCTTTTTGGCTTGTGGGGAGCGCAGCTCGCTGGAATAGCGGCTCCAATAAATCCCTACTTAGAAGTTGAGCATATTGCCAGCATTGCTCAATCTGCCAATGCAAGAATTCTTGTCACTCTTTCTCCAAGTGAGCCAGGTGGAGAGGAATTATGGAATAAAGCAATGAAAGCAAAATCTATTGCTTCTGATATCCAACATATTATTGTCGTCGGTGATAGTCATCATGATTATTGCAAAAGCTGGGACCAAACAACAAGAGCACAACCCTCAGATAAATTGATATTTGACCGGTCGATCTCAGGTACTGAGATCGCCTCCTACTTTCATACCGGAGGGACCACAGGAGCACCAAAACTGGCGCAACATACTCACCGAAAACAGGTTCTAAATGTATGTCAAATGCAACTCACTGGTCCTAGAGGCACCGAGAAAAACAATATTACCGATTGCGATATTATACTTTGTACTCTTCCACTATTTCATGTGAATGCAGCTTTTGTTACAAGCCTAAATGCTATTCTAGGTGCAGGACAGGTTGTACTTGCTGGACCGAATGGCTTTAGAAATCCTCAATTGATCAACGACTTTTGGCAGTTAGTACAAAAATATAAAGTGACCTTCTTTGCAGCTGTACCAACAATTTATGCGACATTATTAGATCAACCCATGACCGACATTGATACTTCAAGTCTTATCAATTGTGGCTGCGGTGCCGCCCCAATGCCAGTTAGCTTGCTTGACAACTTTGCACGCACTACCGGATCCGACATTATGGAAGGCTATGGAATGACAGAAACAATCGCTGTAGCCACCACTCATTATGTATACGGGGATCGTAAAGTTGGATCCGTGGGAATGCGCATCCCTTACCATAATATTAAAATTGCTAATGTCGATAGTGACGGGAACATAAGCAATGACTGCGAGTTGAATGAAGTAGGAATTATCTTCCATAAAGGCATAAGTACTTTTCCTGGTTATAAGCAAAAAGATCCTAACTTGGGCGTTTGGAGTGACGGATGGTTCAATAGTGGAGATATGGGACGTCTTGATGAGGAGGGCTATTTATGGCTAGTAGGGCGTTCAAAAGATCTCATTATCCGTGGTGGCCACAACATTGATCCTTTAGTAACAGAAGATGCATTGGCTAGTCATCCCGCAGTGGAAATTGCAGCAGCTGTAGGTCGACCTGATATCCATGTCGGAGAAGTGCCAGTTGCCTATGTAAAACTCATTGCTGGTATGAATGTCGCCGCGGAAGAGTTACGGGAATATGCACGACAACACGTCAGTGAAAGAGCTGCAGCGCCAGTTGAGGTGATCATATGTGATGCGCTACCTGTGACTGCAGTTGGGAAAATATTTAAGCCTGAACTTAGAAAGAGATCCATTGCGGGTGCATTTAATAAGGCACTGGCTGTTATGTGTCCAGATACGACATTTACCATAGATATATCCGATGATAAGAAGCTAGGCATAAAAGTGACGTTAAGTGTTCAAGATGGCAAAGATAGCGCAGGTATGGCAATACGAGTTAATGATGCCCTTCAGAATTTCACGCTGGCGTGGGAACTAAGACAGGGATAATACCAAATCCCTTTTGAGACTGTACACGGAGAGAGTATATATGGCAGATTTTAAGGAACAAGGTGGGCCCTCTACAATGGATCCACTAGCCTATAAACGTTGGATAGCATCTAAGATGCTCACTAGTTGGGTAAGCTTATCAGGTACTGATAAAAGACGTATCAAACAAGAAAAACAAAGGGTAAATCAAAAACTTCCACATCACGTAGAGTATTTCCATTTCGTCGATGACCCGTATAGTCATCTCACTGCTCAAATCCTTGAGACTTTCTCCGCACGCTATAATATTCAATTAACTTGTCATCTTGTAAGCAAGCCGCCTGGAGATAATGCGCCAGAATTTGAATTATTGATGAATTTAGCGCGATACGACGCATATATGATTTCGGAAAAATATGGCTTGTCCTTTGAGGATCGTAAAGAAGCTCCCAAACAGGATGTTATAAAAATTGCACAATCCATACTCGCAGCCCAGGATGATCAAAGCTTTACCTCTTGTGTGGCAGAGGTCAGTCATGCGATGTGGTCAGATGATAAAGAGCAATTATTAGAACTCTCTAAGAAATTTGGCTCAGCACCAAGTGAGGTAATTTCTAAAGCTATAGCTCTGGGAGATGCACGCCGAGCCGAACTCAAGCATTACTCTGGCGCAATGTTTTATTATGCCGGAGAGTGGTACTGGGGCATCGACAGACTTTATCATCTTGAAAATCGGTTATCTTCGCTGGGTGCTGATCAAAAACCTAACACTAGACTCATTGCGCCAAGACCCGAGATCTCAGAAGGCCCTTTAAAAGATTCAGGATGCCTCACCTTAGAAGTATTCCCAACACTTCGAAGCCCTTATAGTGCAATTGCATTCGATCGCGCAGTTTCCTTAGCTAGCGAAACAGGAGTTAACTTGTCAGTGCGTCTTGTTCTTCCAATGGTCATGAGGGGCGTTCCTACCACTACTATCAAGGGTCATTATATTTTTTGGGATACAGCGCGAGAGGCTCGCGCGGCTGGAGTACCTTTTGGAAAGATATATGACCCAATTGGTGATCCTGTAAGACGCTGTTGCTCTTTAATTCCCTGGGCTGAGACACAAGGAAAGCATTTAGAACTCATACATGCTTTTTACCAATGTGCTTTTGTAAAAGGTATTAATACAAATAATAATCGAGGTCTTCGGAAAGTTGTTGAGAATGCGGGCTTAAGTTGGCAAGAGGCAAAAAAGAGAATTGGTGATCCAGAAGGTGTAAAAATGCTTGAGAGAAATCGTTTAGTTCTTTTGGATGCTGGCATATGGGGCACGCCAAGCTTCAGACTATTGGATTCAAATGGAGCACAAATACTTGCCCTATGGGGACAAGATCGATTGTGGCGTGTTGCCGATGAGATTCAACAACAATTGACCAAAATGATATAAATTAGTCATCTTGAGAAAATCGAGAGTCTGGAATCAAAATACAAAAGGAAGACTACTATGGATTTAAAAATTGCTGGGAAAAAAGCATTAATGGCTGGAGGTAGTGCAGGAATGGGCCGAGCAACGGCGGAACGTTTAGCTGAAGCTGGTGTTGAGTTATACATATCTGCTCGCCGCGAAGAAAGACTCCTAAATGCAGCCAAAGAAATCACAGAAAAATATGGGAATACGGTCACTCCAATTGTTGCTGATTCATCTACCGAAGAGGGTCGGGCAAGATTGTTTGCAGCATGTCCTGACCCGGATATTTTAGCCATCACCATTAAACCGCCCGATCCAAATGGAGACTTTCTGACAGTTACACCTGAAATGTGGAGGGAATCAATCGAGACGGCGCTGCTTGGACCAATTGAAATCATGCGGCACTATATTCCCTCAATGAAAGAAAAGGGCTGGGGAAGAATTTTAAATATAGCGACATTCTCTGCAAAAAACCCAATGATCTGGCGTTTAATGTCAGGTCCCGCTAGGTCAGCTCTTGTCAATTACACTGCAAGTGTGTCAAGAGAGATAGCGCAATACGGAGTAAATATTAACAACATTTTGCCGGGAATGTTTGCTACGGAGGGCTCTGAGGAGAATGCGGTGCACTACGCAAAGGCGTTTGGCCTTGAGATGGATAATGATGTCATTGCTGAGCACTTTAATGCACATAACAAAATTCCAGCAGGATTCGCTGCAATTGCTGATGATATGGCCCCAATGGCCGCCCTATTATGTAGCCCCCTATCCCGTTATATCGTGGGACAAAATATTGTTATCGATGGTGGTCAACATCATTCTCTATTCTAAGAAAATCGTAATGGCCGGCTCAAGTGCAATCATAACGATAACGCTAATTATGATGTAAAGATTGCACTTACCTGACCCACGTTTCCTATGGCAACATCGATATTACAGTCATGATTAACCTCAATTAATTCAGTTGGAGAACCTGGAATTACAAGAGACCCTCGCTTTAAAACCTCACCATTAGATGAAAGGAAGTTAGTCAACCACCGCAAAGATTCAAGAGGCCCGCCCATAATTTCACAGGCCTCGGCTGACGATATTAAATTCTTATTCCGATACACAGAAAAAACATCATGCTTAAAACTCAAATCACGTGGCGATACCTTTGTATCACCTACGATGAGACCCGCATGAATACCTCCAGAACAGATAAGCTCCTGTATACATGGAGGATCATGCCAGAACGTATAGTTATGTAACTCGATCCCTGGACTGACATATTTTATAGCGCTCATTAGTGCCTCATCCGAAAGATTTTGCCCGAAAAGATCAGACCCAATAGTGAGAACAATTTCTGGTTCGATCGCACAATTGGCATAGGACTTCCAATTAATTTTTGCTCCCTCACTTAGGATATAAGGCGAGAAAAGGCGTCCTGAAATAGGTTCAGTAATCCCGAATTGATCACGAATAGCACTGCTTGTACATCCTACTTTATAACCAACAACTCTGTCTCCCTTCTCTATCCTTCTTTGACAGACAAGATCTTGAACTTGATAAGATTCTAAAACAGATAAGGAATGCAATGACATCCCATTTTTTTGCCCATTATTAGAATAAAAAGTATGGAAAAAAGCATCGGCTAGTGCCGCTAAATTTGACATATTCAATTAATCCCAACTATTGATTGAATCAAGCGATTCAATCGCCAAAACGGTTCAATAATACTATTTTTGTATTACCGGAAAGTTTAATTAAAGCAGTTGGCCGCTATCGAAAAAACATGATCTAACAAGGGAGATCGGATCTCGCTATGCCTCAACCCCATGACATCAACACTTACTTGTTTAGTTGCTATATCCAGCTTGATCACTTTCCCCTTTTCCATCTCTACAGCCATTGCAAGATCAGGAGTATGGCAAAGGCAATGAGAATTAATCACGAGTTCTTTGCCCATATGTAGTGAGTCAATAGAGACAACTTTTATATTCTTCTTAACTAAACCAGGACCCTCTTTTAGTCGCGGATAATGAGGATATACTGGGGCTTTACTATTAAACATCCAAGGGTAGGTCTCTAGGTCAGCCGCTGTTAACGAGCGATTAAGCTTTCCTAATGGATGATCAGCTGAAGAATAAACGCTAAAGTGGCTTCGAGTCATTAATTTAGCGATTAGTGCCGAGGGTATTACTCCGTTGGCGGGAGTACTGACGAACCCAATATCAATAATTCCATCTTCTAAATCACGGAAAATGCCTTCGTAGTGTGTTTCATAAAATTCAAGAGCAATAGACGGATAGCTTTCGTTGATTCTAGTGGTTAATGCGCCGACAAAGTCACTAGATCGTATATCACCAATTCCGACTCTCAGTTTAGCACCAGTAACTTTTAGCTCTGCTTGTGCAAGACGCAAATATTCTAGTGTCCGCTTAGCATGAGGATAAAAATCTTTGCCTTTGGCATTGACCACCATCCCTCGACCTCTCCGCACAAAAAGCGAGACGCCCAGTTGGTTCTCCAATCGCTTAATACTGCTGCTTAAACCAGGCTGAGAGATGTGCTGATCCACAGCTGCGGCGTGAGAAGTACCTGTTTCCACAAGAGCTACGAAATGCTTTAGTTGTCTAATATCCATATCTTTAGCGACCTAACTTGAAAAGTTGTCTGAGATAACCTCAAGCCTCTCAGAGTGAACTCACTGTAATTGATCAGTGTGTTCTATTCAATGATGATGACTCACCATCGAGCATAGATCAATATACCTAATTCCAAGCATACAACTTATTAATAGTTGAAAAAATGATTTTGTGCGGTGATTATTAAATGACAAGCTATAACCTAGCTAACACACTAGTACAATTATCGAAAAAAATGCACTCATTAATGTAGTGAACTCTACCTATTACTTTTAATAACAATAGTTTATAAATCGAAAACTTACTGGTATTTAATTATGTCACCCAACCTCCAGCAAGGGGTAGAATTTGTCCCACCATGTGTTTACATCGCTCGCTTGCAAGGTAGGCTGCTAATTCTGCTGTCTCCTCAGACGCGCCAATCTTTGTGGTGGGGACATTTCGATTGAGATGATTTACAAACTTTTCATTGTCCAACATATCATCTGGATAATAGGTATCGTTATTAATATAGTTCTGAGCAATCGCATTAACCTGTATATTAGATCGAGCCATCTCAAGCCCTACCGCTTTTATGAAACTATTTTGGGCGCCTCTTGCCGCACAGTAAGCACTGTTATTAGGAATACCCCTCAAAGGAGCAGCACTGGTAATTGCAATAATTTTACCCGACGCCCTCTCTAGCATTTGCGGAACAGTGGCTCGAACTGCATACATCAAAGGATGTACCAGCTCGTCAAATAACGTCATCCAATCATCATTTCTAAGCTGCTCTAACTCGCCTGTTACAGGCGGATAAGCAAAGTTGGCAACCAAAACATCAATATGGCCCGCAGCATCAATGACGTTTGTAATCTGATCCTCACTGATCATTGGCGAGGGCGCTGCAATTACCTCAAAATGGAGATTTTGAAACTTCTTTTGAATAGCTGGGCCCATATAACGATCAGCACAAGTAATAAGAACCCGACGTTTTACCATTTAAGTATGTCCCTTTTTATTTATCGACCAAAAATTTTACTTATACAAACTTTCTGCCATCTGTTCCAAACCCCGAAATACCATTGTCGGATCTTTGCGCTTGAGCTCTACCATCTTTGCAGAGTCGCAATCACCAATAACAAATTCATCTGTCTGACAAGCCAGCTGCGGTAAAATAGCAGCAGCCGCATCCTCTGCAGTCATACCCTCAGTCATCACACCTTTCTCAGCACCAATCACCGACCCATCCCCGGTCATGGCATTAGCCACTGCACCTGTTTTAACAAGCCCCGGAATAATAGTGCTTACTTTAATACCGTGATAAGCCACCTCTGCACGAAGAGCGTCAAGAAAGCCAATTAAACCAAACTTGGCAGCACAATATGCCGTTCTTAATGGCACTCCAACTTTTCCGGCAACACTTGATGTCCCTGCAATATGACCTGATTTTTGCTTAATCATGATGGGTAACACCTGTTTAGTCAGTGCAATAGGACCTATAAGATTGACTTCCAAAGCCGTCCGATAAAGATCTATTTTGACATCAGTGCAGAAATCACGGACACCAACACCAGCATTATTAATTAGTAAATCTATTCTGGAATAACTTTCCATCACGCTATCTACTGCAGCTGGCATGGCGTCTAAATCCACCACATCTAGTGGCAGCACAAGCACGCTCTCATGACTGGCGCCTGCGTCGAAACATCTATCTCTCACTCGCTCAAGTTGTTGCCTATTTCGTGCAGAAAGCACAACCTTGGATCCGCTTTCAGCAAATGCCACCGCCATCTCTTCTCCGATACCACCTGAAGCGCCTGTTATCCAGACTACTTTTTCGGAAAATGCTTGTTGATTACTTATTTGTTCTTCCATAGGATAATTCCTTATTCATTGTTGATATCAAAACTCTTCTTTCAAATTTCTCATCAGATTCTATGTTGTCTTAAAAAAATCAATCGCCACTCTTGCTAACTCCTCTCCAGCATCATCTTGAGGATAGTGTCCTGAATCTGCAATAGTGCAGTGATTCTGACCACGAGCGCCTGGAATACTTTCCTGCATTCTTGCAATCATCGGACTCTCATTTTTATAAACCTTGAACTCAAGAAACGTTGCACAGGGGCCCCTTGTGGGCAGAGGTGAATCACTAAATGCGGTTAGAAAAGGTTTTTCGAACTTCTCAAGTTCTTTCCATGCTCGCTGATTATCAGGTATTGCAGGATTGTCAGGGATTGTTGGAACTAGTGTAGGGAACTCTCTCGCACCCTGCTTGTAGGATTCATCAGGGAAGGGGGCCGCATAAGCTTTGTATTCCTCATCAGAGCATTCATTTAGCCAAAAACGCATTACCGCTCCAGGATCAAAGTCCTCATAAGCATCACAGTGCTTGACCCAATAAAAAAAGCCCGGTCGACCATCTTTAGCGCCGAGGGCCCGCTTAGTAACCTCCTCAATGGGCAGAGCTGGCGTCTCATCTAGAAGTCTGCGTAACTCAGTTGTCCTTTCTTTTGGAATACCAGTTCCATCTCCCAGACCTGTGTTGGTTACCAAAATGCGTGCGAATCGTTCTGGCATATCAGTCACATTTCGCAATGCAATTGGTCCACCCCAATCCTGAGCAATTAGATTAATATTCTTAAGATCCAGTCCTTTAATAAAGTGCCGTAGCCATGCAACATGTCGAGCAAAAGTATAATCTGAACGCTTCGTCGGCTTATCCGATCGACCGAAACCAACAATATCTGGAACAATAACTCTAAAGCCAGCCTCAACGAGAGGCATAATCATTTTTCTAAAGGAGTAGCTCCAATTTGGTTGACCATGCATGCAGAGTATAGGCTCTCCATCAGGGGCTCCCTCATCGATATAATGCATTCTCAGAATTCCACCGTCCTCGTCATCAACAACAAGATAATGTGGAGTGAATGGGAAATCTACAAGATCTTTAAATCGTTCATCTGGGGTTCTGAGAACCTTCATTAGTTATCCTTAGTCATTAGTTTATTAACGTACCCTAATAAGACAACGCTATTACAGTGAAGTCTATGAACAAAGAGGTATCGATTAATAAAAATCTGTTATAGCAAAATTTCTACTCCAAATAATCAAAAAAAAATTCTATCGTTTCTCTTATAACAACAATTTGTGATGATTTAAAAACAGTTTTCACTAGACTTTTACTAGCCATTGGATAAATAACCAAGGAACCACAATTCGTAAAGATCAATTTTAAATTAGAAAAAATTAACTTCTTTAAGAAGCAAGATGCGCTAATGAATCAATATCCAATTCAGGGAATGGGTCATAATATGCCAACTATTTTTTCAGGAACTTCAATCCCATATAAACGTCCTACATTACTCTGTTTTGCTTTTTTATTTACTTAGGTTGTAACTGGGTGTAATGAAACTGCTTCTCCCAGTAAGTCACTAACCTCTGATGTGACAACTAATGAAATTGCTGCAGTTGTGCCTAAAAATCCAGATAAAAACGCTTATTTTGGTGATCTCCATGTTGATTCAAGCTACTCATTCGATGCATTTCTTTTTGGAGTCAGAGCAAAACCTGACGACGCTTATCGCTTCGCACAGAGCGCTAGTCTTGATCATGTAGGTGGTTTTGAGATGAAACTTAAGTCGCCATTAGATTTTTTCTCCGTAACAGACCATGGAGCTATGTTAGGACACTACAGAGCCATGGCTGATCCAAACCATCCTTTGTCAAATCATCCAGATGCTTTAGTTGCCGCTCAACCCAAAACACCAAAAGAAAGGCAAAGGGCATTTGCCTTAGCAAGAGATTGGATAACACTCAACCCTCGGCAGGGAGAGATAAATGACTCAACGATTATTCAGTCAAGCTGGGCAGAAGTTGTTTCTAGCGCAAATCGACACAATAAGCCGGGAGAATTCACTACTTTTGTCGGGTATGAATACACCACCACCGGAGAGGTAGATTCAGCAAACCTGCACCGCAATGTAATCTTTGCTGGAGATAAAGCGCCACTATCGCCATTTTCGAAAGTCAGCTGACTCAGAACAAAGAACTACTTTAATAGTAATCTCATCTTCCAAAAAGACCTCTCGAAAAAATTCGATAGCCGAAGAAAAGACTATTGAGGCCGTTTGCTCACCAGAAAAAAAGTCATTCAAGCCCAGTTCTTGATGTAAATCCTGCAGTACATCGATGGCAATCTTGTAGTAACTTGATTCTGAGACGTGTTGGTTACAATCGATATTATCTGGTGTGATACGCCTCTTTTTATATATCAATGAGTTGGTACTCCTGCGACATTTAGAGGTGAATCTGAAGAAACTTTTTAAGATCTCCTAGAGCAGCATCATATTCTCCTGAATCCGGCACCAAGTAAGCCCCATGAGGTACGCCTTCAAAAACATTTAGATCTGCCACAACGCCAGCATCGCGCAACTTTCGATGCGCCCGCACAGTATCACTAAGGAAAAGATCTCGCGTTCCCGACACTAAATAAGTTGGAGGGAATCCAGAAAAGTCTCCATAAATCGGAGATATTAGAGGATTTTTGAGATCATGGTCTCCAGCGTAGATCTCATGGAAAGCATTCACAATACCTTTTACAGAGACAATTGTGTTATCAACGTACTCATTTGTGACAATGGTATCTCCTGCATACAAAAAATCTATATTTGGCGTACCTACATACAAAGCACCTGGAACAGGCAACCCTAGACTCTTGAGTTTGTGAACCAACGCAAGCGTTAAGTTGCCGCCTGCGGAGCTTCCTCCAACGGCAATAAATTTCGATGGTAAAGTTTTAAGTAATTCTTGATAGACAGCCACTAACTCATTAAGAGCTGCGGGAAAAGGGCTTTCTGTCGACAATGTATAGTCTACCGAAATTACATCGATTCCGGAGGTACTTGAAATTGCTGACCCCTCGAACGCTGAAGCGATGCCTCCTCGCAAGGCAAAACCTCCACCGTGGATATGCAAAAATACTCTTCCGTCCATAGAGGAATTTGGTTTTCCAGGGCTTACTTTATAAACTCCAACCCCGGCCAATTCAGCGATCTGGATTTCCACATTAAACATACCCTCCAGATTTTCTTGAGTCACTGGCTCTTTTAAACTGATCTGTAAGTCTAATTCTAAGATTTCTTTACGAGGGTCATCGCCGATGTATTCCCACCTTAATCCAGATGTCGCGCCACCTATGGACTCAATGACCGTTCGAGTACTGTCACTAAGACCTGATGCAGCCGACAAACGTTTCTCAGGAACGACCCATCCCTCTGATGCAGCTAAATTGGTACTAAGACTAAACAAACTCGACAGAAAAATAAAAAAACTCCTTAACATTATTGTCCTCACTTTTGATTTACTAAAATTCATAGGTTAACTCCGTTACATTTAAGCATTAAGTCTTGTAAACCAGTTGGCATAACCGCAGGCAAGGACGGGGTTCCCTGAACTCGACGAATGGCCCACGCCTTTTCTACTAAATCCATTCTCTCTAGCCGCAAGTTATTAGCAGGGCCATTATCTAACCCTAAAATATAGTAACTCTCGTTGTCAGGAGTGAAAGCCTCCCAACCAACAATATTTCGTCCATTTGGATCACCATTGGACGCAAATCGAGCCCAAGTACTCATCATCATATCAGCGTCAACAAAATCAGTTTCCAGCGGCTTACCTCCAAACATATCAAGCTGTCCAAATACATAAGGAAGGTCTGCGCCATGAAATGCTTTATATTTTCTCTCTAAAACAGGTGGATAGTAGTTAAACCAATAGAGATAAGTCTGGCTGCTCACATTTCTCATCATCCTGGCCCAGAGTCTCATTGGGTAAGTAAAGTTGACATCATTAGAGAACTCCTCCCAAGACTGAAGGATCGCGCGCGGGCTATCTGTTGGATAAAGGGCAGAAATATCATCGAACACCTCTCCAAGTAGACCTCTCTTATAACTATTAAAGCCATCTATCCCATTACCATTTATACAGCTAAACAAACCCATAACGGCAGCATGCTCATTCGCATTATTTCCTATTAGTGTGGGCACATCGATCTGCTCACCTCTCGAAAAAATGAAGGAAACCTCATCTGGTAGAACCTCTCCATCTACCGTTGGAATAAATTCATTTGTACTAAAAGCAGGACTAGATTCAGCGGCATTGATAATTTTTTCTGCGGGTATCGTTCGCAAAACGTCAAGTGACGCATTACTATTTTCTCCAACAAGCGCTTTTGCAAACATCAGGCCTATCTTTTCATCCGATGGTGCGTAGGGTTTATCGATGGTGCGATGAGACATTGGCCAAAACATCCCTCCACTTTGACCTATAACTCGATGAAATAATCCATCTGCAAGCGGACTAGCCTGAAGCGCTGAAACACTGTAGGCCCCGGCAGATTCGCCGAATACAGTGATGTTATTGGGATCGCCCCCAAATGCAGAAATGTTTTGTCGAACCCATTTCAATGCGGCTATTTGATCTCTAAATCCTTGATTGCCCGACACTCCTTTTGAACTTTCGGCACTAAGCTCTGGGTGGGAAAAAAATCCCAATTTACCCAGTCGATAGTTAAAAGTAACTAGGACTACATCTTTCTTTGTTAGAGCTTCTCCACCTCTCTCAAAGCCAGCTCCACCCTGCAATGCTCCTCCATGGATCCAAAACATCACAGGTTTTTTCTCATCAATACTTTTAGCACGCGTCCATACATTTATTGTCAAACAGTCTTCGCTAGGATTACTTCTTTTGTTAATGTAAATGCCTATCCCTGTTGTTTCTGGCTGCATACAGTAATGCCCGTGCTTCGTGGCATCTAAAGTTCCTTTCCACGGAATGACTGGTGCTGGAGGGGCCCATCTCAGCGCTCCTAACGGAGGAGCTGCAAAGGGAATTCCGAGATACCGCTTAAGAGAACTTATCTTATCTTTCGAGGCTAGGCCGCGAACTATTCCCCCAGTTACACTTACTTCTGTACCAATAATATTGGATTGAACACTGGCGTGATCCTGACTCAATACACTCGGCGAATCGGAGTCTGATAATTTAGATCTTTCAGGGCTACATGAGCTCAACAAGAGAACAGAGAAGCCCCCTAT
>OJFU01000019.1_pt1 | contig 40654 bp, 35 predicted proteins | sample 1594331 | NCBI WGS metagenome assembly OJFU01 (sample SAMN05416801, study PRJEB24817) | seawater metagenome | isolation source: Sea water | place: Canada:Atlantic | collected 2013-11 | reverse complement strand
CCTTGCACCTTATCAAGCGTTGCATGAATAAGTTCTTTTTCAACTTCTTCAATTGTTTGCCCTGCTGATACAGGCTTTTCGGCAGCTTGATTATTAACGCGCGAAAAAGGTGACTCTAAGTTATCAGGTAAAATAATGTCGCTGGTTTGTGGGTCGCTCATAATAAATGCACGGTGTATAGCATGGCGGAGCTCTCGCACATTACCCGGCCATTCATAGCTTTGCAGCTCTTTGAGCTGTGCGGCAGTCCAACTAAAGGCAGTGCCGTTTTCGTCATTAAGTTGATCTAAAAAGGCTTTTGCTAATAAAGGTACATCTTCTTTTCTATCGCGAAGTGGCGGTATATCAATAGGAAAAACAGCCAACCTAAAGTAAATATCTTCACGAATAACATTATTTTGTGCTAAATCGGTAAGCGAGCGGTTAGTAGCTGAAATAACACGGCAATTAGTTGGTATTTCTCTGTTACCACCTACGCGTGTTACCTTTTTAGTTTCAAGCACTCGTAGTAAATTTGGCTGCATATCAATTGGCATTTCAGTTACTTCATCTAAAAACAAAGTACCGTTATTTGATTGCTCAAATACACCTTCTTTACGTGCAATTGCGCCTGTAAATGCGCCTTTTTCGTGGCCAAATAACTCACTACCAATTAACTCTTTGGAAAGTGCGCCACAGTTGCTAGCAACTAATGGCCCTTCGCACTGGCTTGCGTTATGAATAGCTTGAGCCACTACTTCTTTACCTGCACCACTTTCACCCATAAGCATCACGTTAGCATTTGTTTTAGCTACACGTTCAATCATGCTGTAAAGCTTTTGCATTGGCTCAGATTCACCAATCAAACCGCCAAAGTGGCGTACAATACCGCTCGACTTTGCTTTTTTAACTGCTTTTTTAGGGCCATTTAAAACGAGTTCTAAATCTTCACGTTGTAATGGTTTTAATAAATGCCCTACATTTGGCTCACACATATCAGCTAAAATACCTTTAACTGAAGGATGGCCCGAAATAAGTGTAATTTTTGGAGATTGCCCAATCGTTTTTAAGTGATCAAGTAAGTGCAAACCGCTACCATCAGGCAGCATAAAATCAAGCAGCACATGATCAAAGGCATTATTTTCAAACCATTGATGTGCTTCTTTTAAACTGGTAGCTGTGCTTATATTGTGGCCGAGGAATTCGACTATGTGGCAAACAACGTCACTAAATTCAACGTCGTCATCTACTAAAAGTATGTCTAACATGATAAATCCCTATTCTTTTTCCTTATTCTACGCATCCTAGATATTAATTTAAAGGTGCGCACAGAATCTAATTTTTAAAATAAACTTAAGCGATTAAATGCTATTAATGTTACCAACCTAATATTTACGTATGCTGAAAAAAATCGATCATAAATTATGATTAATAATTAAAATCGTTTCTATTTATAGAATGCTAGCAACTATTATTATTATTAAAAACCTAAAAAAGGAGACGAAATGCAGCAATTAAAAACCTTAATACATTCAGGTATTAATATTGACCAAGGCACTCAATTTACACGCTTAACAGCTCGCGCCATTGTAATTAAAAATAATAAAATACTTTTAATGTATACAAACCGTTATGAAGACTACAGCCTACCCGGCGGTGGAGTAGATGACGGCGAAAGTATTGAGCAAGGCTTAATTCGCGAACTAAGCGAGGAAACCGGTGCACAACAAATAAGTGTAGTTAAAGCTTATGGACTCTATGAAGAGTATCGTCCTTGGTATAAAGACGATTTTGATATTATTCATATTAAATCGTATTGCTTTGTATGCAGTATTGCCGACGAGTTTGGCAAAGCGCAGTTAGAGCATTACGAGCAGCAAAATGGCATGACAGCCAAATGGGTTGATATTAACGACGCAATTGCACATAACGAGCGCACCATTGCTAACAGTGAAAAACAAGGGCTTTCTATTTTACGAGAAACTTACTTATTAAAGCGCATTGCAAAGGAGCTAATATAAAGCTCTGTGTTTGTCCCAGAGGGTGTTGTAAATTTTGCAACGCCCAGAATATTTTACTACCTCGAGCACCTCAATTTTTATATTTAAAAAATACCCCTTCAGCAAAAATATAAATTTAACTAATAAAATCAGATGGATAAAAACAAAAGCAACTTTTTTAAAAACTGGCTCTAGCCTTGCACCTTTTGAATAACTAAATTTGTAAGGAGATAGAAATGAGTAACACAGTTAAAACGATTAACCCCGCAACTGAGCAAACCATTGAAACCTACACGCTACTTTCTCAAAAGGAAGCAGAACAGGTAATCGAAAAATCTCACGAAACATATTTAAAATGGCGATTAACGTCATTCACTGAACGTGCAAAATACCTTAATAAGTTAGCATCGCTATTTGAAGATCAAAAAGAAGCTATTGCAAAACTCATGACCGAAGAAATGGGTAAAGTTTACGAGCAAGGCTTTCAAGAAGTTGAACTATGTGCAGGAATTTGTCGTTATACAGCCGAACAAGGCCCACAAGTACTTGCTGACGAAGAACGTGATATGGACGGCGGCCGCGCAATTATCAGCTACCAACCAACAGGTGTACTATTAGGTATTCAACCGTGGAACTTTCCGCTTTATCAGGTAATTCGCTACAGTGCTGCTAACATCATGGCGGGTAACACAACCGTATTAAAACATGCTGGTAACGTATTTGGCATGGCTGAAAAAATAGAAGAGCTATTTAAACAAGCTGGTTTCCCAGAGTATTGCTTTAACAATCTACTTATCGACGGCAAAACAGCCAGTTCTTTAATTTCGCACAAAGCAATTAGCGGCGTAACCTTTACCGGTAGTGATGCGACAGGTAAAAAAGTAGCAGAAGAAGCAGGTAAACACGTTAAGAAAACGGTGTTAGAGCTTGGTAGTAACGACGCTTACTTAGTACTTGATGATGCAGACCTAGAGCTTGCAGTTAAAACCTGTGTAACTGGGCGCATGATCAATAACGGTGAAACGTGTGTTTCAGCTAAACGTTTCGTTGTTGTAGAGTCACTTTACGATGACTTTAAAGCGCAAATTAAAGAGCAATTTGAAGCCATGAAAATGGGCGATCCAATGGCTGATGACACAGACTTAGGTCCAATGGCACGTGAAGACTTACGCGACGGTATTCACGACCAAGTAATGGAATCAGTTAAAGCAGGTGCAAACATAGTAACGGGCGGCGAAATACCTTCGCAAACAGGCTATTACTACCCACCTACTCTACTAGATAACTTAGCCCCTGGTATGCCAGCCTACGACGACGAATTATTTGGCCCAGTAGCTTCGCTTATTAAAGCCAAAGACAACGACGATGCAATGCGCATCGCTAACGACTCTCGCTACGGTTTAGGCGGCGGTATTTTCTCTAAAGATGAGAAAAAAGCCATTGAACTAGCTAAAAAGTACTTTGACACAGGCATGATCAATATTAACGGCTACGGTTTAGCACAACCTAACCTACCGTTTGGTGGTGTTAAAGAAAGTGGCTACGGCCGAGAGCACGGCGGCTTTGGTATGCGCGAATTTGTGAATATCAAATGTATTATGATCAATAGCTAATTTAGCTGCATAAATGAAATAAGTGTTTTAAATACAGATTCTTAATACCTGTTTAAAATACAAAAATTACTAAGCCTAAAAGTGGTTACCCACTTTTAGGCTTTTTTATTATTTTAGAAAGTCATTTTCAGGAGGCAGTACTTAGTTTTTAGTAAGAGATAGTACCGAGTTTTGGATATATTCGTAGGTGCGATTTTACATCGCGCTTTTAAGAATTAAATATCCTTCAAAATAAAAAGTTACAAACTAACCAATGCTACTTCATTAAATTTTAATAATTTAAAACTCAATTCATAATTTAGCTTATTTAATAAAAATGTAAGCACACTACTTTTATCGCTATTTTAAATTGCGCTTACAACCCTGTTAAGACGTGTATTTAAAGACATAAACATAGTGAGCACTATTACAGAAAACATCACAAATATAATACTTAAACAGAGCGAGACCAAGTACGATTCAACCCATACTAACTATTGATATGTAGAAGCTGAAACCTGAAAGACAAAAATGAGTTAGGTATAGTCATTCAGAAGATTCTGTTTTACATCTATGGCTATAGGGTTGCCCCTACAGTCAAGAAATTAAACCAGTAGGCCGTTTATGTTGGTTCATTAGTGATATAGTAATTTGTTATTTATTTGATATGGAAAGATAAAGGATATTTTGCTATTAATGTGGGCAGACTTAATCAACCAAATACTCGGTAGAAAAACGACACATTAGTGTCGATATTAAATTGTTAGCTTGCAATGCAGTCACAAGGAGAATTTGTGCATTTAAACGATAAACAAAAAGGCATTTTTAATTGGTGGCAGCAGCGTGTAATTGAATTAGAGTCAAAACGCCTAAAAAATCAAGGTTTGCTTGCTAGGCATGAATGGTGGAGGTTAGCTTACTACAAACAACCATACCTTTTACTTGAAGATGATAAGGACGTCCTCGAACGATTTTCCGATTTATTTACCAATAGCTTGGATATTAATCATGAAGGTAAAATAGGCATCAATCCAATGATGGAAGATGATGCTAGGTTTGCTCGACTATTTACTGAGATTATCGAAGAAACTAACATTAGAGGAATATTGCATAGAGACTCGATGTGGGAAGGGAAAGAGCAAATTCAAGCGTATTTTAAAAATGGCACTCCTCTAGGTGTTGAAATGTTCAAAGGGTTTGAAAAAACCAAAAAGAATTGGTTGCTAAAGTTTTCAAAAAAAGAATTCGTAGATGATATGTATAAATATGGACGATTCAGAATTTCTCCTGCTTCATATTATGCAAAAGGAAGTCATATTCGAGCGGTAAAAGATCTAGAGACGGCACGAAATTATAGACTTAAAGCCATCAATGATATTCTAAAAGGAAATTCAAGTATTGAATTTCAGGGGCAAAAAATCGACATCAAAAATGGCGTTGTACCCATTGAGCTTTCAATGAATGACTACTACTTATTTTGCACTTGCAAAGAAATTAATAGACGAATGCCAACTGATTTTGAAGCAGACTCAGTTTTGATTATTAAAAATAAAAAAGAGTTTATCGACCGCATAAAGAATGAAATGTTAATTAGTTACCCTGATTGGGAATTTCTTGAAAGAAATGTTCATTATTATGACCCTTATAATGACCTTCCAACTGAGAAAAATCAGGAATTTCATAAACACTTAGCATATGCCTATCAGAAAGAACATAGGTGTGTTTTAAGGCCTAAACGTCAAACCACAGATACGCTTCAAGCCTTTTTTATAGAAGTTGGTTCTTTGGCAGATATAGCAGAAGTAGTTACGGTGTAATGTTCATCGAGCAAGCTAAAAAGAACTAAAACAGCATGTATTTTGGCTCATAGCACGTGACATATAAGCCCAAACGGCAGAGTCAAAAATGGGCAACCTTTATTGTTTCTAAATTTAAACGAGCTAAACGGTTTATACCCCTAATAACACATAACAAAATTTTGAATATCGGACTTGTAACAATTTGTTCAGTCCCACTTCGTTTCATATTTTAGTAAGCTAATACTCGCCGCTTAAAATGGCGTTGAGGCCGTAACGCAGTAAGTCGGGTTGATTCTAGTAAATTCATCATTTTTTCGGATGGCGTGACTTCGCCACTTATCCGACCTACGTCAAAAGGTCGGTTGGTTAAGCCGAAGGCGCCACCCAACAGAGTTTCAGATACACGCTTTAAATGTCTGTTTTGGCACTTATAGGGCTGTCAGGCTTGATTAAATATTATTAGTCAAACATCTGAAAGTTAAGATCTGAGCTAGTGCAAGTTAATACTTATTGACGAATAGCTAGAATTAGCAGCTATAACTTTTCCTCAAACCTCGGCACTTTTCGCTTGTCTGCCTTATTCATAGCAAGCTCTTGGATTTCTTCATGCTTTAGATCTTCGGGTTTATTTTCTAGTGACTCCTGATTAGCGTTCTCAAAAGAAAGCTCAGTAAGGAGTGCAAAGTGATCAGAGCCATACTTAGCTAGGCGCTTAATACGCTTTACTTTAAAGCCTTCGCTGTGAAATAAGTGATCGAGCGGCCAACGCATAAAAAAGTAGCTTGCATGAAAGGTGTTATAAAAACCACGGCCTTTTCGAGGGTCTAAAAAGCCACTTATTTGCATAAACAAACGGGTGCTACGCGACCATGCTACGTCGTTTAAATCTCCGGCAACTATAGTAGGCCGTGTAGGGTTTTTAAGTGCTTTAGCCACCATTATTAGCTCAGAGTCGCGAGGACGTGATGAGTCTTCCTCTGTCGGGCTTGGTGGTGCGGGGTGAATAAAGTGACCTTGCATTTGCAGGCCTTCATCGTTTTCAAACAGAATATGAATTGAGGGAATATCTTCTTCTATTAGCTCACATATTTGTGCATCGAGTATTTTAAACTTGCTGTATAAGTGCATGCCATAACGATTGTCTTTAGGGCATTCTATGTAATACGGGTAATTTTTTTTAATGACTGATAATTTATTTTCCCACCAGCTATCGCTCTCAAGCGTTATAAGTAGGTCGGGTTGATGCTCATCTACAAGGCTAATTAGCTGCTCACTTTTATGGTTCGACATAAGTACATTTGCCGACATAATTCGTACGCTGTGGTCTATATGCTTTGGTGCGCTTTGCACTTCTTTTTTAGCAAGCCACGTATACGGGTAAATCCATTTACCTTGTAAAATCATTATAAATAATGAGGTTAAGGCTATAAATACATAACCTATTGCGCTACTTTGCCATAATAAAAACAACGATGTAACGGCTACAAAACTGGCAATATAAAATACTTGTAAGCGCACAAAGTCGCAGCTACGCACTAAGTAATGCTGGCTGTACGACATAGGCAACAAGGTAACCAGTAAAAAAAAGCCAATAATTATAGCCAGCGCAATGAGCATTTTAATATCCTTATAAAGTTAATTTAGCGACTTAAAATTGAAAGTATTTCTCGGGTGTCGTGCACCATATGGATAACTGTACGGTCTATTTCTATACTCACTGTACCATTATCTCTAGAGCGTTCAATCACTCTACCTCTTTTGTATAAATCGCGTTCTAAAAAGTCGCCTCTGTGGTAGCTTTTACTTAGCCCAGGTGGCGTCCAACCTGCGCGAATTAACTGCTTTGCCTCTTTTTTAGAAAGGTAGTCATTGTCGTTGTGTTTATGTGAATGATGCTTATTATGGCCGTGTTTATGACCATGCTTATCTTTATGCGGTTTTGCATCTGAGCTTATTGAACATAAAGCCAATGCTATTAGTGTTGTGTATGTTAGTGCTCTCATAAATAATCTCTAGCGTAATTAATAGCTAAAGGTTAACAAACACGGCTGAACATCATATGAAACAGCTTACACTTATTTAACGTTGTTTATATTGTGTTTTACAGTGGCTTCGCATAATAGCGGGATCGCGTAATTTTAAGTGTTTTGTTTTACGACCAGCATGGCGTTTACGCCACACTTTAAAACTGCCTTTTGAAATATGTTCGCGCATAAATACCACCAGCTGCGGGTATTTTAATCCGTATAACTGCTCTATTGCCTCAAAAGGGGTTCTATCTTCCCACGCCATTTCGATAATGCGTGACTGCTGCTCTGCGTTAAACATGGTATATCTCACAAAATTTAACTTATACGCTAGGTAAAAATACTTAGATCAATGCAATTAAGCTCAGTAACTGTATAATTGGCGTTCAATTTATGTATTTTAAAAGATATCGAATTTTTATTTATGCGCGCAATATTTCTGTTTTTAGCTTTAACTTTACCTTCGTTATTACTTGCAGCGCCAAGTAAGACTTTGCGCTGCGTAACAACTCACTACCCGCCTTTTACTATATTTGATGAGAAAAGCGATACGTTCACAGGTTTAGATATTGAATACTTAACCTTTATTGAGCGTAATTTAAATCTTAAAATTGACGTAATTCATCTGCCATGGGCGCGCGTTAAAAAAGAAATGGCGCTGGGCTACTACGACTGCTATTTCTCTTTGGCCAATACAGAGGAACGAGCAAAGTATTTAGATTTTACAAGCGTGCCCTTGCATACTACTAAGTATGGTTTATTTGCTTTAAACAAAGATAAATTGCTCACTGACGATTTATCAAATACCCCAATAGCAATGCTGCGCGGCGTTCCTGTGCCTGAGGTTATTGCTAAAAAGTATAACCTTGATGAGAATAATCTGCTTCGTTCACTTTCAACTAAAGACACTTTTGAGCTGCTAGAAAAAAATCGCGTTGAATACGCAATAACTAACTATCAAGCGGGTTTGTGGTACTCAAAGGAATATAAAAACGTATCCGCTAGGCAGCTCAATGAGTTTACGTTTCCTACTTACATTGCTTTTAAGCGTGGCGTAATAGATACAAAATTAGTTGATGAGCAAATAAAGCGTTTTAAAGCACAAACTCAATAATTAACACTGCACACGTTAAGAGATAACCAATGTTTACAAAACTACCAAAGTGGGTTGAATATGGCGCGTTTACGCTCGCATTTATAGCGGGCATAGTAAACGCTGTAGGCTTATTAGGATTTGAGCACCAGGCTATTTCGCACTTATCAGGCTCTGTCACCTTGTTGGGTATTAAATTAATGAGCAGTATTTCAGCTGCTTTACTGTTATTGAGCATACTAATGAGCTTTATGCTGGGGTCTGCGCTTTCTGGTTTTTTACTTGCAGGGCGTTCATTAAAACTTGGCCGCCATTACGACACGCTCTTATTTATTGAAGGCGCTTTACTGTTAGCAAGTGCCTACCTACTTAATCATTCTTATGTTTATGGCATTACGCTCGCATCTGCTGCATGTGGATTACAAAACGCGTTAGCCACTAATTACAGTGGGGCAGTAGTTCGTACCACACACTTAACGGGTATTTTTACTGACCTTGGTTTAATGATAGGAAAAGCACTTAAAGGTGAGCAATTTGATACTCGTAAAGGGGTTATGTTTTTGCTCATTATTGCAGGCTTTTTACTAGGCGGTATAACCGGTTTTGTTTTATTTGAGTATTACTTAGTGCTGGCTTTGGTGTTTCCTGCTGTGGCTTGTTTTGTTTTATCAATTACCTATCGGGTTTATAGGTTACGTACGCTTTAACGCAACGAGTTTAAAAGCACATTAAAACCGCATATTATAGAGGCAATGCAATATAGATTACTTTCAAGGAATGTATGAAACCTTATTTTTTGCCGCTGATATTACCCTTTAGCCACGCTGCGTTTGCCGATAATCAAAACAACGATGCAATAGAAACCATAACAACTACGGCATCACGTATTGAAGCGCTATCTACCCCACTCCCTTTATCAATAAGTACACTCAGCGAAGCGCAGCTAAATAGCATAGCGCCTACCCATATTGAAGAAGCTCTACAACGTGTAGCGGGTGCTAATATTCAACGCGGAAATGGTCAAGAGTATTTACCCGCACTTCGCTCTCCGGTACTTTCGGGCGCTGGTGCTTGTGGTGGCATATTGACTTTGGAGGATGGCATACCACTTAGAGCCGCTGGGTTTTGCAACATAAATGAGCTATTTGAGGCGCACAGCGAAATGGCGCAGCGCATTGAAGTGCTAAAAGGTCCAGGCTCTGCACTTTATGGCTCAAACGCTGTGCATGGTGTTATTAATGTAATAACGCCCGACACCACACAAGGCGGTGGTTTAGTTGGCTTAGACTATGGCTCGTACGGCTATACCCGCTACAAATTACGTGCAGGACAAGATTACGGCAACAGCGGTATCGGCATTAACGCAAGTGTTACCGACGATAGCGGTTACCGCGATGACGAAAGCGTAGAGCAACAAAAAGTAAATATTCGCCATCGCTATTCAAATAATAATTTATTACTTACCTCTGGCCTTACTTATACAAATCTTGATCAGCAAACGGCTGGATTTATTACAGGCTTTGAAAGCTATAAAAACGAAGACCTCGCGCAAAAAAACTTTGACCCAGACGCATTTAGAAAAGCACGTGCATTTAGAGCGTGGAGCAACGCAACATGGCAATTAAATAACAATGATGTGCTCTCTACTACGTTATATTTTCGCGACCAAAGCATGGACTTTTTTAAGCACTTTTTGCCCGGCACACCGCTTGAAAAAAACAGCCAAACCGGCTTTGGTGTGCAATCGCTTTATCAACATAATTTACAAAGTAATATAAAAATAAACCTAGGTCTTGATGGCGAATACACGCTAGCCGATTTTACTCAAAGCCAAAATGAGCCAACGCAAGGCTCTGCATTTTTAGTTGCTACAGTACCCCAAGGTAAGCATTACGATTACGATGTAAACGCCACGCTTTATGCTCCTTTTGCATCTATTGATTGGCAATTAAATAAATGGTTACTTACCGCAGGTGTGCGCTACGAGCATATGCAGTACGACTACACCAATAATATGCTAGCAGGTAGAACAAAAGACGATGGCACAGAATGCGGCTTTGGTGGCTGCCGATACAGCCGCCCAGCGAGTGCTAAAAATAGTTTTAGTAATCTATCGCCAAAGCTTGGGGTTAGTTATCAGTACAATACAAATAACACGCTTTATGCAAACTTTTCTCGCGGTTATAGAGCGCCACAAGCGGCTGAGCTATACCAATTACAACGCGAGCAAACTACTGCAAATTTAAGCGCCGAAATAGCGAATAACGCAGAGCTGGGTATTAAAGGGATTTACGAAAAACTACGTTATGGTGTGTCACTTTACGCTATGAGTAAACACAATACGATTTACCGCGATAGTGACTTTTTTACGGTAAATAATGGCAGCTCTCGCCATCGTGGTATTGAGCTTGAGCTTGACTACCAGCTCACTAAGTCGCTTGCGCTTAACTTTGCAGGCACTCACGCAAAGCATACTTATACTAACAACCAAATACTTAACGGTTTAAATATAAACGGCAACGACATAGATACCGCGCCGCGTAATATTACTAATCTCGATTTAACATGGCAGGCATTAAATAACGCGCAATTTGCTTTGCAGTGGCATCGCGTTGGTAACTACTACACCGACCCAGAAAACTTAAATAAATACCAAGGGCATGATGTTTTAAGCCTGCGCGCACAGTGGCAAGTTACTAGTAATCTTGAGCTACTTGCTCGTATTATTAACTTAACTGATGAGGCTTATGCGGAGCGCGCCGATTACACCAGTTTCACAGGCGACAGATACTTTACTGGTAGGCCTCGTAACGCCATGCTTTCGGCAACATACACGTGGTAGTGCTTATTTAAGGGCTAAACTTATTTAAGAGCTAAGCTAATTTAACTGATTTAAGTCGCTCATGTATTTCATGGGCGACTTTTTCATTACCTTTTTAAACATAGTAATAAATGCACTCACCGACTCATACCCTAATAACTCCGACACCTGCTGCACACTTTGCTTATCAGAAAGCGCTTTTAAGGCTGTAATTATATGCAATTGCGTACGCCATTTTCCAAATGTCATGCCTGTTTCTTTTTTAATTAACCGCGCTAATGTGCGCTCAGTTAATGCAAACTGCTTAGCCCATTGTGGTAGTGTTTTTCGGTTATTTGGCATATTTATAAGCTGATCGCTCATGGTTTGAATTACCTCGTTTTTAGATAATACAAAATCCAGTGGTTGTACGGGCATTTCAATAAGTTGATCAAATAACACCTGCGCTAAACGCGCTGTTTTACTATTTAAAGTATAGTGCTGATTATGCCCAGCCAACTCACACATTAGCTCTTTAACCAGCGGCGTAATGGCTAACGTACAGGTATTTAACGGCATACCGTTTTTACTACTATCAATAAATAAATGACAAAGCTGCGCGTTATCAGACGCCCTATTGCTATGCACCTTTTGTGCTGGGATCCAAATTGCACTGTGCGTGGGCACCATCCACATTTTGGCCGACACTTCACACGTTACATAACCATGTAGCGCTAAAATTAATTGCCCTTTTGGATGGGTATGTAGTGGTATTTCGTGACTTGCATGCGCGTGCTCTATTTTGGCTATTATGGGCTGCGCCATAGTTTCAAAATTTTTAATGTCGTCCCAGCCAATTGCATCAAACATAGTTTTGTCTGTTTTTAGTTATTTAATGTCATTATCTCTAAATTATAGTTTTTGCTAAGCATTTATACTAGCGCCCATTAAGTATTAGCTTTAATGGTCTTCCCTTTTGTTAAATAACACACCTAAATCACGCTTTGCTGGCATATTACTTGTGCTTGGCATATTACTTATTGCCGCAAATTTACGCGCCACATTTACAGGTATTGCACCTGTGCTTGAACAAATTATTAATCACTTTGGGCTTAGCGCATCGCAAGCTGGTTTTTTAACAACACTGCCACTCATTGCCTTTGCGGTTGTATCGCCAATGGCCGCAACTCTTGCTAAACAGCAAGGGTTAGAGCGCACCTTGTTTGTGGCTTTGTTATTTATATTTGCAGGGGTTGCGGCGCGGGTAATAAATACCTCAGCCATGCTTTTTGTAGGCACCGCTATTATTGGTGTGGGCATTGCCATTGCAAACGTATTATTACCAAGTTTAATTAAGCGCGACTTTCCTGCAAAGGTTGCGTTAATGACCTCAGCCTACGTGCTTACTATGGGCGTGGTATCGGGTGGGTTTTCTACTTTAGTATTTCCACTTAGTCAGTTAAACGGATTAGGATGGCAACTTGCGCTGGGCTCATCAGCTCTTATTACTTTGGCGAGTATTATTGTATGGATGTCGCAATTAAGTAAGCACACAAAACCCGCGAGTATTGCTCAACACACTGACACGTCAAAAAGTGTATGGCGTTATTTACTAGCATGGCAAATTACCCTACTGCTGGGCTTAAACTCGTTTTTAAATTATATAATTATTACGTGGTTACCAAGCATATTAACCGAAACCGGTCACTCAGCTACCCAAGCAGGTGCTTATCATGGTGCTTTTCAAATAGCGACTGCATTACCGGGTTTAATATTAATCCCCCTATTGGCAAAATTAAAAGATCAAAGCGCGCTTAGCTTTATTTTAGCCATGTTGAGTGCACTCAGTGCATTGGGGCTGCTTTACATGCCTAGCTTTGCTTTTGTTTGGACCCTAATGCTGGGCTTTTGCTCTGGGGCATGTTTTATATTGGGGCTGTCGTTTATTAGTTTACGAACCGATGATTCGCAACAAGCAGCGTCGCTTTCAGGTATGTCGCAAAGCGTAGGTTATTTGCTCGCGGCTATTGGTCCTATGCTAGCTGGTGCATTACACACTACAACAGGCAGTTGGAGTGCGCCATTATGGCTGTGCGCTATTGCAGGAGTACTGTGTGCTTTATGTGGTTTTGGCAGTGGTAAAAACACCACTTTAGCTAAATCAGCTAACTAGCTGCTGTAACCACGAAAATAAACCAGACGAAGGTTTACTACTCGCATGCTTTTGCTCATAGCGTTTATTTGTTGCTTCGCGCTGTTCACGGCGCTCTTGTACTAAATTAGCTTTTGCAGCAAAACGCAAGCGCTGCTCTTGAGTAAGCTCATCATTAAAGCTAATGGCTGACTTTTTAACGGCTAGGCTACTTTTAGATGAACTACACATATATTTCTCCACATGACGGTCTTATAAATAGACAGTCATGTAGGAAAAAAATTTCAATAATCGTTTGTCATATCCATTGGTTGTTTCGTTTTTAGCATTTAACGCACCTAATTTAATACGGCGAGGTAGAGCGACATGCTTCTATTTCATCGGTGGTCGGTTTTTTTAAAAATTTAACGCTGTGGCTCTTTTCGTCAATTTTAACTATATCCATTGCGGCCATTTTTTTTAGCCAACCAAACATAGGTAAAAATTGCCACTTTTTTGCAAATGTATTGGCGTTGTTACAAATATCTTCGGTGTAATTTAAAGGTGGCGTAAACTTATCGTGGTACTGGTGCAATACCCAGTCATCAATGTAATTAAGCTTTATATTGCTTACTTTGCACTGCATTGCAAAGTCGGTGTCTTCTGCGCCGTAACCAATAAACTGCTCATCAAAACCATTAACTTTATTAAAGTCACGTTTGTTAATCACAAAAATTAAAGACCAAAAAGTTAAAAAATCTACCTCTTCGTTTATAGGTAAGTTTTTGCGTTTAGGGTGATCAACAGCTTCCTCCACTAATAATTCATAGTTACCGCTTTTGGGCACATACGGTAAATACTTTGCTTTAGCACTGACCACTAATCCGTGCGTTAGTTTAGCAAGTAAACTTTCAAAAAGTGTTGGGGAGCAAATGCAATCTACGTCTATAAATATAACGTCGTTTTGCTGCGCATTTTTAACCCCCGTGTTGCGCGCTTTAGCAAGGGGTAAGCCGTTTTCTTGTATGTACACATTTTTAGTCACAAAAGACGTGTTTGGGGTAACATTATGGCTGTTTTTTTCATCCATCCACACCACCACCATATCAGATGGGCGAAGCGTGCTATTTTCTATACTGTGGATAAGGTTAGCAAGCTGCTGGTGGCGGCCTTTTACAATAGTAACGATTGAAAAATTATGACTCAATTGCAACCTCCTTAACTAATTCTACAAACTCGCTGGTAAACTGTTCTGTAGCATTTATTATTTGTGTTTTACTTGTTTGGGTTTTTCTTACATTAACCAACGCAGCCTCTATTTGGGCATTGTTGTGCTGTAAAAACGCTGAAAAAGGCAAATGCACTGCGAGGTTATTTTTAGCTAACATGCGCGCTTTTTCATCTTGCTCTTGGTAGGGTCGGTTTTCGGGTATAACAATCAGCTTTTTCCCCAGTGATAACAACTGTGATACTGCGTTATTGCCACCACTTGTTACAACCACATTTGCTGAAATCGCTTGATCTATATTGCTCACTTTGCCTTTGTAGGTTACTCCTTCAATGGCTTCACCTTGGCAACCAATAACCTCAACGTGTTCGGTGTACTTAATCAGTGTACGGGCAATTAATGCCGCGCTTTGGGCATCGGTCATTAGCAAAGTAATACAGCTGCCAAAATCTGTATTAGTGGCACTTTCACAACCTGTGTATTTTGATATAAATCCTAAATAATGAGTTTTATTAAAATAGCTGTAGTGAGGTGTTTCTAGCTGCTTTGGGTACGGGGCATATAGTTTAGTCGCGCATTCGTAAGCAAACACTTGCGTGGGGTCGCCACTAATATCACCCGAATGGCGCTGCATTAAAACAGGTAAACCAATGCTTCTGGCCATAATAGTCAGTTCGGCCGATACATCACTAATAAATAGTACCGGTTTGTATTGCTGCGCCAATAGGTTAAAGGTTATGGAGCGTTCAAGTGGCGCTTCGCTATATTCTATTCCTTCAAATGCAGTGTTATAGCTTCTTTGTACAGCGCTTTGGCCTGCCCATTTTGAAGGTAGCTTTTCAAAAATGCTCCGCTTACACACTTTATTCAAAGCAATTTTTACGTTTAAATCGCCATAAAGCACCACTACGTTATAGCTATTTTGTAACTTAGTAATAAGTAACTCAGCACGTGTAATGTGGCCCGCGCCATGATGGTGAACATAAAAAAATACAGTCGGTAAATTTGGCTCATATAAGTGCTGCATATTCGGCCTCATAATTTGAAACAGTCACGTTAAAGTCGAAGTTTTTAGCAAAAGATTGGCACGCTTGCGGCGATACTTTGCCTAGCTTTTTAATGGCTGATACAGCTTCATCCACATTGTTTAGTGCAGTACACACGTTAGAAAATCGTAGTTCTTCTGGTATGGCTGTTTTAAAGCCTACAACAGGTATACCATGAGCAAGCGCTTCAATAGTGGTTAGGCCAAAAGGTTCATTCCACTTAGAGGTAGCTAAAAACAAACAAGATTTAGCAAGCTGTGTAAACAATTCATCGTGTTTTAAATGCCCAATATAATAAATGGAGTCTGTAAGTAGCGGTTCGACGTGAGCATTAAAGTATTCCCTATCCTCAACGGGGCCAGCTATGCATAATTTGCGCTGTAATTTTTGCGCTATTTTAATCGCCGATACTAGGTCTTTTTCGGCGTTAATACGTCCCATCCAAAATAAATCGTGGGTTTTGTTAATTTTTTGCACACACTCACTTTTGGGTAGAGTAACGCCATTTGAAATCACTTTAATGGCACTACCTAGATGAGCCTCCCACTCTTTGCATAACCTGTTAGATACGGCAATATAGCGGTGATCGCTACGCGCTTTATGCAGCTTATGTATTAAGCCTAACTTTGGTGATACCGGGGCATGTAAAGTAATTACGCTTTTTATATTATGAAGTAATGCCACATCATAGAGTGCATGGTAGTAACTGTGGTAATGCACAACGTCGTAATACGAATTATCTATTAGCGCAAATTGGGCAGCCTGGTACAGCTTTTGGCCTTCTTCCTCTGTGGTTATGTTGTCTTTCATGCGCAGTGGGGATTCGTCTAACTGTAAAATGTTAAACTCGTTTTCTTCATCAGCATCTTTACACAACACATCAACAGTGTGGCCTTTTTTACATAATGCGTTAGCTAAATTAGCAACAAAGGCTTCTGTGCCCCCTTTAAAGGGCTGCCTTAAAGAGACTATTGGGCTTGCGACCATCAGTATTCTCATGCAATTCTCCCCAGTATATTGCTATATTCGCTACACATTTTTGCAATAGGAAAATTACGAGCGCTTTTAATTACATCGCTTTGATTTAGTGAGAATGAAGCTTCAAGCGCGGCGGCTAAACTATTTACATTATTGCCCTTAGCAAGCACGCCTGCGCCTTCACTGACTATTTCAGCAAATGCACCGCGATTAAACGACACCACAGGCGTACCTGTTGCCATAGCTTCTAAAGTAGAAAGCCCAAAAGGCTCATCCCATCGGGTGCCAAATACTGCAGCTTTGGCATGAGCCAATTGGTGTTTGATACTATGGTGATCAAGGTGCCCTAAATAGGTATCGCAGGGTTTTAGTAAAGGCCGCACTACGTCATCCATATAGTGTTGATCGGCTATGGGGCCGGCAAATTTAATAGCAATCCCCATTTGCTGAGCTGTAGATATTGCTATATCAATGCCCTTACTTGGTAATATTCGACCATACGTAAACACATAATCTTGCGGCTTTTTTGTTACCTGCCAGCGTTTAAGGTCTATACCATTGTAGGTCACTTCTACTTTATCGTTTATAAAAGGCTCCCACGCTTCTGCTAAAGAGTGCGACACTGCAGTAAAGTGTATAAATGGCGAGTAAGAAGCCAGCCCTACCACCGCTTTTAATTTTGAGTAAGGCGGTGTGTGCAACGTGGTTAACATAGGAATATTATTTTTACTGGCCCACAGTATGGGAATCGGGTTAAGGGAGTTGTTATGCACTACGTCAAACTGCTCTTTAGTTATATCGTCCATTACCTTGAGCATAAAATCGTTTTCAACTATATCGGGGTATTGTTGATATTGGCTGTTATCTATCGGGAACGATTTTAATTTACAGTCAACCTCACTGTCTGGGTGAGCATATAAAGTAACCTCATAAACTGATTGGTAGTATTCAACTAATGCGCCAGTAAAAGCTTCTAGCCCACCAGCATAGGGAGATTTAATAGGAAATCGGGGATGCGCTATTATTGCTAGTTTCATACAGCAAGCTCCTCGCGACCATGCGGTTTTTTATACAAAAGAACGAGTGGCACTTCCTTTTTGCTTTTTGTAGCAAACATCTTTTTCATTAGCTGCCAATCGCTGCTTGGGGCTGTTTTAAAAGGTAAAAACGCTAATAATGAATTCTTTTTAAATACCAGGGTTTCTATCGGTCTTTGATAAGTGTGCTCTACTTTTTTTGTATTATCAAAGTAATAGGGAGTAAAAACAAAGTCCTCTTCAAAGCCTTCGTTTATTAGTTTAAAAGTGTGCTTTTCATCAAATACATCGTCGTCAGTACGAAAAACAACAAAATCACTCAACGTTGTTTGCAGCCCCACGTTATAAGCCGTAAACCGACAGTTTAGTGTGTGATCAATATAAATAATGTTGGGGTCAATCGCCTTTAATCTTAGGCGTAAGTTATACCTTTGTTTGTACTTTTGTGTTGAGTTATCAACAATCGTGATGATGTAATTACTGGCGTATTTTTGTATTTCTTTAACGCGCTCTATAACACCTTCATTGCAGTGGTAAGTTACTAGCACGATGGCCGTTTTACAGTACCTTTTGCTTTTCATTGTTTTTCCTTAGCCATATTATTTAAAACCGCTTAAACAAGGGGATTAATTTCCATATCTATTACGCTAATAAATCAAACGCTAACTTTTGTATTCGTTAAAGTAAGCGCTTAGTTGTTTTAAGCGCAGCTCTAAGGCTAACTTTTCAGAGAGTTTCCAGTGGGGTAATTTTTTTAAACGTGATTTGGCTGCTTCTAATTCAGCCCCTACTTCGCTCGTGGATAAAATTCTCATTCGTTTCACCTCATCATTAATATGTAGTCCGTGGTGTTTATCAGCAATTAACAAGCCAAATAGGTACATATAAAAATAAACTTTATTTTTATATGTATCATGAGCTTAAATACAAAAACTGAGGTGAGGTATTACTACAAATGAGCATATAGGCATATATTTCAATAAAATATGAAAATAATTCACAAAGTCATTTGGCCTACAAATACTTTAATTTTTATATAAAGAGGAGTTAAAAGGAGGGAGTAAAATGCAGCTAGCGAGATTTTTCCCACTAGCAAAGCATAGCTAATTAGCTGTTTTATTTTCTCAACGCTCACAGCACTTATGATTGAGGTGTAGTTTCAAAAGCAGGCACCTGGTGTAAATCATTTAGCCATTTAAGCGTTGATTGCGACCAAATTTGTGCAGCTGGGGTAAATTCATCTCGCTGATCAACAGCACCTATACGCAGGCCGTACACTCTATCGGCCTTTGCTTCATTAGTTGCGTAAAGTGTAGTGCCGCACGTACCACAAAAGCCTTGCGCACGTTTATTGCCGCTCTGTGCTGTTTTAACATACTCTTTTGGCTCGCCTTTAGTAAAAACGACTGAGTTAGGCTCTGCAATTATGACTGCTCTAAATGGGCCGCTCGACATACGTTGGCAATCGCTACAATGGCAAACAAGTGCGTTGTTATTTTGAGACTTTGCTTGGTATTTAATTTCACCACAGTAACAGCTTCCAGTAATTTCCATTATTTAAATCCTTAATGCTTATGAAGATTGAATTGAGATATAAGACCGGCAATATCGATTCATTATTTTTAAAATATAAAAAAACTGCTCGCCGGTTCATTTGTATGTTCGGTTAGATTTTTAATTTTTAGAGTGATTTTTTAAAAGTTGAGCAAGTGCTAAAAACATGATCCGATGTTTTAAATAAAACAGCAATACCACGTTAAGCTAATAGCGTAACGTGGTGTGTTTAAGCTATCTTTTATGTGCGTTTAAATAATCAACAGCTAACAGGCTAAGCGCCTTAGTGCCTACTTTAAACGATGATTCGTCGGCATAAAAATAAGGTGAGTGATTACTAGCCACTGTATTTAAATCTTGCTCACTTGGTGTACCGCCTAAAAATACAAATACACTCGGCACTTCTAATGCGTAAAACGAAAAATCTTCTGCGCCGGTTATTTTACCCATTTCTTGCACGTTTTGTTTACCGGCTGCTTTTTCAAGACTCGGTAACATTTGCGCAGTTAACTTTGGGTTATTAATCGTTACCGGATAACCTTCGTGAATGTGTACCTCTGCAGTAGCACCTGATGATTTAGCAATGTGCGTGGCTGTGGTTTTTATTTTTTCAAATATTTGTGCTCGGTTATCCATATCAAAGTTACGAATTGTGCCTACCATTTCGACTTCTTCAGGAATAATATTATTACGTACCCCACCCGCTATCTTACCAAACGAGACAATAGCAGGCTCTTTGGTAATGTTGATTTGGCGACTAACAATATGATTTACGCCTGTTACTATTTGCGCAGCTGCGGCAATGGGGTCAATCCCAGTCCACGGTGCAGAGCCGTGTGCCTGCTTGCCATGTACAGTTATTTCAAATCGGTCTGCACTGGCCATTGCAGGGCCACTTCTATAACCAATTTTACCGCTGTGCAAACTAGATGTTATGTGTAACCCAAAAGCAGCTTCTGGTTTGTATTGTTTAAATATGCCTTCTTTAAGCATTAGCTCAGCGCCACCTTCTTCCCCCTCTGGTGCGCCTTCTTCTGCAGGCTGAAATACAAACATAATATTACCGTGTAGCTCATCTTTCATGTTTGCAAGCACTTGTGCAGCGCCCATTAGCATAGCCACGTGCGTGTCGTGCCCACAAGCATGCATTATGCCTACATCTACACCACGATAATTAGTGGTTTTAGTTGATTTAAAATCAACATCGGCTTTTTCAGTAACTGGCAGCGCGTCCATATCCGCGCGTAGCATTACTGTCGGGCCTGGCTTTGCACCTTTTAATAGCCCCACAACACCTGTATAAGCAATCTCCGTTTGTACTTCCATACCCAGCGACTTTAAGTGCTTAGCGACAATACCTGCTGTGCGGGTTTCGCGATTCCCAAGCTCAGGGTTTTGATGAAAATCACGTCGCCAGTCAATAACCTGTTGCTCTATCTTTTTAACTTGCTGATCAATGTTTGCATTGGCATTAAACGCACTAAGGGCAGCAAAGCCCAACGCTATTGAAATTAGTGATTTTTTCATCCTGTTTGTCCTTATTATATTTATTGGTTTTATAATATTGATGAGCACGAGCCCTTATGTATTATTGAGAACATAATTAGTTCGCTCTATAACCACTATTACTGAAGGCTCTACAATAATCAATCCCATTTAAGTTAGATGCCCAACTATGGGGGGCTTTATCTATTTTTAGTGTAAAGATTTAGCGCTAATTAAACCTACCATTTTTGCTTTTGTTGATTTAAAAATGGCATTGAATAGTCAACCAACGCACGTAAAGTGAGTTTTAATAAGCGCGGTGGTGGATAGAAGAAGCTGGAGAGTAATAGGCTTGGTACATAATTGCTATTCAGATTATAAAATAAGAATAGCAATGTAAGACCTCCTAATGTTGGAGGTAATTATTTATAAGCATTCGCATTTTTAATGCTGTCAAAATCGTTAAAGCGCACGTTGTGCTGCGCCATTACTTTAAGTATTTTTTTACTTAGCATTTGGCGTAAATAAAACGGCTGATTTGGCACAAAATGATGGATGGTATGCGTTTTACCAAAGTTAAAACAAAATAAGTGAAACGGCATGAATAAACGACTCGTTAGTACATGAGTTTGTTCAAGCATGTTATTAACGCCACCATAGTAATGCATGCTTGAGGTAACAAAATTAAGCGAACTTGAACGAATAATATTAGGCACAATGAGCACAACCATTAAAAACTCAAACACATTCATTATGCTTAGTACCCAGCTAGGCGAATTTAGCGAAAGTGGTATAAATAAATCAACAATATGGAATAAAATAACGCTATATAAAATAGCGAAATACGCAGTTGTTACCGGAAATCCTGCATTAAAAACACTCGAAAAACTAAAGCCATTAATTTCTTTTCTAAAACGTTTAGTAGAAATAATTAGCCCTAATAACCCATCTACAATAACTAGCGCACGTAAAAATGGATTTTTAATACCGTTTCCCACCAAGCGTTCTTCTAGGTCTTGTTGTGTGCCTGAGGTTTTGTGGTGGTGTAAATGCATTTTACGTCGGTACCATGGGCTAATAGTATTTGGCCGCATTAACCATACTACTAACATCATAGAATTATGCATGAAAGGCTGATTGCTAAAGTATTGTTTATGTATAAGGTCGTGCTCTAACTCATGGGAAATAGACGCAGCAATAGCCGCAAGTACTATACATACCCAAGCAGGTATTAAGGCTAAATAATATAAAGCACCAACACCAATTAATGCGCTAAGCGACAGCAATAAAATAATTAACCCTAAGGTATTTTGATGTGCAAGTAATGGGTATTTTTGACGAAGTGATGCTTCCTCTGCCTTAATAGCTTTAACAATCGATTGAATGTTCTGTTTGGCACTTAATTGGATCATAATTAATGTCTTAAAAGCCTTGTTGTACAAATAATACCTGAATTAAACGCAAAATCGGCATAAAGCAGGAATAACTATTATAATACGATTCACTATTATCAATAGTTCAATTGCTCATTTATTCAATCGCATGACAATTTAATAGCACTCATAACCCAAAATATTCGCTTTATATATCAGCCCAAAAAGACTTAAAAAATTTGCCGGTGGAGTCTCCTTGCTATAAACGATTAATTATCAATCAGTTGTTATTACAAACAAAAGAAAATGCTTGCCGCCCCCTCTTTTGTTTGTATAATGCGGATACAGAATAAGAGGTATATAAGTATCCTTTTTATTTTAAGTGGTTTTTCTTTATCTTTTTATGCTTAAAAGATTAAAGAAAAATTATGCCAGCGTGATGAAATTGGTAGACATGGGGGATTCAAAATCCCCTTCCGAAAGGAGTGCCGGTTCGAGTCCGGCCGCTGGTACCACTTTTTGAACCTCAGCTAATTATTGGCTGAGGTTTTTTTATGCCTAAAATTTAACTAGTAATCTATACCAACTCACTTTACTAAGTGAGCTACTTTTAGGTAAGAAAACCGTGTCGATAACAAGGCAAAACCTAGTTAAGTTGAAGCAAAAGCCACAAGCCTTCCATTAAAGCCATCAACGTAAGTAGAAAGCTACATAAATCTAATTAGCATGTGAGTTATGCGTCTTGCTCTTGATTTGTTATATTCCCAATTCGATTATTTAACTCTTCGTCACTAACATCTTCTTTGTGTGTACCAATGATCCATATATGACCAAATGGGTCTTGTAGCGTGCCGGTCCTATCACCATAAAACTGATCATGTACGGGTCTTATTTCTGTTGCACCAAGCTCAATTGCTTTTTTAAACACGGTATCAACATCTTCAACATAAAGCATAAGGCTTAGCGCTGTACCACCGAGCTCTTTTGGGTTTTTTAAATGCTCTTCAGAACCATTATCTGAAAGCATAATATGCGAATCACCAATTATTATTTCTGCATGTGCTATTCCACCATCAGGTAAAGGCATCTGCATTACGTGTTCAGCACTAAATGCGTCACAATAAAAATCTATCGCTTTTTGTGCGTCATTCATAATTAAATAAGGTGTAACTGAATGAAACCCTTTTGGTATTGCTGAGACTGCCATAATATTCTCCTTTACTTACGCAGTGATTTTTAATATTTAATTAAATATGCGTTTAATTGCCCCTAAATTTAAGCTTAGCTCATACAAAAAATTGCGTTACTTTTCGAGGTTTAAACGTTTATGCCAAGCAGCAATACTTTCATCAGGGTATTCTTCAAACTGCTTGTCACCTTCATTAATGGGGCATTTACCCAATTTGCTTTACTACCAAGCATTAAATGAGTGCGCTCTGGCGGTATGGGTAACTCACTATCTATTGCACCAGCAAAGGGATGAACTTGCTCGGGCCAACGTGCATCGTATAACCACAAGTTAGCACTACAATGCTTACAAAAATGACGCTCTGCAGGGCTGATTTTATCGCCTATTTTTGCATGGTAAATAGTTGTGTGTTCACGCCCTGTAACCTCAAGCGTGCTGTATTGCGCGTTTAAATTAATAACAAACCCGCCACTCCCTGCGGTTTTACGGCATATAGAGCAGTAACATAAATTGTAAGGATAAGGGTGTTTTGAGTTGACCTTAAATACCACTTTGCCACAGTGACAAGCGCCTTTAAGCTTCATAATATATCCAATTTTATTGTTGGCTTGAACTAATACCTTAACTAGGTGAGCTAAAAAAAACCACAACAATTACATGTTGTGGTTTTTTTGATTATTGAGCTTACTAACGTTCCCAATATCTTAAATTACGCAATGTATTTATAAATTTATCGGCTGAATGTGCCTCTAAATCTATCCAACCATCATCTACTTTTCCATCAAGGCCTGCCGCTTTGAATAAAGGCTTAGCCTCATTTGTAAAGCCTATAAATTTCATATGTGCGTACGCATCACTTACAAAGTCTTTAGCTTCTGCTATGGCAGCTAGTTTTTCAGCTCCATCTTCGGTGGTGAGTACAAGTACCGCATCGTATAAAACCGATGGACCACCATTAATAACCTGTTCAGCTTTAAAGTGCTTACCTTTACTGCATTTAGCACCGCCAACTTGCGGGGCAATAATTTCAAAGTTTGCACCTTCACTTTTAAGTGCATTGGTAACCGATTCAAAAATTTCTGCATTAAAGCCATCACTTACTAAAATACCTAATTTACGGCCTTTGAAGGTGTTGGGCGCATTTTTCAAAATACTTAACGCATCTGATACAGGTAAGTCTTTACGTGTTGGCATTGCAGCTTCAGCTGGAGCTGGCATTTCTTGCAAGCCAAGACCTTCGGCAACTTTATTTGCGAGGGTTTCGTCAATATTTAACAAGTGCGATACCAAACGTTCTCGTATTGGCAAATGCTCAACTTTAGACAACTCAAACACGTACGCAGATTGAATATGCGCCTGCTCTACCTCTGTTTGACTTAAATAAAATTGACGAGCTTGACTGTAATGATCGCTGAATGTTTCTGAGCGATAACGCAGTTTATCACCGCCATTTACTTCAGGTTCCTTTGAGCTTTTAAAGCCATGTACTGGGCATTCGCGCGGGTTGTTTTCGTCGCCGCTCCATGAGTTTGGCTCATAATTAACACGCCCTTTTGGATTGTGCATTGCCATGTGGCCATCTTGCTGAAAATGACGCATTGGACATTTAGGCGCATTAACCGGAATATGCGTAAAGTTAGGACCACCTAAACGCTTGGTTTGAGTATCTAAGTATGAAAAGTTACGACCTTGCAGTAGCGGGTCAGGTGTAAAGTCGAGCCCCGGTACAATGTTTTGAGTACAAAATGCTACTTGCTCTGTTTCTGCAAAAAAGTTGTCTACAACACGGTCAAGCACCATACGGCCAACAATTTGCACTGGTACTTGCTCTTCAGGTATAAGCTTGGTGGCATCAAAAACATCAAATTCAAATTCATCAGCAAATTGCTGATCAAACACCTGTACACCTAGTTCCCACTCAGGGAAGTCGCCGTTGCCAATAGATTCCCACATGTCTCTGCGATGAAAATCAGGGTCCGCGCCGTTTAGCTTAAGTGCTTCGTTCCATACTACAGATTGCATGCCGCCTTTTGGTTTCCAATGAAATTTAACAAATTTCTCATCACCTTTGGCATTAATAAATTTAAAGGTATGAACACCAAAACCTTCCATAAAGCGTAAAGAGCGTGGAATAGCTCTATCAGACATTGCCCACATAACCATGTGCATTGACTCAGGTGACAAGCTCACAAAGTCCCAAAAGTTATCATGTGCTGTTTGCGCTTGTGGAAAACCACGATCAGGCTCGGCTTTAGCTGAATGAACTAAGTCCGGAAACTTCATCGCATCTTGAATAAAGAATACCGGTATATTGTTACCCACTAAATCCCAGTTTCCTTCTTGGGTATAAAATTTTACCGCAAAACCGCGTACATCACGTGCTAAATCTGGAGACCCTTTATTACCTGCAACCGTAGAGAAGCGAGTAAACACAGGCGTTTTTTCACCTTTTCGCTGAAAAATATCTGCACAGGTTAAATCTTCAAGCGTGTCGTAAGTTTCAAAATATCCGTGTGCACCATAGCCTCTAGCGTGCACTACACGCTCAGGAATGCGTTCGTGATCAAAGTGAAAGATTTTCTCGCGCATTATGTGATCTTCTAATAATCCGGGGCCACGCTTTCCTGCACGTAATGAGTTTTGATCGTCACTTACAGGGCAGCCCTGCGCGGTGGTCATGGTAGGGTGTTCATCCGACGCTTTTTGATGCAATTCACCGCCATGCCCTTTATTACCTGAGTATTTAAATGATTCAGCCATGTTTAGTCCTTCATACAGTTTGATTTAATGGGTCGATAGTTTTTATGAGCTTTAAAACTAAAAGTGACTATGCAAATGCAAAATAAAGACCAGCCATCCAACCTAGTAAAAAAGGGCTGTACAGATAACAATGCAGCATTTGAGGTGATTTATAAAAGAAAAGGTTACACAGGTATGTAACTTTTTCACACAAAAAAAGAGCACTTAAAAGTGCTCTTAGGTTTATGCATTTTTAAATTTAGTTAATCTTTATTCTCGTTAACTAAAATAACTTTACGATGTGGGAAAGGTATTTCAATGTTGTTTTCATCAAGTGCTTTTTTAATTAACTCTGGCACCGTGTAAAGAATATCGAAGTAATGCTCGCCCTTACAAAAAGGCCTTACTAAAAAGTCTACTGAGCTGTTGTTAAGAGTTTCTACTTCAACAAAAGGCGCTGGATCTTTTAGTATGTGTGGGTGCGCTGCAAGTACGCCATCTATAATTTTACGTACAGCCGTTGTACCTTCACCGTAAGCAACACCAAAATGCATATCCACACCACGAATTGGATGATGTGAATGGTTTATAATTTGTGCGCCCCAAATTTGACTATTTGGTATAATAACCTGTTGGTTATCGAACGTTTGTAAAATAGTAGTGAACATATCTACTTCTGTTACTTTACCAAAACGCCCTGCTGCCTCAATAAAGTCATTCACTTTATAAGGCCTGAAAACAAGCAACATAACGCCCGCGGCAAGGTTCGACATTGCACCTTGTAACGCCAAGCCTATAGCAAGCTCCGCAGCACCGAGTAAAGCAATAATAGAGGCTGTTTGTACACCAAAGCGATTTAACACAGCAATAATAACGAACGCTAATATGATGTAGCGAGCCATGCTGCCTAAAAAGCGAATCGTCAAGATGAGTGTATTTATGACACAAGCCAATAATTAAATTGCGTACTTTGCCCACTAAGTTGTTGCCATTGCTAGTAATATGTTGGTTGCCCACGTGATTGCAGCGGGTAAATATTGATTAATATCAATGTTGTTTATTATGTCTTCCATTGTTTTTCCTGTTTTTAAAGCTTTTAACTAATTTTAGCTAGTTTTGCTATATCAAGCGCAACAGTTTAACAAAAAATCAACCAAAGTACGGATATAGGTTCAGTTTTACATGTATAAGCACTTTGAAGGATGGATTTCTTAACTACTGCTTTTAAAACTATGGATTGATAAAATATAATTTTAAGCCCTATTTAGCGCCAATTTTTAATTAAAGATTATACTCAGTAATATCTTGCTATAACGCAGTTTGGCTCATATAGTCAGCAAATTATCTCACCTTATTTTGAACATCTTTGTTTATGAAATCTTCTGCTCCTGCTAGTGATTTTGGTACTTTATTAGGTTATGCACCTGGTAATGTTGCTGTTTACTCATCTGATTATGATACGGCTGATGAAAGCATTTATCCTAATCGTAGTGCCTATCGTAGTTACCTAGACGGTATTTACATGGGCTATAAATGGCAATGCGTTGAATTTGCCCGTAGATGGATGTACCTCAATCATGGTTATATTTTTGATGACATAGCTATGGCTTACGATATTTTTGAGCTGCGTTCAGTGCGCGATGTAAATAGCCAAAACAGATTGCCACTAAACGCGTTTAAAAATGGTGCTAAACATCACCCTCAAGTAGGTAGTTTACTTATATGGGAAGAAGGCGGCGAGTTTGAAGAAACAGGCCATGTTGCTGTCATTGTTGAAGTGCATGAAGATAAAATACGTCTTGCTGAGCAAAATGTAGGGCATCAAATATGGCCAACAAATCAAAACTGGTGCCGTGAACTAAAAGCAAAAGTAACTAAAGATGGCGACTATTGGATTGAGTGCTCTTACAGCGACGCCACTATTTTAGGTTGGATGACACAAACTGATGAAACAGAATATGCTGAGCCAACGTTTGAGCTAAACACTGACTTATTTACTATAGAAGCCCATAAAGCAGCAGATACAGGCCAAGCAAACAAGTCATGGTTAAATATTGCGAATGACGATGAAGCTGCCTACGTAGAAATGATGCAAGGCCATAAACTTACATCCGTAGATGAAGATCAGCATAATTACTTTGCAATATCTCAAACGGCGCAGCAAAGCATTGAGCATGCAACAAATGAGCTGCATGGTTTATTTATGCATGCAACCGACTATGTACTGCAGCACCCTGAGTTATTAAAAAAGTTTAATTTACCCGATGTTGTACTTAATAAAATTCGCCAATCGTGGGATAACCGCTTAAACCAATTAATTACCAGTCGGTTTGACTTTGCCTTAACAGCAGCAGGTTTAAAAGTTTACGAATACAATTGCGATTCGGCATCGTGTTACATGGAAAGCGGCAAAGTTCAGGGAAAGTGGGCAAAACACTTTAGTGTTAAAACAGGTGTAGATGCAGGCCAAAATTTATTTAAAGATCTCGTAAAAGCATGGTGTAAAAGTGAGGTAAAAGGTCTTGTTCATATTCTGCAAGATGATGAACCAGAAGAACATTACCACGCATTATTTATGAAAGAAGCTATTGAAGCCGCAGGCTTTGAATGTAAGCTAGTAATTGGCTTAAGCACACTTCGCTGGAATGATTCAGGCAACATAGTAGATACTGATGGCGCACAACTGAGTTACGTATGGAAAACCTGGTCGTGGGAAACCGCACTTGATCAAATTCGTGAAGAATGCGAAGCCGACCAATCATTAGGTGATAACTTTGAACCACAATTCAAAGCTGGTGAAACGCCACGCTTAGTCGATGTATTACTGCGTAAAAATGTCATGGTGTTTGAACCGCTGTGGACATTAATTCCTAGTAACAAGGCTATTTTGCCAATACTGTGGAGCTTATTCCCTAATCATGAATATTTACTTAATACCGCGTTTGAGCTTAACGACGAGTTATTACAAACCGGTTATGTAGTTAAACCAATAGTAGGACGTTGTGGTGCTAATATTCAACTTGTTGATGAACAGCAGCAAGTTATAGAAAAAACAATGGGGCACTTTGCCGAGCAAGACCAAATATACCAACAGCTATTTGCATTGCCTAAAGTAGATGATTACTTTATACAAATATGTAGTTTTACAGCCGCCGGTAAATACTCCGGTGGTGGCGTGCGTGTTGATAAAAGCATGATCATAAACGGCCATAGCGATTGTATGGCGCTGCGTATTAAATAATAAACAATACTAAGCCCGCAATTTGCTGCGGGCTTAAGTTTGTGTAGCCCTTCCCTCTTTTAAGTTTTATAGCTATCTCAAGCGAGTTACTCCTGATAGAGTAAATTTATTAAACACCACTAATTAAGGTATTTCATGGCGAATCAATTTAATGTACTCGGCACACGCTTAAAACTATGTTGCGGTAATGGTGGCTACACACGTGAAGGGTTTTGTTATGTACCAGAATCAGATCTTGGCAATCACAGTGTGTGTGCAATTATGACTGATGAGTTTTTACAATTTTCAAAATCACAAGGTAACGATTTAATAAGCCCGAACCCTCTTTACGATTTTGAAGGTTTAAAAGCCGGTGATAAATGGTGCTTGTGTGCGCTAAGATGGCTTCATGCTATTTCAGCAAACGTTGCGCCACCGGTGGTACTTGAATCCACAAATAAAAAATCATTAGAAATAGTGCCGCTCGATGTTTTAAAAGCGCACGAATATAAAGCCAACGTTTAAATACACTTAAAAGTAACTAGATCGAAGTCTGCATATTTTACAAATATATGCAGGCTTTTCAAAAATCCAATCTCCTCTGCAGCCTTAAAAACTTTAATTTAAAATATAACCAATTGTTTTTTAATCACTTTTAAAATAAAGCAACTTACGGCATAGCAGTTGCTTTATTAAGCTTAAGTCACGCTCATCACGCAACACATTATATGAGCTACACATTACTTAAGTAGGAGAAATTATGAGTAACAATAACGAATCAAACAAAACAACTAAATTTACCGCGCCAGGTATGAGTGACGAATCAGCCCAAAAAACAATAGCTACCCTCGATAACCGCATGGTTGCATTGATAGATTTACAGCTTACTTTAAAACATATTCATTGGAACGTAGTGGGACCTAACTTTATTGGCGTACACGAAATGATAGACCCGCAAGTAGACATTGTACGCGAAATGACAGATACAATTGCAGAGCGAATTGCGACACTTGGTGCAGTACCTGTTGGCACACCAAAATCAATTGTAGATCGCCGTACTTGGGACGAATACTCTGTAGGCAAAGGCCTAGTCACCGAGCATTTGGCTGCGCTTGATAAAGTATATAACGGCGTTAATGCCGATCACCGTAAAGCAATTGAGACTCTTTCTGAGCTAGATCCGGTCTCTGAAGATATGATCACCAGCCAACTAGCCGATTTAGAGCAATTTCAGTGGTTCATACGAGCACATTTAGAATCATCTACAGGCGAATTACAGAGCTAATACATCTAAGGTAAGAAAGCCCAGCATTATTATGCTGGGCTTTTTTTTGCGTAAAAATCTATTTATCGCTACCTAGTGTATCGCCCCCACCCCAGCTAGTACAAAATCAATATAAAAACAATAGAAAATTGGTATTACCAAATAATTTTTAATTATTTTAACCTCTCCACTATTTCGCAAATTTATAAATCATTTAGAACTTTTAATGGTCGCTCTTCCAAGTCAATATCACTTAAAAAGTAAACTAAACACGTATAAAAGTACGCATAAAATTTAAAAATAGTACTAACAAATGTATTAAATAGTACAAATAACATATAAAAATGCCTTTGGTAAAGATACTTCAATAAAATTCATTCAAAATACAAAAAATAAAAACACACTATAAGCCTTTAAATTTATTAAATATATGCAAAATAAAAGAGGTTTTTGTAATACACATTGTGAAATTTTGGTAAACAAAGGTTGTAAATAAAGTTGAATTGGATTAATTTCAACCATACCACCTGTATGACACGATACAGGAAATAAACAGTTAAATTGGTTAACCAAGCCAAGTAACAACACACACAATGACGCAAGTCGTACCCAAACGGGAGAGATACATGAAACTCAATCAAATTACTTCAACATTAATTAATAAACATAAAAGAAGTAACTCTACAGCAATCAGTGCCGCAGCCCTTTTATTAATGGCTTCTTCAAATATTGCAGCGCAAGAGGCTCCCGCAGCTTCAGAAACGGCAGCTGCAGACATTGAAGTTATTGAAGTAAAAGGCATGCTAGGTAGTATGAAAGCCGCCGCTATGCTTAAGCGTACTGACGGACGTATTGTAGATGCAATTGTTGCTGAAGACATTGGTAAGTTACCTGATAATAATATTGCAGAAGCGTTGCAACGAATTACTGGCGTATCTATTAATACCGATTTTGGTGTGGGTGACAGTGTTTCTATTCGTGGCTTACCTCAAAACCGTGTTGAATTAAATGGTCGCTCTACTATTGGTGACTCTCGTGACGGCATTAGCTTGCAAGATTACCCATCAAGCTTCTTAAAAACAGTAGAAGTAGTTAAGTCTCCTACTGCCGATATGATTGAGGGTGCATTAGGCGGAACAGTTAGTTTAAAGACAGTTCGCCCATTAGAGTTAGATAAACTAACTGGCGCAGTTTCATTAGATGGCGAATACGCTGATAAAACAGAAAATGTAGCTCCTATTTTTAGTGGTTCAATTGGTAACAACTGGGACTTTGATGAAATGGGTACCTTTGGTGCCATTGCTATGTTTTCATTCCAAGATCGCGAAATTCGCCAAGATGAAACATCTAGCCGTGTTAAACCTCAAGATATCGAAATTAATGGCCAAGAAGGTAATACACCTAGTGGCAACGCTATCGTAAGAGACGAGCACAGTGTTGAACAATATGTAGAACAACGTAAACGAACTGCTGTAAATTTATCTCTTCAATGGGCACCACAATCAGGTAATGGCATGGTGTATCTTGATTTAAGCGGCACAAAGCGCTCAGGTGAACAAGCTGGTAACTCTATTTTAGGTGTCGCAGGTTCACTATCAACAGATGCAAATACAACTCAAGATGCTAACGGCGTAAATAATTACACGTTAACAAACGAATTTGGTATTCCTAAAACATACAGTGACTTTCGTGAAACTGACTCGTTTTCAAATGCACTTGGTGCAGAGTGGAACCTTACTGACAGCATCAAAATCTCTGGTGAAATTGCGGTAGCATCATCAGAAAGCGTAAGACCTGATTCTGAATTTACACTTCGCCCAATCGAAAAATCAACATTTGAAGCAAGTGGCGGAACTCAGCTAACAAATCATTTATATGATGGTGCATTCTCTCAAGACGGTAATAAATTACCAAGCATCATTCATTCAGATCCTAATGCATTTACTGACCCACAAAACTTAGCACTTCGTACGTTTAAAAGTGAAGATAGAAGAACAGACAATGACGAAACAGCTATTCGTTTTGATGTTGAAATGTTTGAGCCACTCAGCAGCTTAAGCTGGGTATCTAAAGTAAAAGCGGGTGTACGTGTTACTAACCGCGATTACGAATATGAGCAATACAAAGTAGAAATTAAAGACATTTATAAAAATGCATTTAACGACTCAGACGGTTCGTTAGCCACTTTATGGGTTGATGACTACAACGCTGCTTTTTCAAATAGCTTTACAACAGTTAGCCACGACAACTCTTTTGACCAACTAGGTCATTCGGGACAAAACGACCTACTAACCTTTTTAAGCTACAACGGTTTATCTAACCCGGCCAATACTTACGCTCAACTTCAGCAGTTACTTGCAGGTACGAACTTAGCGTCAACAGGTAGTCTTTCAGATAACCAAGAGTTCCAAGAAAGCGCATACCGTAACGTAGTTGAAGATACAGCTGCCGTGTATATATCAGCCTACTTAGACTTTGATAACATCACTGCAATTGTGGGTGGTCGTTATGTAACTACGGATTTAGAATCAAGCGTATTTCTTAATGGCGAAAAAGTAACTGGCGACAATGACTACAGCGACTTTTTACCAAGCTTAAACGTAACGTATAACTACTCAGACGAAACATTATTCCGCTTTGCTGCTGCAAAAGTTATGCGCCGCGCTGACTTTAGCGAACTAAGCCCTGCATTTGACGTTAATAACGACATTACAGGTGCAACGCAAGGCTCTATTGATTTAGAACCATATCGTGCAACGCAATACGACTTATCTGTAGAGCATTACTTTGACCAAGGTAACGTAATTTCTTTCGCAGTATTTTATAAAGATGTTGAATCTTTCTTAAGTAACGAAAGTAGCTGTGTGGCGGCATCAAGCACTTCAACAGGCCAAAACGTAACTCAATGGAACCAAGTATGTCAGCTTGACGTTGCAGGTGTTTCACAAGATAACCTAGTTTACTCGGATGCAACTGACTTCCCAGTAGATGCTGATGGCTTTAACCATGTAGCAGGCTTACGTGACGCAGGACTAACGGGTATCGATACTGTTAAAAATGTAAACGGTGAAAACGGCTCAGTACAAGGCTTTGAAGTTGGTTATCAACAGTTCTTTACAGACCTACCTGGCGCATTTTCTGGCTTAGGCATTAACGCAAACTACACATACGCAGACAGCGAGCAACCAAACGGTAACCCGTTATTAGATATTTCTAAAAATACGTATAACTTACAAGTATTTTGGGAATACGAAGGTTTCTCTACTCGTCTAGCTTATAACTACCGTGACAGTTTCTTAGATACTGAAAACGAGAAACGTGTAGAAAATATTAACTCAGACGGCAGTATTTCAGCAGAAGGTACTGTTTACGGTAATAACTACCGTGACGACAGAGGCCAGTTAGACTTCTCTGCAAGCTGGGATATTAACGAAAACGTGACCTTAGTAGGTAATGCGACCAACTTAACGGGTGAGCCTTCTATTTACCTATCTGAACTAGGTGGTGCTTGGAAGTACACTGAAGCGGATCGCCGTTACAGCTTTGGTATTCGCGCTAAATTTTAATTTTCCCTAAAACTAAAGCCTGCTTTTATGCAGGCTTTTTCACGTCTATAAAAAAGTGGCACTTGTGTTAAAACATCGCACAATTTTTATAACTAAATATTTATTTAAAGCAATAAAATTATCATTGAATAATACTCCAAACTAAAATTTAGATACCGCTTAAACAATACCAACCTCCCGCACTTCACTTTTAGCGCACAAACTAAGCACCATACATTGCACTAAAAACCAAGCAACCTTGCAGCTTGGTTATAAAATGTCTAGTATTCTAAAGCTGTACTTATAATTGGTACGAAAAAAGGATTAACAATGTCTCTAAAATACATAACAACAATATCAATCACATTATCATTACTATTATTAACAGCATGCGGCTCTGGGGGAAGTAAAACAAAAGAGGCTGAAAGCATTAAAATACCACAATCAAAAGCGGTTATTAATAACAGTCCCTTAAGTGACTACAAAATAATTATCTATGGTAATAGCCATAGTTCACAGTTAGGGGGCTTATTAGAAATAATTATTACAAGCCAGTTACCTAGCACTTCAGTCAAAATAACGACTGTTAGTGGTCGATTTTTAGATGAAATAGTCGCAGTAAATGCGAATGTCGATAAATTAAAAAGTGATAACTGGAGTCATGCAATTTTTCAAGGCCAAAAGTACTCACAATCAGGTTCGACTGACTACCCTACAAGCGCAACTGAGCGATTAATCTCGAACGCAAAAGAGCATAAAATTACACCTATTTTATTTCCAGAGCATCCTCAAAAAGGGGATCCCGCAGAAGCAAAGCAGGTTTACGACCTCCATTTAGCAATCAGTCAAAAACAACCTAGCTGCATAGCGCCTGTTGGCTTCGTATGGAATCGAGTATTAGAAATAATGCCTAGTATAAACCTTCATAGTGCCGACGGTAATCATGCATCCTATGCTGGGAATGTCCTTACAGCGATGACTTTTTATCAAATCATTACCTCGGAATTAACAGACACAATGCCATTTATTCCTGCTATAGATTTAACACAGCAAGAACAAGCCTTATTTGGACAAGTAGTAACAGAGGTGCTTGAGTTATATCCGGCATGTGGTGCTAAATAATCTTAAAAATTTAAAACTAGATTTTAGATTTAGTGATTTCCTGAGGTGCTCAATATCAGTACATTAATACTACGCACATAAGCTGATTAAAAGACACCTCAGGAAAATTCAATTTTCACTTTTTTACCAAATTATAAATTTAATATCTTGATAAATAATCACCTGCAATTTATTAAAATAACCGTCGTCCTAGCTATACTTATTTGAATATTAAATTTACTATCAAAACGTTGTAACTATTAGCAGGAAAACTAAAGTGCTGTCGCGTTTATATAATTTTATGCCCGGTTTAAATACATTGCTGCACTATGAACGCCAATGGTTTGCTGATGATGTAAGGGCGGCGCTATCAGTAGCTGCAGTGGCTTTACCTGTTGCCATTGCTTACGCACAACTAACCGGTGTTAACGCCGCCGTAGGGTTATATTCTTGCATACTGCCAATGATGCTATATGCACTTTTTGGTACTTCAAAACAATTAATAGTCGGCCCTGATGCCGCAACCTGCGCCGTTATTGCCGCTGTAGTAACACCTCTTGCTGCAGGTGACAGCTTTAAGCATTGGCAACTTGTTGTCACCATGACCGCTATGACCGGCTTTTGGTGCTTTATAGCCAGTAAATTTAAGTTAGGTGTATTAGCCGACTTTTTATCTAAACCTATTTTAATGGGCTTACTAAACGGCGTAGCCATCACTATTATTGTTGGTCAATTTTCTAAAGTATTTGGTTTTACTTTTGATGAGCGCTACTTACTTGAACGCCTCGGTGGTGTGCCCACATACCTAGCGCAAACACACGTTCCCACCTTATTAATGACTTTGTTTACACTGGCGATCTATTTTGCCATGAAACGGATAAAGCCCACGTGGCCTGCATCTATGTTTGCTATTACCTTTGGTGCGCTTTTGGTATGGATTTTTGATTTAAAACAATTTGATATAAAAACCATTGGCACCGTAACTGGCGGGCTCCCCGTTTTTAATACCCCTGTTTTTGATTTAGGGATTATTCGTGAGCTGGTGGTACCCGCACTTAACTTAGCCATCGTGAGCTTTGTTAGTATGATGCTAACTGCCCGCAGCTTTGCTGCTAAAAATGGCTACGACATAGACGCCGATAAAGAATTTAGAGCGTTAGGTATTGCCAATATAGCGTCAGCTCTTTCGCAAGGTTTTGCCGTCAGTGGCGCCGACTCACGCACCGCTGTTAACGATGCAACAGGTGGTAAAACGCAGTTAGTATCAATAATAGCAGCAGCTATTATTGCGCTCATAGCTGTATTTTTAACAGCCCCACTTGAATTTATTCCAAGCGCAGCGCTAGGTATTGTACTTATTATTGCCTCTGTACACTTACTCGATTTAAAAGCTGTTTGGCAATTAAAACGAAAAGACAAACAGGCATTTTATCTCGCCTCAGCCACCTTACTTGCGGTGTTATTTATTGGCGTTATACCAGGGATCACACTTGCTGTATTACTGGGGTTATTTCAATTTATTCGCACTGTTATGCGCCCAACAGACAACATATTAGGCGTAGATGTTAACGGTGTAGTAAGAAGTTTAGACGCCACAGATAAAGCAAAAGCAGTGCAAGGTGTGTTCATCTATCGCTTTAATTCACCTTTAACTTACTTTAATGCCAGCTACTTTAAACGCAGATTACTTGAGCAATATGCAAGGCAAAAAGGCGACACTCAATGTGTAATAATTGACGCTGTGCCCTGCTTTACTCACTTAGATTTAAGCGTAATGGCAATGCTTGCCGATCTAGATGTTATATTTAAAAAGCGCGATATAAGGCTTGAGCTTGCAGGTAGAAAACGTCAGTTACTTTCGTGGTTTGATATTGCAGGAATGAAGTCAGGAAAAGAAGGTATATATATTCACTCAGACCTATACATCGCCCTAAAAAGAAATAGCGTAAGCCAGCACACGCAAGAGGTTAGCTTGTTTGAGTCAGACGAAAATAAAGAACCGCTCACACAGCAATAAAATACAATAAGCAGATCAGCTAACTGATCTGCTGTTTAGTACTAATTACTTTTTATACTTTAGGGTAATTTGAAGGGAAAAACGCTTTTTTAGCGTCTTCATCAAACTCTTTTTTAAAGGCTACATCAGTACCAATTACGCGTGCACGTGCAACCGCTGGGCGGCTATTAATGCTTTCAAACCAACGCTTAAGATTTGGGTACGGCGCTAAGCCCTCTTCACCTAGTACAACCGGTGCTTTATCAATCCAGCCCCATGCAGATACATCAGCAATGGTATATGTATCACCCACTATAAAGTCACGACCTTCAAGGTGAGTATCAAGTACTTCGTAATGGCGCTGCGCTTCACGTAAATAACGATTAACCGCGTAATCAAGCCCTTCTGGCGCCATGTGTCTAAAGTGAACACTTTGCCCTGAATACGGACCTAAACCCGATGCGATAAACATTAACCACGACAGCATTTCAGCGCGGTCATCGCCCTTGCCTTCAAGCTTCCCATATTTTTCAGAAAGGTACATTAAAATAGCATTCGAATCGAACACACGCGTTTCACCATCAACAATTGCTGGCGCTTTAGCGTTTGGATTAATTGCTTTAAATTCAGGTGTATGTTGCTCACCTTTTAAAGTATCAAGAGGAACAAGTTCAAACGGTAAGCCTGTTTCTTCTAAAAAGAGTGCAACCTTCATTGGGTTAGGCGTATGGTGAAAATAAAATTTAATCATGTAAAGTTCCTCAATAATTGAGCAACGATTAAAGCACAACTTGAGCGGGTGTTCAAATTAAGTTTTAACTAAGTGAAATACACAGTTAAAACGTGATTTAATTGTGAGAATTTCGTGATACTTCATTCGTAAATATCACTTATGCCAAGGAAAATATCAGCCTTTTCGAGCCATCACATGCTTTTAGAAGCTTATGATTCACAAGGTTGCAGAATTTGCCCACCAGCAGAGCTGCTGAGTTTCAAAATTTACAGATGATGTAAAACTATAGACTGGTTTAATCCCTATTAATTCCGATCTTAATTACTGAGAGTGTTCAGTATGGAAAGATCCTTTTTACTTTCGCTGGTTTTATAAAAACTTCAAAAAATAATAATAGAGTAGCAAAATGCAATGTCTTTTTTTTAGCCGGTTCTACATGTTAAAGTTGTCATTATCACTAAATCACTCTTATAGTGAATCTATATAAATATTGAGCAATACTATGATAAAAGCACAAATACCAGCTGACGAAGAATCTAGATTAAAGGCCCTTTACGAGTATGAAATATTAGATACTGAAGCCGAAAAAGTATTTGATGATTTAACTCAACTTGCTTCTGATATTTGTGAAGCCCCCATATCACTTATAAGCTTAGTTGATCCACAAAGGCAGTGGTTTAAATCAAAGTATGGTATCGATGTAGACTCCACTGAAAGAGATATCGCATTTTGCTCTCATACAATACTGCAAGACCAAGTATTTGAAATACAAAACGCTCTACTTGATGAACGTTTTTATGATAACCCTCTAGTAACCAGCGATCCAAACATTCGGTTTTATGCGGGCACACCGCTAGTTACACCTAGTGGCAGCACAATTGGTACATTATGTGTTATCAGCGACCAGCCAAAAAAGCTAACTCAAACACAAATTAACGCACTGAAAATACTTGGCAAAGAAGTTATCGCACAACTTGAGCTCAGGTTAAACAACAGAAAGCTGGCCACTGCATTAAAACAACAACAAATCCATAATAAAAATCTTGAAGAACTAAAAAAAGAAGCTGACACAGCTAACACTCTAAAAGGTCGATTTTTAGCAAATATGTCTCACGAGCTAAGAACCCCGCTGCACGGCATTTTAAATTTAGCTGAGTTTGGACTAGCAGAAACTTCAAATATAGAAAAAGATAACGCCTTAAAGAGTATTTTAAGCTCCGCGAATATACTCTCAAATATTGTAAATGACATTTTAGACTTTTCAAAAATTGAAGCGGGTAAATTAAATATTGAGAATATTAACTTTAACCTGAGCGAAGTCATTAACAATGTAATTAATCCACTAATGAAACAAGCCACAGATAAAGGCATAAAATTTATTCCATCTATAGATAAAAATATCGCTACAACCCTAAAAGGCGACCCTGTCAGAGTTTCTCAAATTTTAAATAACTTATGCTCAAATGCGATTAAATTTACACAACAAGGCCAGGTAGAGTTTAAAGTCACTGTAAAGGAGAATCTCTTAAACACGCAAAATATTGTATTTGAAATAATCGATACGGGTATTGGTATTAGTAAAGCTGCGCAGCAAAACCTATTTCAAGAGTTTCATCAGGCCGATTCATCTACATCTAGAAAGTACGGGGGCACGGGACTTGGTCTCTCCATTTGCACCAAGCTAAGTGATTTAATGAATGGCAAAATCAACTTCACGAGTAAAGAAGATAAAGGTTCTGTATTTACTTACCAACAAAGCTTTGAAACATCAGAACTCGATGAATTATTAAAACCAAATAAAGAAATAACCGATTTACAAGGGTGCACTATTTTGGTTGCCGAAGACAATAAAGTAAATCAAGTTGTCGTAAGTAAAATGCTACAAGCTCATAATGCGAAAGTAATATTTACCGAAAATGGCAAAGAATGCGTTGATTACTTTTTTGCCAACCATGTTGATTTAATTTTTATGGACATTCAAATGCCAGTGATGGATGGAGTGCAAGCCACTAAGATAATTAGGGAGCAACAAACAGGTAAAACAACGCCAATTATTGCCATGACAGCCAACACCATGAAACCAGATATTGAACACTATTTGAATATTGGTATGGATGGCTATTTAACGAAGCCATTTAATAAAGATCATTTAAATAGTTTGCTCAATGTTTATAATCCAAAAAACTCAAATCTCAAAAATTTAGCAGTTAAAGTTAGTAACCCAAACATTACGAGTGAACGTAAGCTAAAACAGATATGCAATGAGCTAAAAAAGTTAATTTCAAATGCCGACAGAGTCAGTCTATGGTTGTTTAATCACGACTATACTGCCATTAATAGCTTAATTTGCCTTGATGGAAAAAATGAGATAGTAAGTAATGCAATTTTAAAAGCTGAAGACTTTCCTGCATACTTTGACTATATTTTAGAGCATAAAGTATTAGACGCATCAGATGCGAGAAACCACGAAATCACTAAAAACTTAACCAAGGTTTATTTTGAACCATCAAACATTTACTCCTTGCTTGATTACATCTACTTTATTGATAACAAACCGCTAGGTGTTATTTGTTGTGAAAGTGTTGGCTCAAAAATTTCATGGAGCCATGCAGATAAACTGTCACTTATTAAAGTAGCTGATGTAACAACCTTGTTTTTATCCAAACAGTTGAAATCATAGTAGCTACTTTGATTTATTAAGCATCGCTTTTAAATCGGCAAATGGAGAATGCGTTGCAGCCTCAA
>OJFU01000008.1_pt1 | contig 50294 bp, 47 predicted proteins | sample 1594331 | NCBI WGS metagenome assembly OJFU01 (sample SAMN05416801, study PRJEB24817) | seawater metagenome | isolation source: Sea water | place: Canada:Atlantic | collected 2013-11 | reverse complement strand
TATTGGTATGAATAGCGCAACCGAAACTGTAATTGATAAATTTGGTGTGCATAACAACCCTGAAGAAGTCGAAAAACTACTTGGCGGACATTAAGGAGAATGCAATGACTAAAATAATTACCTATGTAGATGGCTCAGCCATTACAAGAAATGTAACCGACGCTGCTATTTGGGCTTCAAAAAAGCTAAATAAACCAATTAGCTTTGTGCATACAATTGAAAAAACGCAGCAAACTAATATCGGCGACTACTCTGGTAGTATTGGGCTTGGTGCACAGTCAACACTTCTTGATGAAATGACTAAGCTTGACGAACAACGCTGCAAAGTAAGTTTAAAAATGGCTGACGAATTATTAAATTCAGTAAGTGAGCATGCTAAATCGGCAGGTGTTACTAATTTTGAACTAATTAAGCGCCACGGTGATTTGCTCGATACCGTTATAGACTTAAAAGACGATACACGCCTTATTGTTATTGGCCAAAATGGTGCTGGACATAGTAATAGCTTTGCGGTGCTGGGCTCACATATAGAAACCTTAGTGCGCAATGCAACACAACCTATTTTGCTTATTCCTGAAACATTTAAACAACCTAAATCATTTATGATTGCGTACGACGGCCGCGAAACAGCCGACAAAGCGCTACAACAAGTGATTGATGGCGGCTTATTACATGGTTTGCATTGTCATTTAGTGAGTATTAAAAACAACGAAAAAGACCTTCAAGAAAAATTTGTTAACGCACAGCACAAGCTTATCAGTATGGACTTTGAAGTGTCGGCAAGCTTTTTAGAGGGCAATATTTTTGACTCGTTAATGCAATATAAAGAGCAAAATAATGTAGAACTAATTGTAATGGGTGCATTTGGGCACTCTAAACTAAGGCAGTTTTTTGTGGGCAGTAACACCATTAAAATGCTCGAGAACAGCGATGTGCCTGTGGTTATTTTAAAGTAAGTAGCTATTTTAAATAAGTTTAAACCAGTATCAAAAGCCTAAAATCACTTAACTGATTTTAGGCTTTTTGTTTTTGGCCTAGCTTCAAACTTTTCAAATAAAAACTGAATAAACGACGTAACCTTTTGAGCCACAAACTTTCTATGCTGCTCTGGCATAAATGAGCGCACGCCACGTTTGCTAAATGTTGCCATTATTTCTCGTTTACCGAGTTTGTCTTGTATTGCCAGCTCGCCTTCATGAAAAGGTGAAGCATCTATTGAGTTTGTGTTAATCATTTTGCTCGTAATTCGTGTGCGTATTTCATGGGTTAAATTTAACGCAATACACACTCAATGATAATGAGTGTTTTATTGACTGATAATGCACAAAACAATGACAATACTTGCACCCTCTTAGTGCCAAGCGCGCACCAACATATAACAAAACGGGTTTTATCCTCACTCTAAAAATACATTAAATACTATTTAAACAATAACTTAAAAAACTGGCTGTATTTTTGCAAACATTCTATTAACAAGCCCGTTTTACTTACGGCAAAAATTTAGGTTGTGAGCACAATAGCTATTAGCAACCACCGGCAAAGAAGCCCGCACACAGTTATGCATAATGCGTATTTGTGGCGGGCTTTTTTGTTAATTGTATTTAAACCGTCACTTTAAGGAATGCCCTATGCAAACCTCGCAAAAAATACTCATTATTGGTAATGGTATGGTCGGACACCACTTTGTTGAGCAAATGCGCCAAAGCGATGCCAACGCAGACATTACTGTACTTTGCGGAGAAGCAAATCTTGCATACGATCGCGTGTATTTATCAAGTGTATTTGATGGCAAAACCGCCGCCGATTTAGCACTTACCACTCACGACAACTATAAACAACTTAATATTAATGTGCATACCAGCCAGTGGGTTGAAGACATTGATAGATCAGCAAAAATAGTGACCACATTAACAGGTGAGCAATACCCGTACGACAAACTTATACTTGCAACAGGTTCATTTCCGTTTGTGCCGCCTATAAAAGGTAACGACCAACCCCATTGTTTGGTGTATCGCACATTAGAAGATTTAGAACAAATAAAAGCCAGTGCCGCTGTAAGTAAAAGCGGTGTTGTTATTGGTGGTGGTTTGTTGGGGCTTGAAGCCGCAAACGCCATTAAGCAACTAGGGCTTGATACCCACGTAGTTGAATTTGCGCCACAACTTATGGCTGTTCAACTTGATGGACAAGGCGGTACGCTACTAAAAAATAAAATAGAAAAACTTGGCGTAACGGTACACACATCAAAAGCAACCAGCGAAATAGTAAAAGGCGAAACCAGTCGCTTTAGATTAAATTTTTCGGATGAGTCATTTTTAGAAACAGACCTAATTTTGTTCTCTGCCGGTATTCGCCCGTATGATCAGCTAGGTAAAATTGCTGATTTAGAACTCGGTGAGCGCGGCGGTATTATTATTAATAACCAATGCCAAACGTCAGATCCTGATATTTTAGCCATTGGTGAATGTGCCCTGTGGGACAAAAAACTATTTGGTTTAGTAGCACCGGGTTACAACATGGCGCGCGTTGCAGCGAGTCAATTAAGTGGTGGCGAGCTTGAGTTTTTAGGTGCCGATATGAGCACCAAACTTAAGCTATTAGGCGTGGAAGTAGGCTCAATTGGCGACGCTCATGCAAAAACGCCAGACTGTAAAGAGCTTATATATCAAGACGCTATTCGCGGCTGTTATAAAAAAATAATACTAAGTGAAAAAGGCGATAAATTACTGGGCGCTGTACTTGTTGGCGATACCAGCGATTACGATACTTTATTACAGTACATGCTTAACGACATGGACTTACCAGAAAACCCTGAGTGTTTAATTTTACCAGACAGCAGCGGCGCGCCGTCGTTATCTGGCAGTGCCCTACCCGACACCGCCACTATTTGTTCGTGTCACAATGTGAGTAAAGGCGACATTGTAGGCGCGATTGATGGCGGCTCATGCGATTTAGCATCGGTAAAATCATGCACTAAAGCAGCAAGCGGCTGTGGCGGTTGTGCTGCGTTATTAAAATCTGTTGTTGATAACGAATTAGCAAGTCGCGGTGTTGAAGTAAATAACCATGTATGTGAGCACTTTGCGTATTCACGCCAAGAACTACTGCACATGGTGAAAGTAGAAAGCATTAAAAGCTTTGATGACTTACTAACTAAACACGGCAGCGGTCATGGCTGTGAAATATGTAAACCTGCCATTGGCTCTATTTTAGCCTCAACATGGAACGACTTTATTTTAGAACCCGCCCATGTTGGCTTACAAGACACTAACGATACGTACCTAGCAAATATGCAAAAAGATGGTTCGTACTCTGTAGTACCGCGTATTACTGGCGGCGAAATAACGCCCGACAAACTCATTGTAATTGGACAAGTAGCCAAAGATTTTAACCTGTACTGCAAAGTCACTGGCGGTCAACGTATCGATTTATTTGGTGCGCGCTTAGAAGAGCTTCCTATTATATGGGAGCGACTTATCGAAGCTGGATTTGAGACCGGTCATGCCTATGGTAAGTCTCTTAGAACGGTTAAATCGTGTGTGGGTAGTACATGGTGTCGTTATGGTGTGCAAGACAGCGTTGGACACGCAATAGAAATAGAAAACCGCTACAAAGGATTACGTGCGCCGCATAAATTTAAAATGGCAGTATCGGGTTGTACTCGCGAATGCGCCGAAGCACAAAGTAAAGATATTGGCATTATAGCCACTGAAAACGGCTGGAACTTATATGTGTGTGGTAATGGCGGTATGCGCCCTCGACACGCTGATTTATTTGCAACCGATTTAGACACGCCAACACTGATTAAATACATTGACCGCGTGATTATGTTTTACATTAAAACGGCTGACAAATTACAGCGTACGTCGGTATGGATGGAAAATCTTGAAGGCGGTTTAGACTACCTTAAAAGTGTAGTAATTGACGACAGCTTAGGCATTTGCGACGAACTAGAAGCGCAAATGGAGTTAATTACACAAACCTATGCGTGTGAGTGGAAAAAAGCGATTGAAAGCCCAGATGCTGCCAAACGATTCCGCCAGTTTGTTAATAGCCCCGAAACCGATGAGAACATTTTATTTGTGCAAGAGCGTAACCAAATTCGCCCTGCTACAGAAGCCGAAAAACGTGAGCAACGTAATACACAAAACCGTATTCCAGTAATGGAAGTTGAAGAGGAGCAAGCTGATGTCTTGGCATAATATTGGAACAATCGACAACCTAGTGGCTAATAGCGGCGTATGCGCATTAGTTAATAATCAGCAAGTAGCTATTTTTTACATTCCGCAAAACCCAACGGCTGTGTTTGCCATTAGCAACTACGACCCGATTGGCAAAGCCAATGTATTATCGCGTGGCATTATTGGCTCAATCGACAATAAATTAGTTGTCGCATCGCCTTTATATAAGCAACACTTTTGCCTAGAAACAGGCGAATGTTTAGAAGCAGAAGCAATACACTTACCGGTTTTTAATGCAAAAATTGAAGACGGCAGTGTATTTATAAGCTCTGAACCAAAAGTTACAACAGCTGTGGCTTAGGGGAATAGTATGAGTGTACTGTCTTATTTTTCGGGTATTGAAAACGTGTGGCTAAATAAGCTTGTTACTAAGCTAACAAGCTCAAATGATCGCAGTGCTAAAAGCGGCAACGTTTATATAATTGGTGCGGGCCCAGGAGACGCAGAGCTAATTACGGTAAAAGCGCAGCGTTTAATTAATACCGCCGATGTTGTTTTATACGATTGGTTAGTAAGCGATGATTTATTAAAAACGCTTCCTAAAAAAGCACAGCGAGTATTTGTAGGTAAACGTGCGGGTAAACACTCAATGACCCAAGCTAACATTTGCGAACTACTGGTTAAATACGCGCAACAAGGCTTAAACGTAGTGCGTTTAAAAGGCGGTGATCCGAGTATATTTGCACGTATTAACGAAGAAGCCGATGCACTTACCAAGCATAATATTAATTTTGCTATTATTCCGGGTGTTACAACGGCTTGTGCTACTTCTGCTTATACGGGTATTCCGCTCACTGCACGCGATGTAGCGCGTAGTGTTACATTTCTAACGGCGCAGTTTGCCGATCCTAACAAGCAACCTCATTGGCAAAATTACGCGTTTATGCCTGCAAACAACAACCCCACTTTAGTGGTTTATATGGGGCTTTCGCGCTTACAAACGCTAAGCTGCGGTTTGCAATCAGTGGGCTGGCCAAGTAATACACCCATTGCACTAATAGAGAATGCCACTACCACTAAGCAAAAAGTAATTACTAGTACGCTTGAACTGATAGTAAATGAGCATGCTAAACACAACCTTCAAGGTCCTACCCTAATTATGATTGGTGAAGTAATAAATCATAAAATGGCAATTAGCCCTGAGTTATTAAACAGTATAAATGTTAACGCATGATACAAAATGAATAATGCACTTTTCGCGCTTACTACCTCCCCAGGAGTAGGCGCTTTTTTTGTTTTAATTTGGGTTCAAGTTGTGTGCAATAACATGTTTAAATGCACCAAATAAGTTAAAAGTAATGGTAATTTAAATTATAGAAAAACAGTGGCAAACAAAAACAACACTTTAAGCAATTGTATTAGCTTGATTTTAAATTCAATGATGAAATTTATTAATGATTGGAACAGTGGTTGCACTTTAAAAACAAAAAAGTGTGGAATAATACCAATGGCGACAAGCAATCCTCTCACAAAACAGTTTTTATTAGCAGCAAAGTATCAAGAAATACACGCGCTAAAGCAATTACAAAACAGTTGTGCCTCGCTTACTAAATTAGGCGATTTTGTACATCAGTTACAAAAAGAACGCGCAATGAGTAATATATTTTTGGCCTCAAATCGCGAGCGATTTAAAACCCAATTACAAGAACAAATCCCTTTAAGCGACAGCGCACAAACTGCATTTTATGATTCTCTTAAACAAACATTTATAAACGACAACGCCGATACTGGCCATACTCGGTTATTTAATTTAATTACCTATAGCTTACAAGCACTCGATGCATTACCGGTATTGCGCAAGCAAATAGCACAACAAAACATTAGTGCAGTGCATGCTACGCAGTCTTTCACGCAGTTAATTGCTAGTTTACTCAATATTATTTTAGAGGCAGCAGATGGCGCAAGCGATCCTAAAATAACGCGTTTATTAGTTGCCTTTTTTAACTTTATGCAAGGTAAAGAATACGCAGGACAAGAACGTGCCTGTGGTGCACAAGCATTTGCAGCGAGTAAATTTACCACTGAGCAAAAACAACAACTCGCGCATTTCGTACAAGAGCAAAACCACAGTTTTGACTTTTTTAATGGGTACGCCGATGCGCACCTTTTAAAATGCTTTGCCACGTTAACAACACATCAGGTGAATAATCAGGTAGACCAACTTAGAAGTTTACTGCAAAAACTCGATGACGAGAATGCTCAACCGCTCTCGCAACTAAGCGAAGTATGGTACGAAGTAACCACTACGCGCATAGATATAATGCACAAAATTGAACAAAATATAGCAGATCAGTTAATTGATACCGCAGCAATGCAAATAGCCTGTGCTCAACGTAGCTTAAATACAAATAAGCAGGTACTTAACAATATGGTAGAGCAACACATAGCCCCTACTTTTGGCCAATTAGCCATTAAGCAACCAGAGCCAGAAGTAAACCAAAATATAGCGGCCGATAAGCTCAACAGTAATAAAACTATGTATGATTTAATTATCGAGCAAAGCCAGCATATAAAACAAATAAACCAAGCGTTACTTGACGCTAAAAAAGTTATTAGTGAGCAAAAGGTCATTCACCAAGCCAAGTACATACTTATTGAGCAGTTAAAGCTCACCGAAGAGCAAGCCCATAAACAGCTACAAAAACAAGCAATGGATACGCATAAAACCTTATTTAGCGTAGCGCAAACAATTGTACAAATGAGCGATTAAATATGCTGTTTTTACTTGGGCATGTTGATCTTTAGTAATACCACTACCCTAAATAATAGTTATTTATTAAGTTACAAATTTCACACCCAGATTGAGTTTTGCCTTATTTTAAAATTGATTCATAACCTGCTGACTATAATAAGGTAAAACCCTAATTTGAAGTCTATTTATAATGCAAATTATTCAACGCATTCAAAATAATCAACTACAATAAGTTAATCATTTGTTGCATCTCATTTTAATGAGGCATATTTAATACTGTTGTAGGAGTTTGAATGCCCAATGTAGAGAGTGATATAGAAGGTGTATCATTTATAGATGAGCAGCAATTAACAACTTCTCTTGATAATGACATTCAAACAAACATAGAAAACATTGCTGAGCTAATTTTAAACATTTTTGATGCGAGCTCATTTTCTATTGTTGCTAATCTGCCTCAACGTGCTGTCGAGCTATATAAATCAGGTTCAGAAATAGCAGTAGCTAAAGAGCAACTATCTGATGATATTTTTAATGAATCGATTATTGAGCATGATCCTAAAATATTTAGAGTTATATCGCTTATTATTTTGCCCTCAGGTCTTAAGTTTGGATGGTTGATATTCGAGCGAGCAAGTGATTCACTACTTACAGAAAAAGAAAAATCAATTTTAAATAGTTTACAAAAAAACTTTGTAAATCAGTTAGTCCAACGTAAAAATTCATTTTCTATATCTTTTCACAAATTGTTAAAGTTTGCTCTGTGTTAATAAATTTCATAACAGCATAATTTAATGGATTTATTTCTTCAATACAGTCAATTGGTTGCTGCCTAATTAACAATATATCTGACTCAATGGTATTTATATCTATGGGGAGATCATTTTCTATTTTTTTAACTGACTTAGTAAGTTGATGAGTATATTTTAAGTGAAGAAAATTAAGTTGGTGAAACTTGGCCCCTTTAGCTATTTCAAAAGCTGAGTAAACAGTAATACTTACCTCTGCAGCTGTTAAAATCACAATAAGCATCAGTTTTCTGGAGATATTCATATACGACACCTATTTTAGCTACTAACCCAACAGTTTTTTAATAACACTATAATAATTATAGTATTTATCACATTAGGTATAGCAGGTTTTATCTTTTTTACTAGCTCCTCTATAAATAACAATTTACGCTTAACTTAGTTCATTTTTAATACAAAGCTTCTTTTTAATTTTAGTTTGCCACTCAAGAGCAAGCTCCGGCAATTCGAGTGCTGCTAATAATACACTTTCATAATCTGGATATTTTTTATCAAAAAAAGCCTGGAACAGTTTTTTTACTGATATGTCGTGCGAGGCTTTCTTCTCGATAACAACACTATCACCCGTTTTTGCAACGCCCTGCTCTAGTACCCTAAAATACACGCCAGTGCAGTAATGCTGCGTAAACAGTTTAAGGCTGTTTTTATTATTAAGGGCGATAGCTAATTTAAAACAAGGCACACGAGGCTGGCTTACTTCAAGTAATGCAGTACCAATTCGAATATGGTCACCTATGTGTATATTCGCTTCATCAAGGTCAGAAATCGTGAAGTTTTCGCCAAAGGCACCTACTGCCAAATCATCATTCTCGAGGGTTTGTTTCCAATAATCATAATGATTGTGCGAAAACGCGTAAACCGCTTTATCAACCCCGCCGTGATTAACTAAATCAGCTTGCTCATCCCCTATAATATTTAGCTTTTCAATAACAACAGGTTCGTTAGTTGCCGTTTTAAAAATACCGGTTTTAACCTCTTTGCCGTTATACACTACCGTTTTTATTTTAGAGATATTAGTAGAGATTATTTTCATTAAGACTCCCACCTACCCATCGCTTGTTTGTCACTTTGTTTAAACTCAACCCAGTTTGATGAGTCTTTAAAGTGCTCTTTTTTCCAAAACGTGGCGTGGTTTTTTAAATAATCCATTATAAATTGTGCGCCTTCGAACGCGGCTTGGCGATGGCGGCAAGTTACGCCTACAAATACAATTTGCTCGCCAAGTGCTAAGTAACCTACGCGGTGAATAATGCATATTCTCGCCAGTTGCCAGCGAGTTTGTGCTTGCTCTGCAATAGATTGAAGCAGTTGCTCGGTCATACCAGGGTAGTGTTCAAGCTCAAGTGCAATAACGTTATCGCCACTGCTGAACTCTCTTACCAAACCTGTAAAGGTAACAACAGCGCCATCGCTTTTATTATTACTACAAAGCGTATTGTGCTCGTCACCTACATTAAAATCATCGGTTTGTACTTGAATATGTATGCTCATTAGCCACCTGTAACCGGCGGGAAAAAGGCAAGCTCATCCCCTGCTTTCACTATTTCATCGCTTGATGACATAGTTTGGTTAAGCGCTGCAAGTAGCTCACGCTCCTCAAGCCACGGTTTCCAGTGCGGGTATTGGCTTACTAATCTTAATTTAAGCTCTGAAATAGTAAGCGGCTGCGTAATTTCAAGGCTTAATTTACTGCACTTTAACCGCTCTTTTAGTTGCCCAAAAAACAATAACTCTACTTTTCCGGCGCTATATATGACATTGTTTGGATTAATCGCGCTGCCAACTACCATTTTTGCCCCCTGCTTTTTGAGTAACGCGCATGCCGCTAATTTCCATTAATGGGTCGGCTGCTTTACACATATCAAACAAAGTAAGGCTAGCCACAGATACCGCCGTTAACGCTTCCATTTCTACGCCAGTTTTACCGGCAAGTTTGCAGTAGCTGGTTATTTTAATTTGGCTGTTAGCTTCATCAAGTTCAAAATCAACAGCGACTTTACTAAGTGCAAGCGGATGACAAAGCGGAATTAAATCAGCGCATTTTTTTGCGCCTTGAATACCTGCAATGCGTGCCACGCCTAACACATCACCCTTTTTGTTTTGATTAAGCATTACTTGTTCAAAGGCAAGCTTGCTCATGCTAATAAATGCTTCAGCTGAGGCATCGCGCAAGGTTACGTCTTTGAGCGATACATCAACCATATTAGCTTGGCCGTTTTCGTCAACGTGGCTTAACATACTATTGCTCACGCGATTCACACTTTTTACCAATGGTAATGTGCGGTACAAAGTTACACGGTTTATGCATTGAGTTAAGTTGATCTTTTATTATGCCTGTCCATGCTGTTTTGCATGCGCCTGTAGAGCCTGGCATACAAAAAATAACGGTGTTGTTAGCAAGTCCTGCCAATGCACGAGATTGAATAGTAGAGTTACCAATTTCGCCGTACGATATGTGCCTAAATAGCTCACCAAAACCGTCTACGCTTTTATCAAAAAGCGGCGCAAATGCCTCTGGTGTTGAATCGCGCTCAGTAAAGCCTGTACCGCCAGTCACTAAAATAGCATGAATGGTGTCATCGGCTATCCACTGCGATGCCACTGCACGCATTTGGTAAACGTCGTCTTTAACTATGTCTTTATCGGCTAAGTGATGACCCGCCTCAGTTAGCGCTTTAATTAAGTAATGACCAGAAGTATCGGTAATCGCATCGCGTGTATCGCTTACCGTCATTACGGCAATGTTTAATGCTATTTGTGACTCAGTTGTGTGGCTCATAATGTTCTTCTTAATTGATTAATGCTTTGGTCAAAATGCTCATTTACAGCTTTAAATTGCGCCGGCGTATTGGTGTTTATTAATGCATGCGTTTTATTACATAAAAGCGTTTGCACGCCAATACTTTGGGTAAACTGTTTTATTGACTTATGACTGTTTGCGTTTGTGAGTATGTGTTTTAAATGATTTTTTACACTGCTTGTATTACGAATATACAGCGGTAGTGGTTCATTTTCAAAGTGCCAAGCATGTATTTGTGACTGATTTAATTGATTGCTCACACTTTGTACGTTATTTGTCTGAGAAGCCAGCACAATTGTGCTTAACAAACTACTCGTAAGTAGAGGCATATCTACCGCAGTAATAAGTAAGTCGTGCTCGGTGGCTATTAATGTTGAGTAAATACCGCCAAGGGGTCCACTATTTGGGTATATATCTTTAACGTACTTTTCTGAAGGATAACCGCTCGGTGAATATTGGCTCGATGATTTAACTGGATTTGTAACGTTGCGGCTTATTAGTATATTTTTAGCGCCTGCGTCTTTTAATAAATCACACGCATTGTGCAATAGCGTTTTATTTTTTAAAACTAAATCGGCTTTGTCTGAGCCCATTCTTGATGACTTACCACCAGCAAGTACAACGCCTGTAAAATCTCGCTTAACTTTCATATTAGATTTTATATTAGCTTTCATATTAGCCGCCTAACATGGCTAAGTGAGTTGTAGCACCTGTTAAGCGTTTATCCAGCTCATGGCTTATTTCTTTATTGCCCATAGCGGCTTGAATTGCCTTTACGGTCGCTGCAGTATCGTCCTCGTTTAGTAGTTCGCGTAAATCTATACCTTGCTCGGCAAACAAGCATAAGTGTAATTTACCCAGCGCCGACACCCTTAAGCGATTACAGCTTTTACAAAAGTCTTTACTGTACGGCATTATTAAACCAATACGACCATCGTAATCAGGATGACAAAATTCCTCAGCGGGTCCGTTTAATTTCCCCCTCACGACTTGTAACCAGCCTTGAGCTAAAAGCTGGGCTTTAACCGTTTGCCCACTTAAGTGATTTTCTTCAAAAAAGGTTGCGCCGTCACCGGTTTCCATTAATTCTATAAAGCGTACTGTAACTTTGTGGTGTTTTACCCACGCTAAAAAATCCTTCAATTGATTTTTATTAAACTGCTTGGCAAGCACTGCATTTATTTTTATATCTTTTATGCCCAGCTCTACCGCGCGTTCAATCCCTTTTAAAATAAGGTTAAGTTTGTCGTGCCCTGTTATGAGTTTAAACATACTTGGATTTAAACTATCAATACTGACATTAAGCGCATCAAGCCCTGCATCGGCAAATTCATCAATTTTCTTTAATAAATTAAACCCGTTGGTAGTAATGGCTACTTTTTCTATGCCGGGTGTATTTTTACAGAGTTTTATAATATCGGTGACGTCGTTTCGCAAGCACGGTTCGCCACCTGTAATGCGCACTTTTTTAGTACCTAGCTCTGCAAACGCATTTACTAACGTGCTAATTTCGTTTTTATTTAAAAAATTACGCGGCGTATCGCACTGATACCCGTTTGGTAAACAATAACTACAACTAAAATTACATACATCGGTTATTGAGAGGCGCAAATAGTTAAACTGCCGACCAAATAGATCATTAAGCATATGCTTCCTTGTTTGTTTACATTTTAACCGCAACATTAATACTGTTCGCTTTTTGCGTAGCATGTTGCTTAATTAATTGACTTAATTGTGTTTTACACGAACCACAGTTCGTTCCACATTTTAGTTCAGCCCCCAATTGCTCGACTGTGTTTGCACCGTTTTTAATGGCGTTTATAATCGGCTGCTCTCTTACTTTAAAGCAGCTACACACTTGCACGCCTTGAGTAAATTCTTCATCGGGGGTTGCATAAAGCAAAGACTGTAACTGTGTAAAGGTCAGTAATGGCTCTGCAAATAAATGGTTTATCCACTCAAGTGATATTTCTTTTTGCTCATTAGAAATAACACCAACAAACGCTAATTGATCGTTTTGAATACACTGCACATGCATGGCTTTTGCCGTATTCATAGCCGACCACTGCCCTTGTAAACCAGTTAAGGTTTGGCAGTAATACAGTAAATCACTTTTTGGCTCATTAAGCGCCAATTGGTAATTAAAGCAATTACTTGCATTAACTTTGAGCCAAAAATCACTGTTTATAACAAATTCGTTTTTAGCAAACAGCTGCATATATTGCACAAAGGGTGCTTTAACTATATTAACAGCGCCGTGTTTGCACTCAGCCTGACCAGATAGAGGGTCAACTACCGATTGATACAACCCACTTACTGTAGCGGATGATGCAAATTGCTTATTCCAATGAATAGGCATAAAGCATTCACCTTTTCGCACCGAATCGGTTACTTTTGCATGCGCGGTAACCTGCCCTGTTTGGGCAATCGCGCTTATTAAATCGTTTTGTTTAATTGCTAATTTACTGGCATCAAGCGGATTAATTTCAATATACGGGCGTGTAATATGCGATGAAAGCGCAGTGCTTTTACCCGTGCGGCTCATGGTATGCCATTGGTCGCGTATACGTCCTGAGTTCATTACAAACGGATAATCACTTGATGTTTGTTGTACCGGTAATTGAGGCGTTATAGGTATAAAGCGCGCCTTTTTATCAGCGGTGCTAAATTGGTTATCTGTAAAAACTTGACCGTTTTTATAAGGCTGGTTTTTAACAACAGGCCACATAATGGGTTTTAAGTTATCGTACTGGCTTTTTGTGAGCCCAACTAAACCAGAGAGGTTTAATAATCGGCTGCCGTTATTTTCAAAGTCAGTTAATTGTGCCCATTCTTCAAAAATGCCACTGGGATCTGTAAAGTCAAACCCTTCAAAGCCCATTTTTTTAGCGACTTCGCACATAATTTGCCAATCGTTTTTAGCTCCCGAATAAGGCGCTAATAAAGGGCGCTGCCTTGATATTCTGCGCTCTGAGTTAGTTACTGTGCCGTTTTTTTCGCCCCATCCGGTTGATGGAAAGGCAACATCGGCAAACTTTAACGTATCACTTTTTGCAATACAGTCAGATACAACCACCAGCTCGCAGGTCTCTAATGCTTTTTTAATTGCGGCGTTGTTGGGCAAGCTCACCATTGGGTTTGTTGCCATTATCCACACTGCTTTTATTTTGCCCGCGGCTATGTCATCAAACATATCAATGGCATTACTGCCTGCTTTTTTAGCAATAGTTGGCGAGAGCCAAAAGCGTTGTACAAGTGATTGATGCGCTTCGTTTTCAATATCTAGATGCGCCGCTAACTGATTAGCCAAGCCACCTACTTCGCGCCCGCCCATCGCATTGGGCTGCCCAGTAATTGAAAACGGACCACTGCCCGGCTTAAGTAATTTACCTGAGGCTAAATGCGCATTAATAATAGCGTTGCATTTATCTACACCCGAACTTGACTGATTTATACCCATTGAGTAAAAGCTAATCGCACTTGGGCTATTAGCAAATAGCGCGTAAAACTCAGTGACTTGCTCAATTGCTATATCGCAAAAATCGCTAACTGCCTCACAACTCCATTTTTGTGCCTCTTGCAATGCGCTTTCAAAGCCGTTTGTGTGCTGAGCAATAAATTGCGTGTCGAGGTGGTTATGCTCATTTAAATAATTAAGCAAGCCGTTATAAAGCGCGGCGTCACTGCCTGGTTTTATATTTAAAAATGTGTCGGCAAGCTCAGCTGTGTCGGTTTTACGCGGATCAATAACCACCACTTTCATATTTGAGTTAAGCTGCTTTGCACGCTCCATTCGCTGATACAAAACCGGATGCGTCCATGCGGCATTTGAGCCAATTAATATAAGTAACTCAGTTTGCTCTAAATCTTCGTAGGTACACGGCACTACGTCTTCACCAAAAGCGCGTTTATAACCTGCCACAGCAGACGACATACACAGGCGTGAATTAGTATCAATATTGCCTGAGCCTATGTAGCCTTTCATTAATTTATTCGCGATGTAGTAATCTTCAGTAAGTAACTGCCCTGACACATAAAAAGCCACCGCATCAGGCCCGTGCTTTTGTATTATGTCGTTAAATTTATTGGCAACGTGGTCAGTTGCTTCATCCCACGTGGCTGCTTTATTATTAATAAGGGGCGACGTTAAGCGATTATCACTGCCTGTTGTGTCGAGCAAATGGGTGCCTTTTACACATAAACGACCAAAGTTTGCGGGATGCTCTCGCATGCCTTCAAGCTTGGTTGGCACATTATTAAAAAGTGAAATATCAACACCACACCCTACACCACAGTAAGCACATGTTGTTTGTTTTAAACTCGTTTTATTTATAGTTGGTGACGTGTTTGCGGTTGCCATACTGCTCTCTTTTAGTGTGCTTTAATTTATGCAGGCTGTTTAACAGGCTCATTAAGGGTAACTACGTTAATTGTGTTACTTGCTTTAGCGAGTGCGCTGTTTATTACGTTTTGAACGAGTTTTTCACACCCTCCACAGCCTGTACTGGCTTTGGTGCTTTGCTGCACACTTGCCAAATCTATGCAGCCTTTAGCGACTGTTTGTTCAATGGTGTGTTTAGTTACTTTATGACAAGCGCAAATAATGGCGTCATCAGACAAGTCATCGGCGCTTAGCTCTGCTATGTCGCCGGCGAGGGGCATAATGAGCGCTTCGGGAGCGGTGGTAAGTTCAATGTCGTTTAAATGATATTGCAGTAAATTATCGTAATCGCTGGTATCGCCAACAAGCACGGCGCCAATCAGCTTATTACTTTGTGAATTAGTGACTACTTTTTTATAAATACCATTGGATTGATCCTCAAAATAATAGCTTATTGCGCCTTCGCTGCGTGCATGTGCATCGCCAATAGAGCCTACTTCAACACCCATTAATTTGAGCTTAGTGCTCATATCGGCACCGCTAAATTCATCGGCTTTATTGTCTAAGCCAGTACTTTGCAAAGTACCTTGCTGGGTCTGTTGCAAAATATGCCCAACTGCTATTTTAGCCATGGCGTAACCAGGTGCCACTAAGCCAAAAATAAAATTATTCCACAGTGCACATTCACCAATAGCGTATATGTTTTTATCACTCGTTTGGCAGTGGTTATTAATTACAATACCGCCGCGCTCACCTATCTCTAAATTAAACTCGCGGGCTAAATTATCATAAGGGCGAATACCCGCCGAAAATACAATCATGTCTGTTTCAAGGGTTTTACCGCCCTTAAAACACATTTTGTAACGGCAACTTTCACCTTCTACTATTTCCTCGGTTGCTACCGATGTATGCACAGTAACGCCTAAATCTGTAATTTTGTTTTTTAGTAACCGACCGCCACCCGCATCAACTTGTACGCCCATAAGTTGCGGTGCAAATTCTATTACGTGAGTATGTAAACCCAATTGCTTTAATGCGTTTGCAGCTTCAAGCCCCAGTAAACCGCCACCAATTACCACGCCTACTTTGCTGCCGTGGGCTGAATTTTTTATTGCGTGTAAATCGTTAATGGTGCGATAAACAAGGCAATGCTCGCGATCTTTACCCGGTATAGGCGGTACAAATGGGAATGAACCTGTAGCAAGCACAAGTTTGTCGTATTCAAACAACTCCCCTTTAGCGGTCGTTACAGTTTGCATATCACGATTTATATCAACCACTTTAGAATGAGTATGAAAGCGTACTTGCCAATCGTCATAGGTTTTATTGCATGTAAGTGCGAGGTCGTCTGCGGTTTTGCCTTTAAAAAAAGAGGATAGTTGTACACGGTCATACGCTAAACGGTCTTCACCGCTAAGTACCGTAATTTCAAATTGCTCATCAGCTTGATTTTGAGAAACTAGCTGCTGCACAAAATGGTGCCCCACCATTCCGTTTCCTACCACTACAACACGCTGCTTACTTAACATTTACCCACCTTAAAGTGATACCTATTTTAGTAATTGACTAAAACTGAAATCGAATAATTTGTTATAGGTTTGTTATAGCAATATGTAAGCCAAATATATAAGCACTTAAAATCAGTAGGTTGCCTACATTGGTGCAGAGGTGGAAAGCATAAAGCCCCACAAGATGGTGCAATTGCACCATCTTGTGTCGCTATAAATTACAAGTGAATATTAGAAGATAAAGAGGGTTAAAATTTAGCGCTCATCCATACCCACAATTTTTGAGTATCGACTTTATTAGCAGCAGTATCGCCCGCTGAGTAATCAGCGTATTTAACACCCACTGCGTATTGTTTATTAATAGGTTTAACGTATTGTACGTTTAGTTCAGTACCCAAATCGTCAACCCCATTTGATTGCTCATTAGCATCAAAACTGTGATAAGCCACCAGCCATTTTCCGTCAAACGCTTTACCGTTTAAGCTTATGTAAGTGTCGTCCAAGCCTTGTGCGGGTGTATTTAAAAACGTATCTGTCCAACCATTAAATTTATGTAACGTGGCAAGCGGTGTTGCAAACCCGTAATCGCCATTGTCAGAGCCAAGTGACTCTATGCCGACTTTTAAAGTTACTGTTTTTATGCCCAACCCATTTAAATCCACAGCGCCTTCAAGTGCATAGTAATCAGCATCAAAATCACTCACGCTTGTTAAGGCAGACTGCGTTGCATACTCCGCTTTGTAATAAAATTTTATATCGTTTAGGGTTTTATTACCGTTAAAAGAAACGCCATAAGTATCTAAACTGTCGTCTTGTAGTGCATCGTCACTTAGTAAGTAACTGTATAAAACCACTTTACCGTAGTCTGTTTTAAAGCTTGCATTAATTAGATGATCGGACGATTTAATGTCTTTATCGTCAGCAAATATGCGGTTACGCTTATTTAAATAACCGTACTGTAAATCTATGTTATTAAATGCGTAATTAATGGTTGCTGCATCAAAGGTTTGTCTGTCTTGGCGCCAACCTACGTGCCCAACAAAACGCTGCCCATCAAGGGCTATTACTTGGCGTCCTACTTTTAGCGATAGACCATCGCGGGCATATTTAACAAAACCTTGGTCTATCTCGGTGTTTTCTGGGTCGGCAATAACAGAGTAATTAGTATTTTTCCCCACCGTATTGTTGTAATCATCTACGCCCAATAGGCTGCGAGTATCTTCTACTTCAATAAGGGCTGAAAAACCATTCACCTCATCTGTTTGATGCGTTAAGCGGGTTCTAAGTGTTAAGCCGCTTGCATCTTTTAGAGCATTTTCTTGATCAACGCTTTCAAAACGCAGTCTAAAATCAAGATCAGTTTGCGAAGCTTGGCTTATTGAAGGCGCAGTGAAGCAACCCAGTATAAAAATAATAGGTAAGTTGTTCTTGTAATTAAGCATTTTGGTTCTCTAAGTTTTAATTATTAATACACATACCAAAGCAATAAATAAACACAGCGAAATACATTTCCACACCATAACTGGATCGCGTTTCATTATTGAACTTTTATTAGCGGTACTTTCTAAATAAGGATTAGGTTTGTTGATATCGTTTATAAACTCAGAAAAAGCTTGGTATCTGAGCTCAGGTTTAGGGGCAAGCGCCTTCATAAGGGCTTGATCTAACCAAAACGGAATATCGGCTCTGTATTTACGAATACTTGTGTAATGCCAATGGGTGTAATCTTTTGGCGCTACGTGGTTAAGTGGCAGTGGTTTATAAGGCAATTTTGAGCACAATAACTCATATGCAATCACGCCAAGTGAAAACAAATCACTTTTAAAATCGGCGTGCATAGTAATAAGTGTTTCGGGTGCGGTGTAGTCGGCAGTACCTTGCGGGCAATCATCCGCAATTTGTTTAACCGACTCGTCCATAGCCGCAACACTTACTGTGCCGTAATCAATGAGCGTTACTTTACCGTGCGCATCTATCATTACGTTATCGAGTTTTAAATCGCGATGCACCATATCGAGTCGCTGAAACGCCCTTAGTGCATGTACTATTTGTTCAATAATACTGCGTACTTGGGTTATTTCTGGGTGCGGCACGTCGTGCTTCCAATCACTGAGTGTTTGCCCGTCCATGTACTCACAAATATGATACAAAAAACGACTTTGCGATTGCGTACTCAGTACTTTCATCACGTTTAAATGGTTTATGCGTTGCCCTACCCAGCCTTCTCTTATAAAGCCTTGAAGGTAGTGCACATCGTCTTCAAAATTAACCGAAGGTGCTTTTAAAACCACTGGCGGTATATCGGGCGCTTGTTGCACTAAATAAATGTGCGAGCGACTACTGGCATGTAATTTACGAATAACCGTGTAGTCATCAATTTTTTGCCCAACATTAAGCGCTGGTGGAATTTTTCGTCGTGTTAGCGAATGATAAAGCTCATCTAACTTTTGCTCGGCAATATTTTCTACTTTTACCAGTAAACAACTTACGTTGTCGTCACTGCCTCGCGCTAATGCAAGTTCGGTAATTGCTTTAGCTGCATTTTCTAAATTAGTGTGCTCGTTAATTAATTTAGCTATATCACTACTTGGGAGCACATCGTGTACGCCATCGCAGGTTAATATATAAATATCGTCTGCTTTTAGGTCAACTTCGTATACATCTATTTCTTGATGAAGTTGTGCGCCAAGTGCACGCGTTAGCGTATCGTTTACTTTGTGATCCCGTGTTATTGCCTCTATTTTATTTCCTCGCAAGCGAGTAATACGCGTATCACCTAAGTGAAATATATAACCCGTTGCCGACTTTAAAATAAGTGCTGTAAAAGTCGTCATCCAATCGGCTTGGCGCTGACCTAAGTGATTGTAATTAACCGATTGCGAATAAAGCCACTGATTTAAACTTGCTAACACCTTCGACACTGACTTTTTAACCGCCCAACTTTCGGGGGTATTTAAATACTCATTTATAAAATGAGTAACCGAAAGTTGAGACGCTTGTTTAGCATTTTTTGCTGATGAACACCCATCGGCTAAGCAGGCAATAACGCCTTTAGACTCTTTTTCTTGCGCTTTGGTATTAAGAGCTGCAAACGCATCTTGATTTTCTGCTTTTAACCCTTTAGCACTGTGCCCGCCAAATGAAACGTTGAGTTCATTTTTTAGCGATTTAGCGTGGAGTGTTTCATCAAACATAGTCAATAATGCCTTAAGTCACTGAAATAAGTTCAACGGTGCCGTCTTCATTTACTTCGGTAATATGGCCATCTGGTTCTTTCATAAAAAACAGTGCAGCTAGACCAAGTAATGCACTACCCGCAATAATGAAAAAGAAAGTTTGATAATCAACAAGTGACAATGCCGTTAAGTACACTACTGCACCTACATTACCGTAAGCGCCTGTCATACCAGCTATTTGCCCAGTTAAACGGCGCTTAATTAGCGGTACTGCCGCAAATACAGCACCTTCACCAGCTTGCACAAAGAACGAACACGCCATAGCTGCAACAACTGCAAGCCATAAAGGCCAAGAAGCATCAACCAAGCCCATTACAAAATAACCAACAGCAAGACCCGTTGTAAGTACAATAAGGGTAATACGACGACCTAATTTATCTGAAATCCAACCGCCACCTGGGCGAGATGCTAAATTCATAAATGCATAAGCTGAGGCTAAAATACCGGCGTACACCATATCAAGCGCAAACACATCCATAAAAAATAGCGGTAACATAGATACAACCGCAAGCTCAGAACCAAAGGTTGTGAAATATAAAATATTTAAAACAGCCACTTGCTTAAATTCATAACGATGCGACTCGGGTACTGGCTCTTTAAAAATATGACCATTTACGTCAAAGGTTTTATACACTTCGTAAATATAAAGCAGAACTAAAAAAGCATACACGGCAAGTACAAAGTTAGCCGAAATTAGGTTAGCACCGGTTGGTGAAAGCTTCCAAGTAAGTAATGCTAGTGCACCATACATAGGGATTTTCATAATAAGAAGTAATACAAAGTCGCCTTTACTGGTTACTTCCATTGCGCCTACTTTTTTAGGCTTAAAGTATGTACCGCCTTTTGGTGTATCGGTTACATTTAAGTACCAAATAATACCAAATATAACGCTTAATACACCCGTTAAACCTACTGCGTAACGCCAACCATCTTCGCCACCAAACATAAGTGCAATAATTGGCAATAACATAGCCGCTGCTGCTGAACCAAAGTTACCCCAGCCGCCATAAATACCTTCTGCTATGCCCAGCTCGTTAGCAGGAAACCATTCACTCACCATACGAATGCCCACAACAAAGCCAGCACCAATAAAGCCTAGCGCAAAACGCGCTATAGCGGCTTGTTCAAATGTGGTTGCCATAGCAAACATAAAACACGGAATACTACAGGTAATAAGTAGCGCCGCATAAACAATCCGGGGACCAAATTTATCGGTCAGCATACCCACCACAACACGGGCAGGAATAGTTAACGCTACATTTAAAATTAGTAATGTTTTAACTTGTGCCATGGTAATACCAAGCGAGCCCGCAATTGCACCCAATAAAGGAGCATGGTTAAACCATACAAAAAATGACACAAAAAAGACCATCCAACTTAGATGTAATACTTTCATTTTTCCTTTAAAGGATATTAAGTTAAATCCAGAACTCGGTTGCATGTTTATTTCCTCGTAAACGTATTATTATTTTATAAATGCCCCACTCTTTTATATGAGTAGCAGCCCAAACTTTGTTAAATTTTAGTTAACCTACTACAGCAATTACTGAGCCACTAATTAAAAGCCATCAATTTCAGTTGGTTATATGTATTTACTGTTTTAATACGTTATAGTTGCACTATATGAGTGAAGGGCTATGGACTGTTACAGTGCAAATAAAAAGCGTTACTACTTGCTCTAGGATTTAACAACTTGGTATTGTTCTAAAAAAGGTTGAGAAGTTTGAAAATGCAAAAAACACCGCTAACTTACCAGCAGCAACTACGCTATTCTCGGCACATTATGCTCCCGCAGCTTGATATAGACGGACAAGAGCGGCTATGGCAATCGCATGCTTTAATTATTGGTGTGGGTGGGCTTGGGTGTGCGGTAGGTCAATACTTAGCGGCATCTGGCGTTGGCACGCTTACCCTAGTTGATAACGATGAAATAGACGTGACCAACCTGCAAAGGCAAATACTGTATAAAGAAAGTGATATTGGTAGCTCAAAATGCAGTGCTGCTAAAAAACAGCTTAACGCACTTAATAGTGAAATAGATATAAACACCATTAAGGCATTTTTTGATGTAAATACCTTTACAGAACAATTATTTAATAACATTGATATAGTGATTGATTGCTCAGATAACCTAGCAACGCGCAATGCACTTAATAGCGCCTGTTTTAAAGCTAAAGTTCCACTGGTGTCAGGCTCTGCAATACGTATGGAAGGACAAGTCGCGTGTTTTACTATGAATGAAAACAGCCACTGTTATGGCTGTTTATCACAATTTTTTAGTGAACAAACACAAAGCTGCTCTGAATCCGGCGTACTTTCCCCAATTGTTGGGCTAATAGGCAGTATTCAGGCTACTGAAGCGCTAAAAATGCTTGCTGGTTTGCCAAGTGGCTTAAGCGAACACTTATTACTGGTGGATGGTTTAAGCATGGAGTTTAATCGTTTTAAAATAGCTAAAAACAGTCAATGTGCGGTGTGCAGCATTTAGTTATTCTAGATTACTGATTGTTGTATAAAGCACATCGCCCACTTTAAAGTCGTTTTTGTCCCACACTCGTCTTGATGCCAAGCAATACAATGTTTGCCCATCTACATTAAGCGTTAGCTGCCACTTATTATTAATAAGCTCAGCCTGAGTTAATACCGACTTTAAAACATTACTGTGCGTTGTTTGCTCAGGCTTTAACGCACTAAACGACATTTGCTCACTTTCTATAATTAGCTTATTACTGCTATCTACAAGTGCAGGAAGCACAAAAAGCGGCTGCTCACTTTGCTGTAATTGCAGTTGATATAGCCCGTAGTCTTCATCAAATTTAACCACATTGTAATTAATTAAGCTCAGCGGTGTTTGTCTATCGTTTGCATAAATAGCTTTTGCAACGTGTGCACTTGCACCTTGGTTTATCACTTTCCCTTTATCAAGCTGAATAAGGGTATCGCAGCAAAATAGCAGCTCTTTTAATGAGTGACTTACTATTATAAATTTAATATTAAACTTAACGGCTAACTCATTGAGTTTAGTGAGCGTTTTAAAACGCAATGACCAATCAAGCGCACTAAAAGGCTCATCAAGCATTATAAATTTCTGACCGGCAAGCAAAGTGCGCGCAAATACTACACGTTGGCGCTCGCCACCCGATAAGCTTTGTACATCACGATTTAGTAAGTCTTGTAATTCAAGTGTTTTAACAACGTATTGAAGCGTTAAGCTGGTTTGTTTATTCCCGCAGTGTTTTTGTGTAAACGCTAAATTACCTGCCACATCTAAATGAGGAAACAACGGGCACGATTGCAACTGAAGCGTTATACCGCGTTTATCGCTTGGCAACTCATGCACTGGCTGGTTGTTTACATAAACACTTTTTGCAGGCTCTAAACCACTAATACAACGCAGTAATGTTGACTTACCCGAGCCAGAAGGCCCGTAAACACCGAGTACATTAAACGACTCAAGCTCAAGGTTTATATCTAAATCAAAATTATTGAGTGCTTTAAAAAGGCTTAACTTAATCATGTTATTGCTTAACCCCAACGATGCTTTTATTAAACTTAAATAACAGCACTAAACAGGCAAACGAAATTGCCAGTAAAATAAGTGAAAGCTGATGCGCCGCCGTATAATTTAATGATTCAACATGGTCATAAAGCGCAATAGACACCACCTGTGTTTGCCCCTGAATATTACCGCCAATCATTAATACCAAACCAAACTCACCCAATGTATGCGCAAAGCCTAAAGCAAATGCGCTACCAATACTGGGTTTTAAAAGCGGAATAATTAAATGCACAAAGCGTTTAAACGGGCTTAACCCAAGCGCAATGGCAGCTTCGTTATAGGTTTGATTAATATGTTTAAACCCAGCCACAAGCGGCTGCATTACAAAAGGCAGTGAATAAAAAAGCGAGCCAATAACCACGCCCTGAAAACTAAACGCAAGCTGCGTACCCGTTAGCCAAAACCAAAACTGCCCAAAAGCGTGACCAGGCGAAAATAAAACAAGTAAGTAAAACCCTAATAATGTAGGCGGTAGCACTAAAGGCATTGCAATTAATGCCTCTAAAAATGGTTTAAATTTACCGTTATAGCCAGCGAGCTTGTAAGCCAGTGGAATACAAAAAATAAGAAGAAGTACTGCGGTTATGAAGGCAAGTTTTATAGTTAACCACAGCGCAGTTAAATCACTTTGAAGCATTGTTGTCCTTTATTCTGTAACCTAATTCAATTAACTGCTGCTGCGTAGCGTCCATCATTAAAAATTGCATAAGTTGCTTAGCGCTAGCATGTTTTTTAGTCGAGCTAATAATAACGCCTTGTTGAATTATATCGGGATATTGATTGGTAGGCAGCACGGTATAATCTAAATATTTTTGATCTTGCGTGTTACGGTAAGCCGCCTTTAGGGATGAAACAGCCACCAGCCCTACTCCTACATTACCACTTTGCACAAACTGAAACGCATGCGTAATATTATTCCCATACACATAATTTATTGGTTTTTTAAAATGGTTATTCGCGTAATGCTCTGAGGCACGTCCGTATGGTGAAAAACGCGGATTAGCAATGGCTACTTTATCATTTACTTTTTCAGCTTTGGGTTGCCACAAAGCAAGTTCGCCTAACGCGTAAGTGATCAAACTACTTTGCTCGGCATAACCTTCTTTAATAAGCGATTGCGGGCGAAAATCGTCGGCCGATAAAAACACATCAAATGGCGCGCCATGCACTATTTGCGAATATAAAACACCGCTAGAAGCTGCTGATATTTTTACGTCAACATTAGGTAGTGGGGATTTTTTTAGTAGGGTTTCTAATACAGTTTTAAAATTACTCGCTACGGCTACATTCAGCGTTTCTTTTGCGTTTACGCTGCATGAAAGCATGCATATCACACACAAAAAATAACCCAACCATGTATTGTAAAGCTTTGACATTATAAGTATTGTTTCAAAATAAAATGATTTAAGTAAGCAATATATATGAACGATGTTTGCAATGCACCCGGTTTATTACCAATTGAAACTGCAATACAAAATATACTTGGCACAATAACGCCTGTTAAAGACGTTGAAACCATTTCTATAATGCAAAGTGTTGATCGCGTTTTAGCAAGCGATGTTAAGTCAACTATAAACGTACCCGCTCATAACAACTCAGCAATGGATGGCTATGCGCTGTGTATTTCAGATAAAAGCTTAACCTACACACAAGTAGGCAGCGTGTTTGCAGGTCAAGTTTTTGAAGAAACGCTTACCCCAGGGCAATGCGTAAGAATAATGACCGGCGCCGCCATTGCACCTGGCGCTAACGGCGTTGTAATGCAAGAAAACGCCTCGGTTGATGGCGATAAAATTACGTTTACTGCGCAACCTGAGCTAAATGAAAACGTGCGTTTTGCTGGCGAAGATATTGCTATAGACGACGTTATTTTAAAAGCAGGCGATAAATTAAAAGCCGTTGATGTGGGATTACTGGCATCTTTAGGAATTGCGAATATAGATGTGGTAAGAACCCTAAAAATAGCCGTGCTTTCTACAGGCGATGAGCTAATAGAACCTGGTCAGCCTCTTAAGCAAGGCGCTATTTTTGAAAGCAACCGCGCTGTTATTATTAGTGCGCTGCAACAAAAAAATATAGACGTGCTTGATTTAGGAATAATCCCTGATGACAAAGAACTCATCACTAATGCATTTTTAAAAGCGAACGAACTTGCCGATGCCGTAATAAGCTCAGGCGGTGTATCGGTTGGTGAAGCCGACTTTACCAAAGAAGTGCTCAACGAAATTGGCAATATCCACTTTTGGAAAATAGCCATGAAACCAGGCAAACCTTTTGCCTTTGGTAAATTAAGTAACAGTTACTTTTTTGGCTTGCCAGGTAACCCTGTGTCGGCTGCTGTTACGTTTAATCAGTTAGTAGAGCCTGCACTGCAAAAGCTGTCGGGTCTTGGTGACGTAAACCCTAAAATGCGCTTTAACGCTGTTACTACAGCCGTCATTAAAAAGCGCCCTGGCAGAGCTGACTTTCAGCGCGGTACTGCAACAATTAACGAGCAAGGTGACTTGGTAGTTGCCCCGTTTAATAAACAGGGCTCGGGTGTACTTTCGTCGCTTAGTAAAGCTAACTGTTTAATTGTAGTTCCAGCGCAAAGCGGCAATATCGAAAAAGGCGCAACAGTAAGTATTGAGTTGCTATAAAGCCTAAAATGCTACAGCTAACTGTATAATTTAGCTGTAGCGCTGCAAACCTTAAAATATTTTTATATTTAATGTTTGAATTAAACAATTTAACTTTTCGCTACGCCCTACAAACTCTTCCTTACTTAATCTATTAACGCACTTCAGCGCGTTTTTAGTCGCAAAGTATCTATCATAACTTAGGCTTCTTTCGCATTTAACACTATACGTTGAGGGCCAAGAGCCACCTGCCCCCGTTGCTATGCCAACAACGTTACATGTAGCGTCTATATACTGCTCCCATGCTTTTATTTGTGCTTTAACTGCATCAACTTGGTAATCATCAGTTAGTTGCGGGTAAATTTCATCCATCATTTTACTGATTTTAGTTTTGTATCTATTGCCCTCAAAATTATAAATATTGCCAGTATGCATTGCACCGCCTTCTGGCCAACCATCAGCGCTTTGTGAAAATGCGCCAAATGATGAAATAGCAAAAGCAAACCCAATAATAATTTTATTCATTTTAAATCCTTTTAATAGTTACCAGATACCTGTAAAAAAACGCTCATAAAAAATGCCGCTGAGCTTAGCGGCATTATATTATTCAATAAGCTTTTAAAGAGGTCTATTTAAAAGCCAAATATTTTTAAGTGGAAAAACTTAGTCGCCACTGTATTAATAAATATCACAGCTAAAATAACAGGAATAAACGTTGAAAGTGAAAAGTTAACGTACTTTTCCATAAAGCTTCCCGCATAATTAGGCGAACCTAAGCTTAGCTCTTGTGTTAAGCGTGCTTTTTTCCAGCGGTACATTACAAACAAACACACCATTAACCCATTAAGCGGTAAAATTGTGTCGTAAAATACATCAACAATAATATCAAAAAAGCTCTTATTAACGCCGCCATAACTGGTGAACGAAGTAAGGCTGTCAATCATACCAAACGACATTGTACATAAAATAGTAAGTACGCCGGTTGAAAGTGTAAGGATGCCCAATGCTTTTTTACGGCTAATACCTTTGCGGTCACTTAGGGTTGCAGTCGGGACTTCTACTATTGAAACAAGTGAGGTAATTGCTGCAAAAAAGACTAATAAGAAGAACGAGAATGCAACAATAGATGCACCTACATAGCCAATATCATTTTGCAGTGCTAATAAGATTTTAGGTAGGTATACAAAAATCATCGATACAGACGAGTCAGAAAGTGCAGCAGGGTCTGTATTTGGATCAAAACTAAATATAGCCGGTAGCACCATTAAACCAGCTACAAACGCAACAAGTGAGTCCGTAATAGCAACCATTTTAGCGCTACTTACAATGTCATCCTTTTTAGAAATATACGACGCGTAAGTCATTAAGATACCCATGCCCAAAGATAGCGAGAAAAACGCTTGGCTTAATGCGCCATTTAAGACACTTGCATTCATTTTAGAAAAATCAGGAATAATATAGTATTTAACACCGGCCATTGCGTTATCAAGCGTTAATACATAAATAACGAGGGCAAGCAGCATAACCAATAAGGCGGGCATTAAAAACTTAGCGGCTTTTTCTATGCCCTGCTTAACACCGCCTAATAAAATTAAGTTCACCATAATAACCACAACGGCCATATAACCAAACACAGTGTAACTATTGATAAAAACACCAAAGTGGCCGGGATCTGCTAATAAATCTAAATTACCTAGGCCTGTTTGCGTTAAATAGCCAAAAATCCAAACAGTAATTACCATATAAAATACAGCAATCATAAATGGCGTAAGCACGGCTAAAAAGCCTGCAAACTTCCATTTTTTATCATTATTTGATAATAGCTTATACGAACCAAGTGGGTCTTTTTGAGCGTTACGACCCATTGCCATTTCAGCCATCATGACTGGTAAACAAATGAATACGACAAATAAAGCGTAAATTAATAAAAATGCGCCGCCGCCATTTTTAGTAGCAGAAACCGGAAAGCCAACTAAATTACCAATACCAACAGCCGAACCTGCCGCCGCTAATATGAATCCGAGACGGGAACTAAATCGTTCTCTATTTTCGCTCATGCTTGAAACCTTTTTATTATTTTGTATATTTCAGCGACTCTACCAGTGTTACACAGAGATTTTCAAGCAATTACAGTGTAAAAATAAAATCGATGTGTAAACCTGTGTAAATACGCTTTTAATTCACCAATTTTCAACGCTGTGGTAGTATTGCGTTAATCAAATTTAACAATTTTTATGAGATTACTTATGTTGTACATGATTCATTCAACAGACGTTGAAAATAGCTTAGAGCTCAGAAAAGCTGCACGCCCTGCACATTTAGCGCGCCTTAGTGAGCTTGATTCTCAAAATCGTTTACTTACCGCAGGTCCGTTTCCGGCAGTCGATAGTGAAGATCCTCAAGAAGCAGGTTTTACCGGTTCATTAGTTGTAGCTGAGTTTGAGTCAATTGAAGCCGCTCGAGAATGGGCAACAGCTGACCCTTACGTTGCCGCTGGCATCTATGAAAATACAGTTGTTAAACCTTTCAAAAAAGTGTTCCCTGCTTAAAAGTGTATTAAACCCTGAGAGCGAGCGTTGCACTGTAATTCAGGGTTTGTTCACAAGATTTTAATTAAAATTACCGAGATAAAAGCGAATTTAGCGTTTTTACTTGAATTTTAGTAACTTAGTTAATTAAACTAAGTGGGTCTGGTCTAGGAGTTTTCCATTATGCGCGTATTATTAAGCCTCGGTTTTATTGCTTGTGTTAGCTTAGCTAACTTTGCTCAAGCAGCGACGGCCACCCAAGCATCTCATGCTGAGGTGGACAAAAAGAAAGCCGTAATACTTGCAAAGAAAACAATAGGCGGTAAGACCTTAAAAATTACCGAAAAAACAGATTTTTATACCGTACGAATACTCAAATCTGACGGCCACGTCGTTGATTTACATATAAATAAAAAAACCGGCGAAGTGAAAAAGGATTAACAAATGCGAATTTTAGTTATTGAAGACGATTTACATTTAGCAGATAACCTACGTAATGCTTTAGAAAAAGAACGTTACAGCGTGGATTTATGTCACGATGGTGAAGCAGGTCTTTTCCACATTACAGAATACCCGCTTGATATGGCCGTAGTTGATTTAGGTTTACCTAAAATAGACGGTATTGAGCTAATCAATAAAGCACGAGCACAAGGCATTACTATTCCTATTTTAATCTTAACAGCGCGCGATCGCTGGCAGGATAAAGTAGAAGGTTTAGATGCAGGTGCTGATGACTACCTTACCAAACCATTTCATGTTGAAGAACTTATTGCACGTTGTAATGCATTAATTCGTCGCAGTGCTGGTAAAGCAAATCCAGAAATGACTGCGGGCCCAATTAAAATTCATACACGTTCTCAACAAGTATGGGTTGATGATAAAGAGCTTAGCCTTACAGCTTACGAGTATAAAGTACTTGAATACTTAATGGTAAATCCGCAAAAAGTAATTTCTAAATCAGAACTGACTGAGCACATTTACGACCAAGATTTCGACCTTGATTCAAACGTAATTGAAGTATTTGTACTACGTTTGCGTAAAAAGCTTGACCCTGATGGTGTGCTAAACCCAGTAGAGACACTACGTGGGCGTGGTTACAGGCTTAAAAGCCAGTGGTAATACCGCAAATATCGTTAAAAATAAGGCAAGGATTTATCCTTGTCTTTGTTTTATTAGTCGCACTCCCTATCTTATTTTATTCAATTGGCAAAGCGTATTACGCTTCACTTGTTGATGCGACTGAAAAAACTCTCGAAGCACAGCTTTACTCGCTAATATCTGAAGTCGACTTTACTGAGCATGGTATTATTATGCCCAGCACTATTTTAGCGCCTGAGTTAAACAGATTAAATTCAGATACCTACGCAATGATTTACCGAGATGATGATCCTGTTTGGAACTCAGAATCGGCTGTAAACTTAAACTATGTACCAGAGCAAATAGAAACCAAAGCCGGTGCTGCCGATTTCAGGCGCGTGGAGTATAATAACACCGCGTACTGGCAACTTAGCCTGACTGTAATTTTAAATAACATAGATCAATCAGAACAAGCTCGCTTTATATTAGTTAAACGTAATGACGCTCTACTTCGTTTAATGGATGGCTTTAAGCAAACCCTTGTAGATTGGATGTTTATAATGGGCATTGCAATTGCAGGCCTGATGGCGATTGGTTTTATTTGGAGCGCTCGCCCACTCCAACGACTCGATAAAGAAATAAAAGCAATTGAATCGGGTGATATTCAAGAAATTAAAGGCCTCTACCCTGTAGAACTGCAAACAATAAAAGCAGACCTAAACTTGCTACTTGAGTCGCAACAACGCCAAAAAGAGCGCTACAGAGCTTCATTAAGCGACCTTGCTCATGCACTTAAAACACCGCTTGCGGTACTTAAATCAAGTCCATTGGCAAACGATGCCGATGCACAAGAACAACTCGACCGAATTAATGTGATGATCGAGCACCAATTAAAGCGTGCTGCAACCGGTGCATCAGACACGTGGAAAAAACAAACACCTATTAAGCCAGTACTCGATTCAATACTCAGTGCTATGGCAAAAGTGTACCGTGATAAAGATATTATTTTTACCTGCACCGTAACTGAAAAAGATTACTTTTTAGGTGACCAAACAGATTTAATGGAATTACTTGGCAACCTGATTGATAACGCCTGTAAAGCGTGTCGCTCACAAGTAGCAATACAAGTTATTCAAAGCAAAACTTTGTGTATTGGAATTAGCGATGATGGCCCTGGCGTACCAGAGGACAAACGTGAATCTCTACTTACACGGGGTACTCGTCTGGATACATACGAAAGTGGACACGGCGTAGGGATGGCAATTGTATCTGACTTGGTTAAGTCCTACCGCGGTACACTTACCATTACAGAAGCTGATAACTTAGGCGGCGCTCAATTTATTTTAGAGTTTAATTACAATGACAAAAAGTAACCATTTATTACAACTAACTGCCATTGTGTTATTAGCTTCAAGCCAATACAGCTTTGCAGATGAGGCATGTACTTTAGCCGCTAAAGCAACAACCGATGAAGCTAAGCGATATATTCAATGCCTAGATAGCCAAATTGATAAAGCAAAACAAGCACAAGGTAGTTGGATACAAAAGCGTAAATATGAGCTAACTCAATCACAAGAAAGCACAGGCAATACGCAAGTGCTGCCGTTATTTATGCGCAGCATTAAAAATAACGAAAAGTACCTTGAGAGCGCCTGCCAATGGCGTTACTTAATAAAACTTCCTAATGCGATAACCGCAGCCATTAGCTATAAACTGTGTGAAATTGAGCTTATAAATCAATTTACAGAATCACTAAAACACCCATTTTGACGTAACTTAAGCACACTAAACTAGTTACGTTTCTTTACTCACTCCCTTTAGCTTACTTGACAATTTATTCATATCAAAACAAACTACCTACTAGTAGATTGCTAAAAACTAATGGATAAACTGATGACTAAACCAGTAATTATTATAGGTGGCGGACTTGCTGGTTTGTACAGTGCGTATAAATTACAACTACTTAATATTGAGTACTTATTATTAGAAGCTAAATCGCAATTAGGTGGCCGAATTTTTGCCGCGCAATCACCAATAAATAACGATGTTAGTTTAGATTTGGGTCCTACGTGGATATTTCCCCACCAACCAAAAATTCAAGCGCTAATTAAGTCACTCAACTTAAGTATATTTGAGCAATACAATAAAGGTGATGTGTTATATCAAGCACCTAACTCCAAGCAACCTCAACAAATTGCAGGCGCTGGAGATATGCAACTATTTAGACTCAAACATAGCATGAATACCTTAATAACTGCCTTATACGAGAAACTTAATCCTGATTCAATATTATTAGAACACAATGTCACTGAGCTTATAAAGAACGATAATAGCTGGCAAGTTACTGTTAATCACTTAGGTAATATAAAGTACTTTACTACTGGCAAATTAATTTCAGCAATTCCTCCTCGTATGGTTACAACGCATTTAACACCTGAACTATGGGCGACTCCCACACTCATAAACCGCCTCAGTAGTGTACCTACATGGATGGCAGGACAAGCCAAATTTATAGCTACTTTTGAACATGCATTTTGGCGTGATAAAAACTTATCTGGGCAATGCTTTAGTCGCGTAGGCCCTATGGTCGAGATTCACGATGCCAGTGCTGAGGATAGTAATTACGCCGCATTATTTGGCTTTATAGGTGTGCCCTACTTATCACGAAACCAAGTAACTCAAGAGCAATTAATTCAAGCCTGTGCCCAACAGCTCAGCTACTTTTATGGTAAGGATGCTGAAAAGGCAACCGGATACTTTATTAAAGACTGAGCAGAGGATAAATTTGTAGCTAATAGGGACGATCAAACTCAGCCTTCACAGCACCCAGAATTTGATTTTTCAAACTTGGAAGAGCAATTAAGCAACCTCAACATTCATTTTGTAGCGAGTGAGTTTGCAAAACAAGAAGCAGGGTATTTAGAAGGCGCAATAAACGCAGTAGATGACGCTATTAAATCGTTTATTAATTAATAGCCCTGTATTTATTGATAACTTAACCATCAAGGGTTTTAATTTTACAGCCCTTGATGGTTATAAATGTTAGTTATTTTTAGTAACGTCTTCACCACTGCCCAGTAAAGTGGCAACCCACTTGCCCTCTGCACTGGCTTCTAGGGCTATTTTTACAATCATCGTTAATGGAACAGATAAAAGCATACCCACAGTACCTAATAACCAGCCCCAAAATATTAATGATAAAAACACCACTAACGTTGAAAGACCCAGCCCTTTACCCAAAAATTTAGGCTCTACAATATTACCCATTACCGTATTTATTGTTAAATATCCTGCAGCAACAAGTCCTGCCACTAATGGGCCTTGAGTAATAAGGGCAAGTAATACAGCTGGTACAGCCGCAATAATTGAACCTATATTTGGAATGTAATTGAACATAAATGCCAACACGCCCCAAAGCACAAAGTAGTCAACGTCTAAAATCCATAAATAAAACGCAGCAATAATACCCGTCCCTAAACTTACTAGCGTTTTAATTGCCAAGTATGAATTAATAGATTCTAAAAAGCGGTCAATTTGCTTCATTTTACTATCAGGGTCTTCAAGTGCCATATGTATTTTCTTGCTCAGCATTGGCCCTTCAAACAGCATAAAAACAACCGTTAAAATAATTAAAAACATGTTTGCCATTACGCCACCTAATCCAGTGAGCATATTAGTGGCCACATCAACCATTTTGCCAGGGTCGAACATATTAATTAACTGATCTTTATTGATCAATATGTTGTATTGAGATGCTAAATCGACCAGCCACACAAACTCTTCTTTTAGTTGTGTTTTATACTCAGGAAGCTGCTGAGAAAAATCGTTGATAGATTGCCCTACAAGCCCACCAAGGCTTACCCCTAAGCCAACTATAATCAGCACGACCAACATAACAGCAATGCCTTTAGGAATTTTGTAGCGCGCAAAAAACTTGATAAGCGGGTTACAAATAATGGCAATAAATGCCGCCAAAATAAACGGAATAATAATTACACTCGCGGCTTTTATTCCAGCGAGGACCACTACCAAGGAAGCAAAAACTATTAAGCTTTTATTTACTCCAGTTAAACTTGCCAATTTATTAATCCTTTTATTAACTATATCGTCCCAGTGTAAGGCAAAAGGTAATTAAATGAAATAATTACGAAGTGATCATAAAAGCCTGTTTTACGTATAAATTTGCAAAGCTGTTTGCTAGCGAGTATGTTTTTCAATCACTTGCTTCTATTTTATTGTAAGGATGAATAATGCATATATTTATAACTGGCGCGACCGGATTAATTGGTAAGCACTTATGCCCTTTTTTACTTCATCATAATACTGTTACTGTACTTAGCCGCAATCCAACTAAAGCAAACGTATTATTAGGCCACAAAGTTAAAGCCGTAAGTGACATTAGTGATGTTGACTTTAACACTGTTGATATCGTTATTAATCTTGCTGGCGAGCCGATTGTAAATAAACGCTGGAGCGACAAACAAAAGCAAATAATACGAAACAGTCGTATTGATATTACACAGCAAATTAGTGAAGCAATTAAAGCCTGTAGTACTGCTCCGCATACTTTTATATCTGGCAGTGCAATTGGTTTTTATGGTCGACAAAATAGTAATCCTATTGATGAAACTTTTGAACGCCCACACGATGAATTTAGCCACCAGCTTTGTAAAGACTGGGAAAATGCAGCACTACTCGCCCAATCAGAACAAACCAGAGTATGCCTTTTGCGAACGGGTATTGTTTTAGCTAAAAAAGGAGGTGCACTTGGAAAAATGTTGCCTGCTTTTAAATTATGCTTGGGTGGCCCGATTGGTAATGGCGAGCAAGGCATGTCGTGGATACACATCGACGATATGATTCAGCTAATACTCTTTATTATTAAGCACCCAGAAATATCAGGCCCTGTTAACGCAACAGCACCCAACCCTGTAAGCAATGCTCAATTTAGTAAAAGCTTAGGCGAGGCGCTCTCTCGACCTGCATTTATCACTATGCCAACCCCAGTACTTAAACTATTAATGGGTGAAATGTCAGACTTACTAACAACGGGGCAATTTGTAGTCCCTAAAAAGGCACTCGTTCATAATTATCGTTTTCATCACCCTGATATAAAATCGGCTTTAGAGAGCTTGGTTTAGCGGGCGTTAATATTCGTTCAGTTAAAATCCCTTTCAAATTAGATATATGGGTAAATTACTACTTTTTACCCATATTGACCTTTAAACATTAATACATAATAATCAGCACGTTTTCCACGCCAACCACGCCTATCTTTAATAAAAGAGAATCTTAAATGCTACACCTGCCTACTGTGATCAGTCTCTCTTTTATTCTTAACGTATTAATAGGCTTGTTTTTTTTATCCGTACATAACTTTAAAAAACAAACATCATTTTTATTATTTGGCCTAGCGTGCATTACCTTTGCATTTGCCGAGTTACTTGCCTGTTTAAAGTTAGTAATAGACGCGCCTTTTATTACTCACTATTTGGCTGATATTTTTATATTACTAAGTCCATTGTTAATTATTATTGGCTTACATAAATATAAGCACAGTAAGGCACTAAACTTAAAACCTCTGTATTGTCTCCTTGGATTAACGGGGGTTGCTTTATTACCCATATATTCAGACCCTGCAGGGCAAGTGCTGACAAGCTTAATTATTTCGGTTTTATACCTATATTCCGCATATATTATTAAGCAGATGAACTTTGTAGCCACTTTGCAAAAAAAAGCGCTGATAGTTTGTTTTTCAATTCATAGTATTTTAATGCTTATACAAACAACACTGTTGGCAATATCTATTTTTAGTATTAATTCGCCAAACTACATAGAGCCACTGCAACTTATCTTAAGTAGCCATTTAATTTTGGCCACTTGTAGCGCACTAATATTGCCATACCTGCTGGCTTCTAATACAGAGCATACACTTTCAAGCCTTGCTAACACCGATACTTTAAGCCAATTACTTAATCGCCGTGGTTTTTTTACAAAAAGTAAAGAAGCACTAAGTGATCCTAAAAATACAGACAAAAACGTGTCTGTTATTTTGCTCGATATTGATTTTTTTAAACGTGTAAACGATCAGTTTGGTCACGAAGCGGGCGACCACGCAATTAAGTGGATTTCTCACTTTATTAAAGAGCAATTTTTAAATGTAGGTATTAGTGCCAGAATTGGCGGAGAAGAATTTGCCATTTTACTACCTGATTACACCCTTAGTGCAGCAAAACGTGATGCTGAGCTATTAAGAAAGAATATAAGCACTCAAGCTTTTTATCATGAAAATCAGCATATAAAACTTTCCGTAAGCGCTGGGGTAAGTAATGCAATTAATGGGAATGCAACTATAAAAGAGCTGCTCGCTTATGCTGATAAACGCCTTTACTTAGCTAAAGAAACAGGCCGAGACAAAGTAGTAACCTTTGATGAAAAAAACTTACTCACTAAAAGTTAATTGCTTTTAAGTGACTTATAAGCGCATTAAAAACAACTATATTTAAAATACCTTATTTTATCTAGCTAACACCTATCCATAAAAAAAGCCCTTCATTAGAAGGGCTTTGGTATACACACAATAAAGTTAATAAACTACTTACAAGACAGCGTAGCCTCGTCCGCTTTATTTGGCACAAACTGAATATTAGCTACAGAAATTGATGCTTTACCATTGCTGTGTAAGCTAAATGGGCTTGTTAGGTTTGCAAAATTAACACCCTTATCAGCAAAACAACCTAAATCGATTGATACTGACTGCCATTTATTTCCAATGGTTTTATCAACTACGTTTGCTAAATCAATGCTTGCACCACACTCACCAGAACAAGTCATAGCAAGGGCTACATCGCTCGTTAGTGCTTCGTTTAATTTAATATCAAAGCTAATCACACTGTTTGCTTCAACGTAGGCAATGGTATCTTCTGCAAAGCTTGTTACTATTTCAGCACTGGCTTTTTCTGCACCGCTGAAGTTAAATTGGCGCGCGTCTTCTTGTACTGTTTTGTCCTCAGTACGGTATTTAATTGCACCAAATTCATGGGTACTACTCGATACATCTAAAAGCTCATCGCCCGATTTTAACAATAAGCGCCATGGTGCTACAGGTGCACCAACAAGTATATCCATACTTGTAAGCCCTGATTTATCAAGTTTAGAGTCTTCATCAAGGTCGTCAGCTAGCACGTTTTTATCGCCATACGTTAAACCAAAACCATAAGGAAGTAATGGGTCGTAATTTTCATCGCCTTTATTAACCGCAGTTTGTACCGCCGATTTAGGCCAAGAAAACGATAGTTTACCTTTAAAGTTATCTTGGATGGTGCCATCTGCCGCTTTTAATAAAACATCAGCAATACCCGCACCTTCTGTACCAGGTAACCATGCAGCTACAAACGCATCAGATGCGTTAAGTTCGCTGTTCACCCACATAGGTCGACCTGAAATAAACACAGATACAACAGGAATGCCTTGCTCTTTTAGCGAACTTAAAAGTGCTAATGACTTTTTATTTCCGCGCTCAAACTCAAGGTTATCTTTATCGCCGTGCCCTTCTGCGTAAGGTTCCTCACCAAATACAACAATGGCAACATCAGGACGTTGTTCAAACGTACCATCAGCACTTAAAGTAACACTTCCACCTGCTGCAGATATTTGCTCTTCAAGCCCTTTGTAAATTGACGTTGCTCCTGGGAAATCTGCATTTTTGTTATTGGTTCCTTGCCACGTAATACTCCACCCACCCGACTGTTTACCTATGTTATCGGCACCATCACCTGCAACAAGTACGCGTTGATTAGCTTCGATAGGTAATAGGTTATTTTTATTTTTAAGTAATACAAGCGATTCGCGCACAGCTTGACGTGCTACTTCGCGATGCGCTTGCGCGCCAATAAGCTCTGTTTTACCCGAGTAAAGACGCTTAGCCGGACTTGGTTTATCAAATAACCCAGCGCGTAATTTAACGCGTAAAATACGTGCCACCGCATCATCAATGCGGTTCATACTTATTTTACCTGCATTTACTTGTGCAATTGTATTTTCATATAGTGGCTTCCAGGCACCTGTTGGCACCATAAAAATATCAAGGCCAGCATTTACCGCTTCTGGGCAGCTTTCGTTAGTACAGCCTTTAATTTGCCCATGGCCGTTCCAATCACCCACTACAAAACCATCAAAACCCATACGTGTTTTTAATACATCTGTAAGTAAGTATTTATTGCCGTGATTTTTAACGCCATTCCAGCTATTAAAAGACGCCATAACAGATTGACTACCCGCCGACAAACCACCTACGTAACCTTGCGCATGAATATCAAATAGCGATTGCTCGCTGTCTATATTATTTCCCTGATCATCCCCATCAACGGTGCCGCCATCGCCAATAAAGTGCTTAACCGTGCTAATAACGCGCTTATCACTTAAAAAGTCGCCATCGGCTTTACCTTGCAATCCATTTACAATCGCTGCTGAGTAATCGTGAACAATTTTTGGATCCTCTGAATAGCCTTCGTACGTTCTGCCCCATCGGTCGTCTCGTACTACTGCTACAGTGGGTGCAAATACCCAATCTATTCCCGTAGCCATTACTTCTACTGCGGTAATAGACGCTATTTGCTCTATTAAATCTGGGTTATTAGCCGCGCCTAAACCAATATTATGTGGAAAAAGCGTCGCGCCAATTACGTTATTATGACCATGTACTGCATCGGTGCCCCACATAGTTGGAATTTTGCTGCCATCCACAGAGTCATCAATAGATGCTTGATACATTTTTTCTGCAAGTGCAACCCAATCCTCTGGCGTTGCATGCTTATCGCCATTAGGGAATGCACCACCGCCATTAAGGTAAGAGCCAAAACCATATTTACGCATGTCTTCAACGGTAATATCACGAATTTCTGGTTGAATCATTTGCGCTACTTTTTGCTCAAGCGTCATATTTTCTAAAAACGTGACAATTTGAGCCTCAATAGCAGGGTCTTTTTTCACTGCAATTGCAAGCTTTGGCCAAATTTTCTCTAGCTTTGATTGCGCTTCAACATTTACTTTTTCAACATTGCTTTCGTTAGTACATCCGCTTAGTGCAGTAACACTCCCTACTAACATTGCAATTGCTAATGCATTAAGTTTAAAAGTCGTTTTCATTATGATGGCTCCTTCACTAATACTGGTTTGCTGCCTTTTAGGCCGTAAAAAACAATGAATATGTAACATAAAATAGGTAAAACATACGAAAGTTGAACACCCACACTATCAGCAAGCGCACCTTGTAAAAGTGGCACTATTGCACCACCTACAATCGCCAAACACAAAATACCAGAGCCTTGAGCTGTATGCTTACCAAGTCCATTTAACGCTAAACTAAAAATAGTTGGGAACATAATAGAATTGAATAAACCAACCAATAGTATTGACCACATTGCTAATTGACCCGACGTGCTCATGGCAATAATGACTAAGATAATAGCCATAGTTGCATTAAAGCCAAGTACTTTACCAGCAGGTAGTTTTTGCATTACAGCAGCACCAATAAAACGCCCAACCATAGCACCACCAAAATAATAAGTGATGTAATGAGCTGCGACATTTTCTTTTAGCCCTGCTATATTTTCTTGTGCTAAAAAGCTTACTAAAAAGCTACCAATTGCCACTTCGGCGCCTACATACATAAATATACCCACAGCTCCTAATACAAGATGGCGATACTGCCAAGCACTGCCTTCAATTGCCTCTGAGTTTTCGGCTTCTGCTTTTTGCTCGCTCATAATGTCAGGTAATTTAAGCCAAGCAAAAATACCGGCTAGTAAAATAAGCATTGCAGCTAAAAGGAGGTAAGGAAGTTGAACTGACTCTGCATTTTGAGCAGGTGTTAAAAAGGCATCCGACGCTGAGTCTAGAATTAACAAAGCACCAAATGATGGCGCAACAGTGGTGCCTAATGCATTAAAAGCTTGGGTAAGCGTAAGTCGAGATGATGCAGTTTTTGGTGAGCCCAACAAACTTACATAAGGATTAGCAGATACTTGCAATAACGTTATGCCGCTGGCAAGTACAAATAAAGCGAATAAAAATACAGGATAACTATGTAAAGACGCTGCTGGGTAAAATAATATACACCCGACCGCTGCAATTAATAATCCAATCACAATGCCTTTTTTATAGCCCACCTTTTTAACTATATAACCACTTGGAAGTGACATTAAAAAGTAAGCGCCAAAAAAGCAAAACTGAACCAACATGGCTTGTACATACGTTAGGTTAAATACGGCTTTTAAGTGTGGGATTAAAATATCATTTAGGCAGGTTATAAATCCCCACATAAAAAATAATGTTGTTAAAGAAGTTAATGCAAAACTGTAATTTTTATCCTGATAGTTTTGCGACTGTGCGTGTGATGTCACTGGTGCTGAACTTGCCATGTGTTCTCCGTATTTTATTATTATAAATCTATTCTTAAGCTGCTCTGCTTTAGTTTTCAGTTGTCTTTAAACCATCCAGAAGCATTAAAGAGTTGACCTAAGAATTAATAAACACTAACCTTAAATGTAAGCGCTTTCATATACAATTAAATACGAACAAGCTGTATATTTCAACACTTTTTATTTTTTGTACCACGCATACAGCATTAATTAAGCAAAAACACAGAGCTGATTCCTCTGTAAATGACTAACAAAAGGTTTGTTATTAATGACAAAATTATCACTACCACCCCATTCACCGCTTTTATCTAAAAACTTTGTATACGGTGTGGCCACAGCTTCTTTTCAAATAGAAGGCGGATCACAAGATCGTCTCCCATGTATTTGGGACACTTTTTGCGATACGCCCAATAAAATAGTCGATAGCTCAGACGGTCATACCGCGTGCGATCACTATAACCTTTGGCGTGATGATATAGACCTTATTGAGTCACTTGGCGTAGATGCTTACAGGCTTTCTATTTCATGGCCGCGTGTGATGACCCAAGACGCAAAGTTAAATCCTGTAGGCGTGAAGTTTTATACTGATATTTTAGATGAGCTAAAACGTCGCAATATTAAAGCCTTTGTTACTTTGTACCACTGGGATTTACCGCAACACCTTGAAGATGAAGGCGGTTGGCTTAACAGACAAACAGCTTACGCTTTTGAACATTACGTAAATTTAATTACCAAAGCCTTTGGCGATCGCGTTCACTCTTACGCCACATTGAATGAACCATTTTGTAGTGCGTTTTTAGGTTACGAAATTGGTATTCATGCCCCAGGTAAAGTGGGTAAAGAATATGGCCGTAAAGCAGCGCACCATTTATTATTAGCCCACGGACTCGCTATGAGCGTATTAAAGCAAAACTCGCCTAATACATTAAATGGCATAGTGCTTAACTTTACGCCGTGTTATAGCCTTACTCAAAGTGATGAAGACTTAAAAGCCACTGCATTTGCAGACGACTATCTTAATCAATGGTATATAAAACCAATAATTGATGCCCAATATCCTGATATAATTAATCAATTACCATTAAACCATCAGCCTGAGATTCTTGAGGGCGATATGGAACTAATTTCTCAATCTATTGATTATTTAGGTATTAACTTTTATACCCGCCAAGTTTATAAAGCGCACCCTACTGACATTTATGAGCCTATTGCACCTACAGGCCCGCTAACTGATATGGGGTGGGAAATTTACCCGCAATCGTTCACTGACTTGCTCGTATCGCTTAATAAAACATACACCTTACCGCCTATTTATATAACCGAAAATGGTGCAGCAATGCCCGATACGTATAATAATGGTGAAGTTAACGACTTAGACCGTTTAAGTTATTATAATACTCATTTAAACGCGGTTCATAATGCAATTGAACAAGGTGTTGTTATACATGGCTACTTTGCTTGGAGCCTAATGGATAACTTTGAATGGGCAGAAGGCTATTTAAAACGTTTTGGTATTGTGTATGTAGATTATAAAACCCAGCAACGCACTATTAAAAACAGTGGCTTAGCTTATAAAGAACTCATCTCTAAAAGATAAGAGCATACCCATAACTAAAAACAAGTATAAAGCGGGATAAATAATCATGGTCAGTGTAAAAGAAAAAATAGCGTATGGCTTAGGCGACACCGCCAGTAATATTATTTTTCAAACAGTTATGATGTTTTTAATGCTGTACTACACAGACGTAGTGGGTTTATCACCCGCTGTTGTCGGTACTATGTTTTTAGCAGTACGTATTTTTGATGCCGTAACCGACCCATTAATGGGCAACCTTGCTGACAAAACACATACGCGCTGGGGGCACTTTCGCCCCTATTTACTGTGGCTTTCGCTTCCTTTTGCCATTATTAGTATTTTAGCGTTTACTACGCCTGATTTAGAAGGCACCGATAAAATAATTTACGCCTTTACTACTTACACACTACTTATGGTGGCTTACACCGCTATCAATATTCCTTATTGTGCATTGGGCGGTGTACTTACAAGCGACGTAAAAGAGCGCGTAACCATTCAGTCTTACCGCTTTGTATTTGGTATGTTAGGCGGTGTAATAGTAGCGGGTTGCACTATGCCAATGGTTGAGTACTTTGGCCAAGGCGATGCAGCTAAGGGCTATCAATACACAATGACTGCAATGAGTATTTTAGGCTTTGTACTTTTTTTACTTTGTTTTTTAGGCACAAAAGAGCGTATACAACAGCCAAAAGAGCAAAACATTCCTTTTGCCCAAAGTGTTAAAGCATTAATTAAAAACGATCAATGGCGAACACTTTGCTTAGCTGCGTTTTTTTTACTTACCGGTCAAGTATTAAGGCTTACGCTTGCTGTTTACTACGTAAAATACTATTTAGGTCGAGACGATTTAATCACCTTATTTATGACGCTAGGTGTTGCAGCCAGCATGGTAGGTTGTGCTTTAGCTCAACCACTTGCAAAGCGCTTTTGTAAAATAAAGGCCTACATAAGCTTACAAGTTATTGCCGCCGCTATTTGTGGTTTTAGTTACTTTATTAGTAAAGATCAATTAGTACTCGCATTTACTGCCTTTATTTTATGGAAATTCTTTTTAGATATGGCAACCCCGTTGTTGTGGGCAAAAATGGCCGACACCATAGATTACGGGCATGAAAAAACAGGTGTACGCATTACGGGTTTGGTTTATTCAGGCGTTATATTTTTTATTAAAATGGGCGTGGCTGTAGGCGGCGCAATTGCAGGCTGGTTGTTATCTTTTTACAGTTATCAGGCCGATGCAGTACAAACTCTTGATACCCAACACGGTATTTTACTGTCATTCACTGTACTACCTGCTTTTGGCTCATTATTTGTTGCCTACATAATGAAAAAATATACACTGACTAATCAGGTTGTTGAAAATATTCAATCTAAACTAACAGCTAGTTAAGATATATACTCTAAGGTATTATTTAGCCGAAGTAGTTAAGGATAAGCGAGTGAACAAATAACATGGCAACAATTTATCAAGTCTCAGAGCTTGCGGGCGTATCGTTAGCCACCGTTTCTCGCGTGATGAACAAAAATACCCGTGTAAGCGATAAAACTAAACAAAAAGTGCTTGATGCTATGGCGCAGCTTGGCTACAAGCCTAATTCAATAGCGCAATCTTTAGCCTCTAACTGTACTAACAGTGTCGGTATTTTAGTGTCTGAGTTACATGGCCCTTTCTTTGCCCAAATGATGGCAGGTATTGAGTCAGAGCTTCGTGCTGCGGGTAAACACGTTATTATTACCACCGGACACAGTGAAGAAGACAAAGAACAAGAAGGCATTGAGTTTTTAATTAGCAGACGCTGCGATGCCATTATTTTGCACGTAGAAGCCGTCTCAGACGACTACCTAATAAAACTAAGCCAAGGCTCTACACCCGTTTATTTAATGAGCCGTTATGTAGAGCAACTAAAAGACAACTGTATCAGTCTAGATAACCAACTAGGTGGCTACCTAGCCACTAAATCGATATTAAATCAAGGCCATACACAAATAGCGTACATTGCAGGCCCGCAGTTTAAAGCCGATGCTTTTAACCGCTTAGAAGGTCATAAACAAGCGCTTACAGAGGCTGGAGTTAAATTTGATCCTACGCTTTTTTATATTGGCGACTTTAACGAAACTGGCGGTAGTAAAGGCTTAAAACATTTTATTGATGAAAAACTTAGCTTTACTGCACTGGTATGCGCCAATGACGAAATGGCCTCCGGTGCCATGAAGTATGCACGAGAGCACGGTTATAATTTACCAATTGATTTATCGATTGTTGGATTTGATAACGTTATTTTTGCAAACTACCTTTACCCTACACTCACGACCATAGATAATCCGGTCGGGAAAATGGGCGAAATGGCAGCTAAATTAGTGCTTAAAGACGTATATCAAAATAAAAACCTCGTTATAAATCGTTTTTTTGAACCCACTTTAATGCAGCGAGATTCATCAGCGCCACTTATTAAATAAAAACCAAAGACTAAAAACGAGTACTGATTTTGGTACAAAAAAAGCGGCTAAATGCCGCTTTTTGTATGTGAGCTACTTAACAATCCAAGGCGTTACTTTAATAACGTTCGATATATCGCCAAGCACTGCGCTATCATCTTCCCAACTATCTTCAACTGCAAAATAACACACTGACTTTTCACACGTTATATTTTCATCATCAAATTGCATTGGGCTTTTAAATGTAACTGCTACGCCCTTTTGTTCTGGTAATAAAAACCACATTAATTTACTTACAAAAAAGCCCGACAAATCAGTTAATAGCTCATCAAGTTCTTCGTTAATGGTATATAACGACTGCTTTGAAAATGCTAAACCTTCAAGTTCGTTTGCTTCTATTTGTAGCTTTAATTGGCAATCGTGTTCAGGATTGAGTGGCTCTACTACAATGACCGCTTTATCGGTATCAAGCTGCTTATCGAACGGCAATAGTAATTGTGCTTTATCGGTAAAGTTAAGTGGATACTCGTTTCTTTCGGTTAAAATAGTACCGCTTTTAATCGCACATGTTTCATTAGTACCAATATCACTAATGTAAAAGTTAACTCGCGCATATTGAAAATCGCCTTTGTTAACAATTTTTAAGCGGTCGTAAAAACCGTCATACGACATCACAAATTCTCTCGCATTTACATTAAACGCACTAATGCTCAGCAGTACTAACACAATAGCGTTGGTACAATTAAAAATGTATTTATTCATCAAAGTAGGCTCTATTTTGGCTAATCATCGTGTTTAACTCTTCTATATACGCTTCACCGCGCTCAGAGTAAGACATTAAACCTTGTGTAAGTTCAGTCGCTAAAATTGGTTTTTGCTCAAGACGTAAGTTTTCACGTATTGCGCGCAAATCTTTATAAGCAGGATGCGTATTTATGTTTTTAAAATAAGAGTTTATAGCAGCTCTTACTGATTTAAACGCAGCAACTTCGTGCGCAGCCCCTGTATTACGGCGTTTTGGCACCATGCCACAACCTTTTGTGTAACACCACTGACCAAAAAAGTTAAGGCCAATACGTGCAAAACGTGATGTGCCCCATGCAGATTCGTTTGCGGCTTGCATAAGCGCTAATTCTTTAGGAATTATATCAACACGACGTAGTGCTTGCGTAAGTATTAGCGTATCAACCGTGGTTGGTAAGTCATACGACTTTAAAATTTTAGCAATATCTTTGTTTTGCTTTTTTTCTAAAGGTAATTCGTTTTGTAACATCATGCGTGCTATTTCGAGCTTAGCGCGTTGCTGTAATATTTTTTTATTTTCGGCTTCAACGTGCGGACGAATAAAGCTAAAAAATGCATGTTTTTTTTCTTTAACATCACTAAATTCTGAAAACTTTGGCAGTTTTACATTATGTAATGGTTTTTCTTTTTTCTTCACTTTTTTTGGTTGTTCTGACGTTTGCTCGTCTAAATCAACCTCATCATTTTGTATAAACGGGTATGCAAGCGCCCATACAAAAAACACGGTTAGTAAAAGCTTAAAAATCGTTTTTAACATGTATTCTCTCTTTGAAACAACAGCTATGCATGGTTAATACACAAGCATACGAAGGCGCATTATACCTAAGCCACTTTATAAACGCGAATAACTGGGGTTTGATGACCTTTTACGGTTGAATTTTCAGCAGTGTATTTGGGTTTTAGATAAAGCAGAGCCTATGTAGTGCATTTGTTCATTCGCAATTTATAAGTCCATGGGTATACTGAGCAAAGTTTAATAATATTAACGATGTGTGAGTAAGCAGTATGGATAAACAATGGCAAAGCCGAATAATAGAGCAATATAAACATCGTCCTAACGATAATCGCTCGCCGTGGCAGGTCGATCGTTCGCGTATTATTCATGCCGCTGCATTTAGGCGTTTGCAAGCAAAAACCCAAATTATGGGTATTGGCCTAAACGACTTTTATCGCACTCGCCTTACCCACTCTTTAGAAGTATCGCAAATTGGTACTGGCATATTGCGCCACTTAAAAGCGCAACATAGCGACTTTACGCACTTTCCATCAACCGGACTGCTAGAAACACTGTGTTTGGCGCACGATATTGGCCATCCGCCTTTTGGTCATGGTGGTGAAATAGCGCTAAATTACATGATGCGCGATCACGGTGGTTTTGAAGGTAACGCACAAACACTGCGCATAGTTGCAAAACTTGAGCCCTACAGTAATGGGCACGGGATGAACCTAACTCGTCGTACTTTATTAGGTTTTATAAAATACCCCGCGTTTATTAATACGCTTTGGCATACCATTCCCGATGCCGCAACCGGTCGTGCATTTATAAAAGCGGATGATTGGCGACCTGCCAAAGGGTTATACAACGACGATGAAGCCATATTCAATTGGATAGTAGAACCACTGAGTCAAAACGATAAAACGTTGCTGGGTAACCATGGCGCTATTGATAAGTACCGCGCTAAAACAACGTATAAATCGCTCGACAGCGCCATAATGGAACATGCCGACGATATAGCATACGCCGTACACGACTTAGAAGATGCCATTGCAACACATGTACTTACGTTAGACGATTGGCAAACTCATGCTCTACCTCACTTAAAAGCACTAAACTTTGACTGGTTAAACACCATGCTTGAGTCGCTTACCCAGCGTTTGTTTTCAAAAAATGATTATGAGCGAAAAGATGCCATAGGTGAGCTGGTTAATACCTTTATTATTCATATACATTTAGATATTCAAAACGATGACTTTGAATGCCCTATTTTAAAGTACACCGCTAAATTAGATGCCCAATACGACAGTGTATTGCAAATACTTAAGCATTTTGTGTTTCAACGTTTAATACGCGACCCCGAAATGCAGCAAATAGAGTTTAAAGGTCAAAACTTACTAATAGAGTTATTTACCGCGTTTGCTAGCGATCCGCTGCGTTTATTACCCGAAACAACACAAGCACAATACATAGAAGCCGAAAAACAAAACCAAGGTATGCGTATAATTTGCGATTACTTAAGCGGAATGACCGACGAGTACGCTTATAAAACGTATCAACGATTGTTTTCACCTATGCAATAGCTAACTGCTAACTACTAACTACTAACTACTAACAAACATTAAAAAGGCCGAGTAAATTAAATTTACTCGGCCTTTTGCTCAGCTATTAAAGTTAGCTATTTTGTTAAAGCGCTTTTATAACGACTCTACGCCCATGTTATATAGCGTAAAACCAAATATATCAGCATACTGCTCAATTGTTTTACTCGTTGGTGTACCTGCACCATGCCCCGCATTTGTTTCTATGCGGATAAGCGTTGGGTTATTACCTGTTTGCTTTGCTTGAAGCTCAGCAGCAAACTTAAACGAATGCGAAGGGACAACGCGGTCATCATGATCGCCAGTTGTGATCATAGTGGCTGGATACTCAACACCTGCTTTTACATTATGAAGTGGTGAATACCCTTTTATGTATTCAAACATTTCTTTGCTTTGCTCGCTCGTACCGTAGTCGTATGCCCAACCAGCGCCCGCAGTAAATGTATGGTAGCGCAGCATATCAAGTACGCCTACAGCAGGTAGAGCCACCTGAAATAAGTCTGGGCGCTGCGTCATCACAGCGCCAACTAACAAACCACCATTAGAGCCACCGCGAAGTGCTAAGCGCTTTTTAGATGTGTACTTTTTATCTTTTAAGTACTCAGCTGCGGCAATAAAGTCGTCAAACACATTTTGCTTTTGCAATTTTGTGCCTGCATTATGCCAGTCTTTACCGTACTCACCACCACCGCGAATATTAGCAACGGCGTATACACCACCTTGCTCAAGCCATACTGCATTAACAGGGCTAAAGCTTGGCGTTAAACTAATATTAAAACCACCGTAACCGTATAAAATAGTAGGGTTTGAACCATCAAGCTTAATGCCTGTTTTATAGGTAATTACCATCGGTATTTTAGTGCCGTCTTTTGATGTGTAAAACACTTGCTCAGACGTGTAATCATCACTATTAAAATCAATAGCCGACTTACGATAAACACCCGATTCACCCGTAGTTACATCAAACGTATAAGTAGTACCTGGTGTTTTGTAGTTAGTGAACGAATAATAAAGCGTTGTTTGATCTTTTTTACCGCCAAAACCACGTGCTGTACCCACGCCTGGTAATGTAATTTCGCGAATTAGCTCGCCTTTTTTGTTATACTGTTTTACCTGCGAAATAGCATCAACCATGTAGTTGGCAAAAAAGGTATCGCCACCTTTTGTAAGATTTAGTACGTTTTTGGTTTCTGGAATTAAATCAACCCAATTTTCAGGGCTTGGGTTACTTGCATCAACCGTCACTACTTTCTTGTTTGGTGCATTAAGGTTAGTAACTAAAAACAGCTTGCTGCCTTCGTTATCAATAACTGATGTATCTGAATCAGTATTTCCAACAACCGTTACAAACTCACTGTTTTCTTTTGTTAGATCTTTTATAAACAGCTTATTGCCTGAAGTAGACGTACTAGCTGAAATAAGTAAGTAGTGGCCGTCATGGGTTACATCAGCGCCTACATAGCGATGTTTTTGCTCATCAGTTTCACCAAATACAACACGGTCAGCAGACTGAGCAGTGCTTAACTTATGGTAATACACTTTATGTTGATCTGTTTTAGCCGAAAGCTCACTGCCTTTAGGTTTCTCGTAACTTGAATAATAAAAACCTTCGTTAGCTAACCAATCAATGCCACTAAATTTAACGTCAACAATCGCTTCTTCAACTTGCTCTTTAGTATGTGCATCAATAACTATAATTTTGCGCCAATCGCTGCCGCCTTCAGATATTTGATACGCGAGTAATGACCCATCTTTTGAAAACGATAAACCCGACATAGACGTCGTACCATCGTCACTAAACTTGTTTGGATCTAAAAATACTTCAACGTCGCCGCCATCTTTACTGCGGTACAAAACATATTGATTTTGCAGGCCATCGTTTTTATAAAAATAGGTGTAATCGCCTTCAGTAAAAGGAGCGCCTATTTTTTCGTAGTTCATTAGTTTTTCAAGGCGCTGCTTTAACTTATCGCGATAAGGGATTTGTTCTAAATAAGAAAATGTTAAATTGTTTTGCGTTTTAACCCAATCGGCAGTCTCTCTGCTCATATCATCTTCAAGCCAACGATATGGGTCGCTAACGGCTTCTTCAAAGTAGGTATCTACTACATCGCCTTTTTTTGTTTCTGGGTATATAACTGCGTTAACTTGCTTCATTGGTGCTTTTACTTCTTCTTGAGTTACCGTATTAGTTGGCTCTGAACAGCCGCTAAGCGCTACAATTACAGCACATGCTAGAGTGTGTTTAAACATCCTGAGTTCCATTCTTATTTATTAATAGTGCGCCTAAGTTATTAACTTTTAGCCCTTTTGTCTATTTAGATGCGTTAAGCGCCATTTATCGCTGTAAACAAATGTAAACTTACGCTTTAATAGCACGACCCTCATTAAAATAAAAAACAATAAAAGAGCATACTATGCAAAGTACAAACCCCACGTTTAAAAGCTTTAAAGCCTTCTACCCTTATTATTTAAAAGAGCATCGCAATGTTACTTGCCGCCGCTTACATTTTATAGGAAGCACCCTCGTTCTTGCTGTAATCGCAATAGCATTATTAAAACAACACTACAGTTTATTGTGGCTATTACCTGTTATTGGATATGGGTTTGCGTGGGTTGGGCATTTCTTTTTTGAAAAAAACCGCCCAGCTACTTTTAAACACCCTTTTTACAGTTTGTGGGGAGATTGGGTAATGTTTAAAGATATGCTTGTTGGAAAAATTAAATTTTAACACTATTTTTAGCACTCTTTTTTATACCAATTACTTATAAAAACAAAATTGCTTCATGCTTTAAAGTATAGGTTCTAATAAGTAGTACATAATTTATAGTAAACCCATTAAATGTTAATTTAGTTAACATCTAATGGGTTTATTTGTATTTTAAATTTAAAAAAATATTTATAAGCTCAACAGCTATTTATTGCCAGCCCAATAAAAATGGTTCCCTACCCATAATTAATTTAAACCATCCATCTCATCTTACCAGTTAATTAAACGTTAAATTTAACTTTTAAATATAATTCATTATCCATCAATTACTTAGCAATTACCTTCGCTATATAACTAAAACAATGGTCATTATAAAAAACGACCAAATGTAATTATAAAAACCCTTAAATTAATTGAATGTTATTCAATTGACTGACTTTGTTAATTAAGTATATGTTCAAGGTAACAAAAAAGTTTATACCAATCCGCTTAATTAAGTGATCTATTTTGAGGATGGAAAAACGTGTTGATAGCTAGGCAAAAAATTCGCTATTTAGTTGCTCTAAATGAGAATTTTTTAACGC
>OJFU01000002.1_pt1 | contig 54915 bp, 49 predicted proteins | sample 1594331 | NCBI WGS metagenome assembly OJFU01 (sample SAMN05416801, study PRJEB24817) | seawater metagenome | isolation source: Sea water | place: Canada:Atlantic | collected 2013-11 | reverse complement strand
GTCGCAAAGCGACAGCGGCATAAAAACCGCAGCCGGTGTTAATGCAAAATGGCAATTAACCAAAGGCGCCAAATTAACCTCAAGCTATCGGTTTGAACAACAAGACTACGATGAATTTGATCAATACGATTTAGACCTTCATCAATATGGTTTAGATGGCAGCTACAGCTTTAATAGCCATGAGCTAGGGGTTCGTTACGATGGCGCAAAAGCAAATGTAGATGGCGAAACATTTTTACATTTTAATCAAGCTAGTGCTTACTATGGCCACTTTTTAAACCCACATACGTATTTGCGTATGAGCATAAAAACCAAAGCTAAACGTTTTGCTACTGCAAAAGCACGTAATGCCGATGGTGTAGGTGCCGATGTAGCGCTTTATCATTTTATAAATAATGGCCAAACCATGCTAATGGCAACGCTAAGTGCTGATAAAGAAAACGCCGACGACAACCAATACGACTTTAACGGCTACGGCTTTACTACTAAAGTTACGCACAAATTTACGGCCTTTAATGTGGCTAACAAAGTAGGGGCTGGCTGGCGTTATCAAAATAAAGATTACGATGAGCAAACAACGGATGATTTTTTTGAGCAAATACCGTCGCGAGATGAGCACCGAAATGTAGTTAATGCGTTTTATAACGTAGCTGTGTTTGAGCACGTAACGCTAATAGCCGAGGCTGAATATGGCGATTATCAATCAAAGCTTAGTAGTAATACCTATACGCAATCGGTTTTATCGGCGTCAGTTAAAGTGCACTTTTAGGTGGGTAAATGGCGCCATAACCAAAGGTGGTGTCTTTGCCTTGCTCGCCTAAATCGACGGCCAGCGATGTAAGCTCGTTAAGTGCTTTGGTTTTATTATTACCATGTTTTAACAATAAACAACTTAATGCCGCGCTTACATGCGGCGCCGCCATTGACGTACCCGACTCCCTCCCAAATTTTCCATTGCCTTGGCTTGTAACAACATTTACACCAAGGGCTGCAAAGTCTATGTAATCGCCTTTATTTGACCATCTATAAATGTGGTTTGTTGCATCAATAGCACTTACCGCTATCACGCTTTTATACGCGCCTGGGTATAACGGCTGCGACGCCGGACCTTGATTACCCGCAGCAGCTACAATGAATACGTTTTGTTTTATTGCTGCAGTAATACTTGCTTCTAAAATTGCGTTATTTGGCCCTGTTAGACTCATATTTATTACGGGTATTTTATTACTAACTAACCAGTTAAGTGCCTCTACTATGGCAAATAATGTAGCCCCTTGTGCATATTCAGATTGCCTATAAAACACCTCGGCACTGTAAAGCTTGGCACTGCTTAAAAGCGGGCTGAGCGATGCTCCTTTACCTGTAATTAACCCCGCTATGGCGGTGCCGTGTAAATTTGGCGAGCTTAACCCTTTAGGTAAAAAGCTTTGCGTGGTGATATTTGCGCCTTTAAAAGCGTTGTGTTTGGTATTAATTGCGCTGTCGATCATACCAATTTTTACGCTTTGTGTGCAGTAAGGAGCAACAGGCTTATTTGGTGTTACTTTCACGCTAGGCTCGCCTGTTTGCGCTTGGTAAATGTGGTTTCGGTCAAGTATTGCAGACTCATCTAAGTTAAGTGCTTTTAATAACTCACTTTTAGAGTTAACACCTTGGGGTACATTAAAGCGCACTAGGCTCATGTTAAGTGCGTTGTAATTTTTTACCGATACAATGGTTACATTTTGCTGCTTTAGGGTATTAAGTTGTTGGCTATTTGCCATTAATAACCATTGGCGCTCTATTGCTCTAAAGCCGTTTTCAAGCTCTACTTCAACAAATGCGGTGTTTTGGCTATTTATATTAATGTTAAGCACATTGGGTAAGCTGCTAATTGGCTCACTAATTTGCGCTTTTAGTTCATCAATCGATATTTGTGGAACAGGCACCGGAAGCGGCAGGCGCTGTGCTCGCTCTATAGTTTGCTCAATACGCTGCTCTATTGGGTTTAGCTGCCCAAGCACCTGATCGACTCTTACTATATTGGCTGAACTCGTTGCGCTAAATATACAAAGCGAAGCGGCTATTATGTGTTTAACGCGTGTGTTTATAATATTCATAGTGGGTTACTTCTATTAAATTTATCATGCTGGTTAGTTAACGTTTAACACATAGAAATATTTCATTATTTAAATTATTTGGGAATAAATGCTTTTTTGAATCGTCTTCTTTATAAAAGGGGTAAAAATCAATGAACGAAACTCTAAAAACCTTATTGCCCATGCTTAGGCGCTTTGCCTATTCGCTAACGGGTAGTAAAGCAGATGCAGATGATGTAGTGCAAATAACTATTGAAAAACTATTAGTAAAAGGCATTCCGGATGACGTTGAGCCTGCTAAATGGGCATTTAAAATTTGCCGTAATGTGTGGATAGACGAATACCGCTCACGCAAGGTAAGGCAAAATACGGCTCATGCCGATATTTTACCAGAGCCAATATCAAGTAATGAGCACCAAACACTCGAAAACAAACAAATGCTTAAAATTGTAAATACAGCACTTGGGCAATTACCCGAAGAGCAACGCGCCATAGTATCGCTGGTGGCAGTGCAGGGCATGGCTTATAAAGAGGTAGCACATACACTCGATATACCTATAGGCAGTGTAATGAGTAAATTATCGCGCGCACGCAGTACACTTTATAATTTAATAAAACCCGACTTTAAAAAGGAGCAAGTATGAACATTAACGACGAAACACTTAGCGCCTTTTTAGACTCAGAACTAAGCGAGCACGAAATGGAGCAAGTGCGTAAAGCCCTTGAAACCGATGATGAGCTAGTAATGCGACTTGCAGAGCTAAGCGAAGTAGACATGTTAGTAAAAGAGCACGCAGCAAGTATTGACGACGCACCACTTAGTGACTCATTAGCTAAAACGGTTGTAAAGCTTGATACAGCAACGACAAAAAACACGTTAAACAGTAATGTAGTAACCTTAACGCCTTGGCAAAAGGTTAAGCAATCGGCTAATAAAAGTTTAGCAATAGCTGCAAGCGTTGCCGTGGTATTTGGTGTTGCAATGACGAGCTATTTACAACCCAATGAGTCGCAAAATTTAGTAGCCAGTAACATAGCCACAGCACTTAATACACAGCTAAGTAGTGGTGAGTATAAGCAAAGTGATGGCTCACTATTTAGTGCACAGCTTAGTTTTAAAAATCAGCAAGGTGAGCTTTGTAGGCAGTATGCACTAAGCTCAAATAATACAACGCAAACAAGCATTGCTTGTAAAACGCAAAGCGGTTGGCAAATTAAAGCGCAAACAGCCGTGCAGCAAAGTAACAGTGGCGCGCAATATCAAACGGCGTCTAATAACAGTGAGTTAGATGCTGTTATAGATAGCATGATCAGCGGCGCACCACTCGATAGAGCGCAAGAGCAGCAAGCAATTAGCGCAAAGTGGCAGTTAAACAAATAATAATGTGTATAAAACGAGGTGAACTATGAAAACATCTATTTTAATTATCAGTATTTTACTTATGGCGGGCTGTGCATCTAAACCTGATTACCGCGCCGCAAATAATGGCTCACAAGGTTACAGCGAGCAAAAAATTAGCGACGATCAATACCGAGTAGAGTTTAAAAGCGTATCAAATAATGTAGCCGATGCCGGTGACTATGCATTATTGCGCGCGGCTGAGCTTACACAAGCACAAGGCTACGACTGGTTTGTTGTAACCAACAAAGAAACCTTTGTTGAGTCTAAATCGCAAGCTCCCGCGTCATCTATTAGTGCATCAAAAAGCCAGCAATATGAGCGAAGCTGTGGTTTATTAACCTGCGAAACTCGTGCACGCCCAACAAGCAGCGTAGGCGTACAGGTAAGTAACAATGATAAACGCAAAGAAGTGCACACCTTAATTGATATTAAAATGGGCAAAGGTATAAAGCCAAGCGACAACAGTTTTAGCGCCCAAGACTTAATTGAAAACTTAAGCAAAAAGGCGCAAAAGTAAGCTTTTTTGGTAAAAGCGCTTGATATAAGCACTTAGCTTGTTTTAGCTAAGTGCTTCTTTCGTGGTAAGAAACCAGTAACCAGCATAGTGCCCACAATAACAAATAATGCGCCGAGTAATATATTTGGCCCAATTTGCTCATCTAAAATTAAATGCCCCCAAAAAATGCCAAATAGCGGAATTAAAAACGTGACTGTTAACGCCGAGGTAGGGCCTATATCTTCGATTAATTTAAAAAATAAAATATAAGCAAGTGCGGTACACATTACTCCTAATACAAGTACACCTAGCATAACGTTGGTGCTTGGTATTTCTCGTATTGGCATAAATAAGATAAGCGGTAATACCATAAAGCTTGAAGCCCACATTGAGCCATGGGCGTTATCGAATGGGGGCAGTTTAGGCGCGTTTTTAGTGTAATGCGATGCAATGGCATAGCAAAGTGATGCGCTTAATGCTGCTACTATGGCCAAAATTGATTGGCTATTTAACACAAAATGATTTTGCCCAACCAAAATAACTACGCCAATTAAACCCAGTAGTAAACCAATCACCATACTTTTATTGGGCTTTGTTTTTGTCCATAAAATTCCAACAACAACACCCCATATTGGTGTTGTAGAATTTAAAATTGAGAGTGTAGATGCGCTGATAGTTTGGGCTGCGTAAGCAAAAAATAAAAACGGCAAAGCAGAGTTAAACGCGCCAATTATAAAAAAGTGTTTTGTGTGCTCAGTAAACGCTAAGCGGCGCTTTAAGTAAAGCGCCACAATAAAGAGGGTGAGTGCGGCAAAGCCAACTCTAAATTCTATTAACACCGCTGGGCCTAAGCTGGTAGCTGCCATTCGCAAAAATAAAAATGACGCGCCCCAAATTGCAGCCAGAAAAAATAACCGAAGTAGACTTGCTAAGCTCATGATAGTATTTTAATTATACAAATTGGATTACACAATAGCAGGCTTTGCAAAGAGTGTAAGCCAGATTCGGTACTCGCATATAAAAATAATAAAGGACTAGTTATGGCTAAATGTGTATCGGTTGCAGCAATTTTGGCTGTAGGTTTATTAGGTGGGTGTGGGTCGACCCCTGTTAGCCTATACAGCGACAATACAATGAAGAAAAAAGAATACAATGGTATTAAAGCGTATAAAAAGGGGCTATACGAGCAAGCTTTTTATGATTTAAAAGAGCCGGCAGCACTTGGCTATAAAAGTACACAATATACGTTGGCATTCATGTTTTTAAAAGGCCAATACTTGGAGCAATCTACTAAACTCGGAATGGGCTGGCTAGGTGTTGCAAAAGAAGCGGGGGTTGAGAATTGGTCTGCGCAATACGATGCATTTTACAGTGCAGCGACTACGCAGCAAAAACAACAAATAGACGAAACAGTTGAGTTGTATATAACGCAATTTGGCGTTAAAGCACAAAATATGACCTGTCGGCGTTCAACTCCGCCTAGGCGTACATTTGGTGAAGTTAAATGTAGTAGCTCACATCTAATCTGACAGTAAACGCAAATAGTTTAGACTTTATCTGACAAGCAGCTATGAGCGAATAACGGGCGGCCTCTCTAGCGCATTTTTGTAAAATTATCAGTTACAGTCTCGTTAGCTGGAAAGCCTCTAAATTCTAATAGCAACCGTCTTGCAGTGGTAGAGTTCCAAAAAAGCAAAGTTTATATTTAAAGAGGATTACTTTTTATCCACTTTTTCAAGTGGTCAATGAAGTTCTTAACTATTATCGATTGGTTTTTCCTAGAAGGATATAACAGGTTAATTGAAATTGAGGGGTCGCATTCCCAGTCCTCCAAAATAACCTTTAAGCGCTCTTGAGCAACACTTTCTTTAATGTGCCAATCTGACAAAAGCGCGATACCGTGGTCTAATTCCGCCATACTCAAAACGCTGTCTCCTAAGCTAGAAGAAAAGGCAGGGTTTAACTTAACTGTTTTCCGTTCACCTTCTCTAATGAATGACCAATTAGTTTCATTACCAACGGTTAATAAAGTATGCTCTGTTAAATATTCAGGTGAATGTGGCACTCCTCTCTTTTCTAAATAACTCGGCGTTGCACATAAGACTCTCTTTGTATCGGATAGCTTTTGACCTATTAACGATGAGTCCCGCGAAGGGCCATGCCTAACAGCTAAATCAACACCTTGTTCAGTTAAATTTACCAAGCTGTCAGTAGAAATGATTTCAATATTAACTTGCGGGAAATTTTTTAAAAAGCTGCTAATCACAGGTAATAAATAGCTTTGCGTAAAAGAAGCCGACGCAGTTATTTTTATTTTTCCTTTTAACGTATTAGTTGGGTCAAGGTCATGTTCAATCTCATCACTAATACTTAACAGTCTTTGTGCATGGTTATATAACTTCTCACCTGTAAATGTCGGACTAAGAGTCCGAGTTGTTCTATAAAATAATTTCGCACTCAGTCTGTTTTCGAGCGCTATCAACCTTTTACTTACTGCCGCAGCCGTTAGATTGTGAGCATCAGCAGCCATTCGGATAGATTTGAGTTCAAAAATCGTACTGAATATCTTCAGCTCTTCTATGGAATCAATCACATTATCAACCTTTCGGAATTAATCATTAAACCTTTGGTGTGTTTCTGGTAGTTAATTATGTTGATAATATCACTTTCGTCAATAACAAAGAGGTAAATTTTATGAAAGCAATTGCAATTAATGGTCATGGTGATGTTGATGTTCTACACGAAATCGAAGTTGATGCACCAAAACCAAAACGTGGTCATGTCGTAATTGATGTAAAAGCGACAAGTGTGAATCCTGTAGATACTAAAATCCGTAAAGGCAGTGAAGGTACTGCTGGTATGGTTTACCCTGCAATTCTTCACATGGATGTATCGGGTGTAATCAGTGAAGTTGGTGAAGGTGTAACTAACTTCAAAGTTGGTGATGAAGTGTATGGTTGTGTCGGTGGTATTGTTGGCATTCCAGGTACTCTAGCTGATAAGGTTGAAGCTGACGCTGTATTATTAGCACACAAACCTAAAACGCTTAGCTTTGGTGAAGCGGCTAGCTTGCCTTTAGTAGCAATTACCGCTTGGGAAGCAATTATTGGTCGAGCTGAAATCCAGCCGAGCGATAAAGTTTTAGTTCATGGTGGTACAGGTGGTGTAGGCCACATCGGTCTACAGCTTGCGAAAGCGCTAGGTGCACATGTTACAACGACTGTTGTAGATGAAGAACGCGCAGAAATTGCAAAACAATTGGGTGCAGACGAAACGGTTCTATTCCCTAAAGAAGAACCAAAGGAATATGTTGAAAGATTAACCAATGGTCATGGTTTCGATACTGTATTTGATACAGTGGGTGGGCCAGTTCTGCAAAACTCACTAATCGCTGCAAAACTGAAAGGGCATGTTATTTCTACAATTGGTTATGCTGATTATAACTTAACTGAAATGCACTTTAAGGCTCTTAGGTTAGATCTTGTATTTATGGCGATTTCGATTATTCACAATATCGATAGAGATACTCACGGTGACATTCTACGCCGACTTGCTGGGCTTGTAGATAAAGGCCAAGTTAAACCTTTGATTGATAGTGTTTTCCCTTTCACTTTGGATGGAGTTAAAGCTGCTCACTCTCGTCTAGAGTCAGGATTAGCTACAGGCAAAATCGTCATTGAACGTTAATTCTCTCTTCTTGAACTAAAGGCTGTGTAAGCAGCCTTATACACCAAAATAGAGGTTAAAAATGAACAATGAAGTTATGATTTTTGTGGATATCCTATGTGAAACACAGCATTACAACACCGTTTTAAACGCAATTTATAAGTGCGCAAGTGAAAGTGTGCTTGAAGATGGGGGCGAGCGTTATGATGTTTACCCTGATACGAATGGTTCACAAAAGATCACATTGGTTGAAATGTGGCGTGACATAGATTCTTTAGAACAACATAAGAGTCTGCCGCATTATCTTCAATTACAAGCCTCATTAGAAGATAGAGTGCTATCAGTCGATATTCAAACAGCTCGTGTGTTTTAAGGTTTGTGATAAATGAAGTATCTTCACACAATGCTGCGCATATCAGATATTGAAGCATCACTGAGGTTTTTCTGTGAAGGTTTAGGGTTGAAGATTCTTAAAAGGAAAGACTACTTTAAAGATAAGTTCACTCTAATCTTTTTAGCTGCACCAGGTGATGAAAGCGCTCAAATTGAACTTACGTATAACTGGGATCCTGATTCTCTATATTCTGGACGAAACTTTGAGCACATAGCATACAGGGTTCAAAACATATATGAGACATGCGCTCATTTACAGGCACTAGGTATCGAAATAAATAGACCTCCTAGAGACGGTCACATGGCCTTTGTACGCTCCCCAGATGATATTTCAGTCGAGTTGTTACAAGCAGGTGAGCCGCTACCACAAGCTGAGCCTTGGGCTTCAATGCCAAATATTGGTAGTTGGTAAAGTATTAAATATGTAACCAACGAGTCCGTTGGTTAAATTTGTATGAGAAAGATATTATGAAATTTCTATTATTATTCATGACGCTAGTTTTCGCTGCCCCAAGCTTTGCTGCGGATAAAGTCCTTTTCGTATTGACTAGCCACAATAAGATGGGTTCGTTAGATATGAAAACTGGATTTTGGCTAGGTGAATTAACGCACCCTTATTATGTTCTTGCTGATGCAGGCTTTGAAGTTGATGTTGCTAGCATTGAAGGTGGAATGGCACCAATAGACCCTGAAAGTCTAGATTTTTCAGACGAAGATAATGCTAGGTTTATCAATGATAAAAAACTTATGGCTTCAATTATAAACACCATAGCAATTGAAGATGTAAACAGTGAAAATTATCAAGCGGTAGTTTATGCAGGAGGACACGGAACAATGTGGGACTTCTCGAACAATGAACTTATCAATAAGTTAACCGCTTCAATATATGAAAGAGGCGGTGTTGTAAGTGCTATTTGCCACGGGCCAGCTGCTTTTACAGATGTAAAACTTAGTAACGGACAATACGTCGTTGAAGGAAAAAAATTAGCTGCGTTTACTAACGAAGAAGAGTCAAATATTGGACTAACAGATGTGGTTCCGTTTTCACTACAGGATACTTTAATTTCTAGAGGTGCAAAGCACATTTATGGTGCAGCGTGGGTAGAAAATGTAGTGAATGATAAGCGAGTAATTACTGGTCAAAACCCACAATCTGCTCGAAAAGTTGGTGAAGAAATTCTGTCCGAACTAAAAGATATCAAATCGATTAATTCTAAGAGCTTTATTAATTAGTGGGTTGTAAGTGAAATGCTAATAAAGAATTGGAAGTAGCACCTAGTGAAAAATGTCTTAATATTAAATGGCGGAAAAAGTTTCGCTCACTCTAAAGGTGAACTGAATAGTTCCCTTGCAGCCTTTGCTGAAAACTTCTTTAGACAGAGAAACTGCAATATTAGTAATACGACTATCGATAAAGGCTATGATGTTGATGAAGAAATATCTAAATGGCTATGGGCAGATTTGGTAATATTTCAGATGCCTGCATGGTGGATGGGGCCTCCATGGACTGTGAAAAAGTACATGGACGAGGTTTTCACCGCCGGACACGGGAAGTTGTATGAAAGTGACGGTAGGTCTAGAAGTGATAGTTCAAAGAACTATGGCTCTGGCGGCTTACTTCAAGGTAAAAAATACTTGCTTTCTGTTACGTGGAACGCCCCAATGGAAGCTTTCATTGATAATGAGCAGTTCTTCGAAGGAGTCGGGATAGATGGTGTGTATTTGCCAGTGCACAAAGCAAATCAGTTTTTAGGAATGGAGCCACTAGAAACTTTTATTTGTAGTGATGTCATGAAAAACCCAAAAATTCAAGCTGATATGGAACGGTACAAACTACACTTAGAGGATGCAATTGTAAACCTGATTTGGTAGTTTTAAGTGTTTCAAACAGCTTTACTCAGTGGACTTTTTGTCCCCTTATAACACCATATACATATGTTATATGGTGTTTTATGTAGATAGCTTCTGATCTTTCCCAAAATAAACACAGCGACTTTGAGTCAACACATATACAACTGTCAGATTCGATTGAGTTCTATTATTCGAATCTGACAGATCAAGTTAAGATTTATTCAAGAAAATTGATTGCACTAAGCACGAAGGTAGCGTTACCGAGCACGACATACAGATAATAGAATAGAGTTATGACTTTTCTAGCTTCTTTTCAAAGTCGCTTTTAACTATTTCAAGTGCTTTAAGTACTTCTTCTGGAGCAACATCGTGTTGCTCTAGTATCATAATTAAATCTACTGCAAGTTTCATATGTGTAGGGGCTTGATCAAGTGGACTTGTCATTTAACTCTTTCTTTTTTGATATTTGGCTGATGGCAACGTTTATTGCGGTTTGTACACGTTGTTCCATATGTATGCGTTCTGATTGCGGTAAATAAAACGCCATATCTACATCGTAGCGAATATATCGTGGCGGGAGCTGATTTAGTACCGTACAACAAAAGTCAGCCATTACATCTTCATCATATTTTTCATCAAGTTTAAGTTTGATAACTTCCTCGACTACAATCTTTTCGTAATAGTTGTGTATGTCTTCGTGTAATCGCATATTCCCACCGCTTTAAAATAATCAGTTTAATTGAGTCTATACTATGGCTTGCTATAAATCGATAGCGGCTTTAAATAGTTGTTTATGAACATTAATTAGTGAGCTCAAATTACGTTGATAACCTCCGCCTAGGCCGCACATTAGTGGGATTTGGTGTTGCTTACAAAAGTTGAGAGTAAAAAAGTCGCGTTTATATACGCCATCTAGTGATACTTCAAACAAGCCTAACTCGTCTTTTGTGTAAATATCAGCACCTGCATTATACAAAATAATATCGGGGTTATGAATACGCACGCAAAAATCGAGTGCTTGCTCTAATGTAGCAAGGTACTCAGCGTCGGTTGTTTTAGCGGGCAATGCAAAATCGTAGGTGGACTCTTGCTTATTACGAGGAAAATTTTGTTCACAATGAATTGAGCAGGTAATAATTTGGTCATGGTTTTGAGTGATTTGTGCTGTGCCATCGCCTTGGTGTACGTCGCAATCAAAAATTAAAACAGTGTCGGCTTGCTCTGTGTTTATTAAATGTGCTGCTGCAATAGCTAGATCGTTAAAAATACAAAAACCGCTGCCGTAATCACTGTATGCATGATGATAGCCACCACTTAAATTAGCCGAAAAACCATGTTTTAGCGCGTGTTCACTACTTTGGATGCTTGCCCCAACTGATAGTAATGTGCGCTCTACCAATTCATTTGAATAAGGAAAGCCCATTTTTTTTATGGCTTTATTGCTAAGAGTCCCATTTAAAAAGTCATCTATATAACGTTGGCTATGACATAGCGAAAGTTGAGATTTGGTTGCTTTTTTAGGCTCTTGAAAGTGAATAGCCGAAACACCTAGGTTTTCTATTTCTGTTTTAAGTAACTTATACTTTTGAATAGGGAATCGATGACGTTCTGGGAGTATAAGGTCTGAATACAATGGATGATAATAAAGCTGCATAGTAAAGTGCGCCTTAACGCAGCTGCTGTTTTTCTACTTGTTGAATTTTATCTTCGGTGGCAGAAATTGCTTTTCTGCAGCGGCCTAATCGAGCGTGTGTGCTTAATATTTCAAGGTTAAGCTTTTGTGCTTTAGCAGGCGAGGCTTTATCCATTTGCATTTTTCGCTCTTCAATCATGAGCACTAAACGGCGTTCAAACTCATGGTTTTGTTTTAATTCGTCGTAAAGCTCATGGGATGATTGCATTATTTTTTGCACAGCTTGCTTATAAACGGTTTGCTTAGGGCGTGGTTTATAATGGCTTTTGTTTTCTTTAACCCAAATAGGCGTTGATTTAATAACATTGAATACAGCTTGTATTTGAGCTGCAATACGTTCAAGCGCGTAGGTATAAGCATGGCGATGCTCGCTTGGCGGTAACCTTGAAACTTCGTCTTCTATTTCTATTACGTAATCGGCTAGGTTCATGCTTTTGGTACTAAAAACTGCGCGGTCAAACAAGCTAGGTTGTGCTTGCATGTAACGATTTTTAGAAAAAAGTTTAGCTTTATCAAATTGCTCAGCTTGTTGTTTTAGCGTTGCAACTTGTTGGCGTAGTTTATCTAAAGCCATTGAATGCATATTAAAAGTAAGCCTCGTAAATTAGTTTTAATGCTAAAAGTATAACCATAGTATTAAATACTGGGCGAATAAATTTGCTACCAAAACGTATTGCTGAATGCGCCCCAAACCATGCGCCTAGCATAATAAAAAAGCCCATTGTTATGCCAAGTAAAAAGTTTACATGGCCGAGTGCAACAAAGGTAATTAAAGATATAAAGTTAGACACAAAATTCATTGAACGCGCTAAACCACAGTTGAGTAGCAGGTTCATTTTGTAAAGCATGCCATTAGAAGCAGTCCAAAATGTACCCGTACCTGGGCCTGCTAAACCATCAAAAAAGCCTAATGCTAAACCTTGTAGCCATTGTTTTATTTTCATCGCTTTGTTTAGTTTAGGAAGTTCATCGCCTTCGGTGGTGCTTAAATTACCAAATAAGCTATAGCCAGCAACTAAAATAATAATAATGGGGAGTAGTTTGTTTAAAAAATCGATACTTAAATGATCAACAATAATAGTACCTATCAATGCACCTATTGCGGTTGCAATAATGGAGGCTGCCCAAAACTTAGGACTAAATAAGTTCTTTTTATAGTATGTATAGCTTGCCGTTAACGAGCCAAAGCTAGCCGCTAATTTATTGGTGCCTAATGTTAAATGTGGAGGTAAGCCAGCAGTTAATAAAGCGGGTACAGTTAACATGCCACCGCCACCGGCGATAGCGTCTATAAAACCTGCGGCAAGTGCAACAGCACATAAAACAGCCCAGGTTGTTGGATCGAGTGCGAGTTCAAACATTAATAATCTATTTGTCTTTTAAAAGGTGGTAGGGTGTCGAGCATGGCTTTACCGTATCGCTTAGTAACTAAGCGCCTATCGAGAATAGTAATACAGCCTTCATCACTCTCTTTTCGCAGCAGTCTACCACAGCTTTGTACCAATTTCTTTGCGGCATCTGGCACGGTAATCGTTAAAAACGGGTTACCACCTTTGCTTTGTACAAATTCTGCTTGCGCTTCTTCTATTGGCGAAGTAGGTACAGCAAACGGAATTTTAGTAATTATTAGGTTCTCTAAATATTTACCTGGTAAATCAAGACCTTCCGAAAGGCTCTGGGTTCCAAATAAAATACTGCCTTTGCCTTCGTCTACATTTTTAGTGTGTAATTTAAGCAATGCTTCTCGCGACATCTCACCTTGTACTAATAAGTTAAAACCTTTTGTTCTAAGAAACTTTGTTACGTGGTCCATTTGCCAGTAAGAAGCGAATAGTACAAGGTTCGCTTTTTTATCATTTAGGTACTCTGGTAAAGTTTTAGCTAGGTGATCACTAAAGTCTTTATCGGTAGGTTCTACTTTAGATACCGGAATACGTAAAGTGGCTTGTTTTGGGTAATCAAAAGGAGAAGGTACTTTAATAAATTTAACGCCTTCTTCTTTAGCAAGTCCTGTTTCGTAAGCAAAGTGATCAAACGAGCCCAGTGCACTTAATGTCGCAGAGCACAAAACAGCGCCCGCGCATTCTCGCCACAATTTATCTTTTAGGTAATAACCGACCTCGATAGGGCAGTCGCTTAATAAGTGGTCGTGATGGCTTTTATATTCAAGACGTTTTATCCACCGTGCATGGGGAGCACCTTCGCCTTTTTTTGCGTAACTAGACCATAGTTTGTTTAGTTGCTCTAAGCGGTTTATGTATTGACCGCTTTCGCCTAGTATTGGGTCGGCAACGTAAGGTTTTATGTCGCCGTCGCTTACATCTTGGGTAAGGGTGTCGTGCATTTTGTTTAAACAGCGCAGCGCATCTTGCGTGGCTTCGCTTATGTCTTTTGCTTTACTGTGCAGCGATTGTGGAATTTCACCGTGCTCAAAGCGATAAGTATCGTCTTTCGAATATTCAAAGTCGGCATTATCAAGGATATCGCGAACTACTTTTAAATCTTTATTCGCGTCATTAATGCTGTCGCAAAGTTTAAAGTTTTGGCCAATGGCTCTTTGCCCTACTAAAACCTTCGCCATTTTCCCGCTAAACTTGGTGAGCTTATCAAGCCATTCTATTGTGCCTTTAATTGTTGCTGCGGCCGATGAAAAATCGCGTGTTATATGTGCTAAATGGTGCGCTTCATCAATTACATAAATGGTGTTGTCGGGCTCTGGTAAAATTTTACCACCGCCTAGGTCTAAATCGGCAAGTAATAAAGAGTGATTAATTACCAGTACGTCCATTTGCATTAATTGATTACGAGCAAGCTGAAACGGACATGTTTGATGGGCCTTCATTTGGCGTTGGCATGAATGTTTATCGCACGCTATTAAGTTCCATACTCTGTCGGGTACGGTATCGGCCCAACTGTCTCTATCGCCTTGCCATTTTTTATTCACATAGGCGTTATATAGCTCATTTAAACACTTGGTTTCCATTGCGCTCAATGGTGAAGTAAGTGTTGGCATAAAGTCCATTTGTGTTTGGCTATCGCCGTTTACAGCATTATGTAATTTGTGAGCGCAAATATAACGATGGCGACCTTTTACCAAATCAAATTTAAAGTCGAGGCCTGAATGCTTTTTAAAAAATGGTAGCTCTTTTGCTATTAATTGTTCTTGCAGTGCAACGGTTGCGGTAGAAATAACTAGCTTCTTTTTTTGCGCTAAGGCAAGAGGCAACGCGCCTAAACAATAGGCAAGAGACTTACCGGTACCGGTGCCTGCTTCAATTACGCAAATGCGCTGCTTTTTATGGTATTCGCCAGCAAGTGTTTTTGCTATTTCGGCTACAAGATAATTTTGACTGCTACGAGGGCGATAATCTTTTAGGTTACTAGCCACATGCTGGTGTACTTGCCTAATTGTTTTTTTTAGTGAGTCAGAAAGCATGGGATGATTTACCTAAAGTATGTATATAATTACAGTGCTATGGATTTTAGAGTTATAAGAGTGTAACTACAAGCAGCTTGTTTACTAATTTAGCCTATTAAGCAGTGGCGTTAGATGATTTGCATATTTTTTCCAGTCAGTCAGCGCTTCTTTGTAAATTGGCTTACGTACTTGTTCTGAACTGGGAGTTAAAACAGGGCGTTGGTTATTATAAAACTCATAACACGCTTGCTCTACTACTAAATTGCAATGTTCAAATAAATCATTAACCGTTTCAGTGAAGTTGTTTATTAAGCTTTCATAATTAATTGTATATATTTCGTCAGGATATACGCTATGCCAATGTGTCATCAGCTTATAATATTCATTCATGTAGTGAGCTAAATCTTCCTGATCGTAGCTATAACTATGGCCTTGTGAAAATGAGTGCTTATAAAGGCTCCATGCAGTCGCTTTTTTATCTCGTTGTACATCGATTATTTTTGCATTAGGGAATAAAGTTTTGATAAGAGCAATATGTTGAAAGTTGACTGGTTGTTTATCAATAAAGTAAGGCTTGTTATTGCGAAAAGGTTCAATGAATTTTAAGTAGCGTTTGGCTAATGTTGCCAAGTGCTCTTGAGTCAAACTATTTAGCTTATAAGGTACGTTGCTTTTTATCTGAAGGTTTTCTAACTCTACTGCAATAGAATTGATTTCTGATAATTCATAGCTAGCGTCAACATGGCTATGCGATGCCAGTATTTGCTCAATAAGTGTAGAGCCACTTCTAGGCAAGCTTACAATAAATATCAGCTGGACTTCATTTTCGGTTGAGGAATGTACTGTATTGGCTACTTTTTTGGTTAGGTATTTTTTACAGCGCTCATTAAAGTCATTAGTAATGTAAGGGGTAAGTGACTTTTGTAAATCGTTACTTATTCTTAGCTGCAAAAAGGCATCTTCGTATCTGCTATGTTGTTCATATGCTTTAGCTAAAGCAAAGTGAAGTTGTGCTCTATTTAATTTATTTGAGTCTATTGTTATCTGCTGTTCTAAATTAGCTATATTGAGCTGAGTGAAAGTATATGTTTTTAAGTTTGCTAAGTTCCAATAGGCTTCGCCGATATGGGGAGCTAGTTTTATTGTTTTGCAATAGTACGCAATAGCACTTTGGTTATTGCCAATTATCTTTTCTATGTTTCCAAGTCTTAAATTGCAATATGCGGGGTAATAATTTTTATTTAACAAAGATTGGTAATTTAGAGATGCATTTTTGAAGTCCATCATTTTTACATAGGCAGCAGCGAGTAAACTTTGGGATTTTGGTAGTAAAGTAACTAATGTGGTCGACCTATTATAAAAGGAGATTAGTTCTAAATATTGCTTTGTATTAAATAATGCTTCAATGTGCGCATCATAAGCGGCTGATTTTGTGCTATTTATATTTATATTATGAGAAGTAATAGCCAAATACGTTTTTAAGTCGTTTGCCTGAAAAGCTATTTTACTTAATAACACTAAAACACGGTATTCATTCGCTACAAGCTTGAGCAACTCATGGGCAATGTTTTCTGCTGGTTTTAATTCTTTGTTTAATAGATGCTGATTCGCTTTATCTAAACGTTGGTTAAACCAAGCAATCATCTCATATTGTTTAATGGCTTGTTGGTATTGCTCTTGCTCTTTTAACTGTCGATGTACTTGGGCTAATACTTGCCAAGCTTGATGGTGCTCTGGTGCAGTTTGAATTAAAGATAATATTATTTTTTTGGCTTGTTGAAGCTTGTTTTGTTGAAGGAGATTATTAGCGTGTTGGATAATTTCAGAAGGGCTCATTGAATGCTCATATTATTTTTTCTTAAGACTAACTTAGAAAGAAATAAAATATAACCTGCTTTACAAATTTTATTTTTGTCGTTTTTTATTACAAGGCTTATTTCATTAATGCACTTAGACTCGGGGTTTATTCTCTCTACAGAAACAGTTGATTCACCTTTGGGCGTAAGTTTTGTTATTTGGCTTTTAACAGAAAAAGGGCCATTAAAAGCAATTAGCTTACCAGAGTCAGTTGTTTTTTTTATCAAGTTAAAGGATAAAGCGACGGTAGAAAAAGTACTGCGGCTCTCAGATGTTTCTTTTGAAATTGTCCCTGTAGAATTAAAAGATTTTCAGCAGGGGACTGTGGCTGGTTGCTACTTTAAATCACTTAAACATTACTACAATGCGTTAAAAGCTCTAAGCGCAGAGGGCATTGTGACATACGAAGATGACATACGCCCTATAGATCGCTTTTTAATGGAGCGATTTATTAAAGGCTCCACATGGGTGAGAGGAGATATTACACATAAAGACGGATATAGGCTGTTAACCAATTGCCAATTTAAAAATAACCCAGATGTAAATCCTAAGTTTAAAACAGTTTCTTTAGACATCGAGTGCAATGGAGAAGGGGTATTATTTTCCATTGGTTTGGTCGGTCATGGCATTGATTGTGTATTAATGATTGGCAGTCCTATTAAATATAGTGATGCAATTGAAATAATATGGTGTGTTGATGAAATCGATCTTTTACAAAAATTACAGCACTTTATAGCAAAAACAGATCCAGATCTTATTATTGGTTGGAACGTCATTGAGTTTGATTTTTCTGTTCTTCACTCCAGAGCTGAAACTCTAGGTATAGAATTGCGTCTTGGACGTAATAACGAAAAAATAAAATTACGAGTAGGCCATTATACTCGATTAACTATACCAGGAAGAGTTGTTATAGACGGTATAGACACGTTAAAAAATGCGACCTACCACTATGATAGCTTTAGCCTGTCAAATGTAGCTGCTAAGGAGCTTGGTGAGAAAAAGTACATCAGTTCAAGTGACCAGCTAGCAGAAATTGAACGCCAATTTAATGATAATAAGTTATCCCTTGCGAAATACAATAGACAAGATTGCGTACTGGTTCTACGTATTTTTAACAAATTAAATTTACTTGATTTTGCTGTTGTTAGGAGTCAATTAACGGGGCTTGAACTTCATAGAATGGGCGGTTCAGTCGCTTCATTTGTTAACCTTTATCTGCCCTTACTTCACCGAAGTGGTTATGTTGCACCTAATTTAGGAGATCATGGCTTAAGTTTTGATAGTCCTGGAGGGTATGTAATGTCTTCAAAACCGGGGTTTTATAAAAATGTACTTGTACTCGACTTTAAAAGCTTATATCCATCAATTATGCGTACTTTTTGTATAGACCCTCTTGGTTTAATTGAGGGGTTGCTCAATCCAAAAGATGCAATTCCAGGATATAATAATGCACTTTTTTCAAGACATAAAAATCATTTACCAGCCCTTATAAAAACTCTATCAATAACAAGACAAGAAGCAAAAGATAGCCAAAAACCTATGTTATCGCAGGCTATAAAAATTATTATGAATAGCTTATATGGAGTGCTTGGTTCTCGGGGATGTCGCTTTTACGATCCACGTCTTTCAAGTTCAATCACACTACGTGGGCACGATATAATGCAAACCACAAAAAAATGGATAGAGGAGTGTGGGTACAATGTAATTTATGGCGATACAGATTCAATATTCATTACTTTGGATGACGGTTTGAATACGCTTCAATGCGATGAAATCGGTAAACAATTAGCTATTAATATCAATCAACAGTGGGTACAAGAAATTAGTCAGAAACACGACTTAGAGAGCTTTTTGGAGATTGAATTTGAAACCTTATACAGTCCTTTTTTTATGCCTACAATTAGGGGGAAAACGATGGGCTCTAAAAAACGATATGTAGGTCAAAAAATTAATAAAAATCACAATGAGCTAGTATTTAAAGGTGTTGAAGCAGTTCGAAGTGATTGGACTGAGTTCGCTCAAGAATTTCAAGTAGAGTTGTTTGAAACTTTGTTCAGTAGTGACTATAAAATAAGCCTTTTAGAGGAGTTAGTTAATTCTTACTCTAGGCGTTTACAAAATGGAGAATTTGACGATAAATTAATTTATAGAAAAAGGTTAGGACAAAATTTAACTGAATATAAAAAGAATATTCCACCACATGTCCAAGCAGTTAAAAAATATAAAGCCCAGAACCCAAACTTTGAGGTGAAACGAGGGCAAATTATAGAGTATGTTTACACATTTGATGGACCAGAGCTCAGTGATACAAATAAAAGACTGAATTATCCTTTGTATATAAAAAAACAATTAGACCCAATAGCCGAAATGATTTTTAGTGCTATGGAAGTGACGCTATCAAAGAGCACTCAAACCTCTCTCTTTTAAGTTACCGTAAGCTAAAAGTTAACCTTTGTGAATTCAATCCCCCCTTTTTTATAATTTCCCTTAATGCAGTAATGGCGCTATTTAATAATACCAATGTAAATTTTTTGATTTTAAAATTGTAATGCTTTAGCTTTGAAAGTGTTGGTAATTAACAATAAGTTAATTTTATGTTGACCGCATTGTATTGCTGGTATTATCATAACGTATGATTACCATTTATTAACAAATGGTAATCAAGCAAAAAATATAAAAAATATAAAGTATTCTGGGAGAATCGAATGTTAAATAATAAAGTTTCAAAAGCAGTTCGCTTAGCGATAGCTTTCGGTACAGCTTCAACAGCTGCTTTTTCAGCAAGTTCGTTTGCTGCTGATGAAGAAAAAGTTGATAAGGTTGAACGAATTGAAGTTACTGGTTCACGTATCAAACGTACAGATATGGAAACAGCTAGCCCAGTGCAAGTAACAACTGCTGAAGAAATTGCTGTTGCAGGTTTTACTCGTGTTGAAGACATGATGAATAGCTTACCGCAACTAGAAGCGTCTAATACTTCTTTCCAATCAAATGGTGCTTCGGGAACTGCAACTCTTGATTTACGTGGTATGGGTCCTCAGCGTACTCTTGTTCTTGTAAACGGTCGTCGTATGCAAGCTGGTGGTATTTACACACAATCAGCGGATATTAACCAAATTCCTGCCGCGCTAATTAAACGCGTAGATGTAATGACTGGTGGTGGTTCATCTACTTACGGTGCAGACGCTGTTGCTGGTGTTGTAAACTTTGTAATGAACGATCAGTTTGAAGGTTTTGAAGTTAATGTAGGTACAACTGCTTACCAACATAATAACGATAATGAATACATGCAAGGCCTAATGGATGATGCTGGCTTTGAATATGAAGAAGGTAATACGGGTCTTGATGGCGCGTCATTTGATTTTGCAGCGACCCTAGGTGGTGCATTTGATAGTGGTAGGGGTCATGCAGTAGCTTACTTTACTTACAACAGACAAAATGAATTACGCCAAGGTGCACGTGACTACTCATCTTGTGCTCTAAATGCTGCTGGTACAGCTTGTGGTGGTTCAGGTAATGCTGTTAACCCTAACTTTTATATCTCAGCTCCTAACGCTGACGGTGTTGTAGACTTTGGTGAAGGCCAGTACGAATACTGGACTCTAGGTCAAGATAGCAGCTTTATTCCTTCAGTTGGTAATACATATAACTACGCGCCAATTAACCACTTTATGCGTCCTGATGAACGTCATACATTAGGTATGTTTGCTAACTACGAAATCAATGATAGCTTCCGTCCGTTCATGGAAGCAATGTTTATGCGTAACCGCACTACAGCGCAGATTGCTGAGTCTGGTACGTTCTTTAATGATAATTACTCAATTGATTTTGATAGCCCATTATTAAATGATACACAACGTGCACAACTAACTGAGCGCTTTGGATTGACTTCTGGTGATCAGTTTGCAACTTATATTGGTAAGCGTAACGTTGAAGGTGGCCCTCGTGCAGACAGCCTTGAACATAACTCTTTCCGTTTAGTATTAGGTAGTAAAGGCGAAATTAACGACCTTTGGTCTTACGAAGCATTTGCTCAATACGGTTCAACTTCATCTTCTTCAGCATATGAAAATGATTTCTTTGGTCCGCGTATAATCACCGCTTTATCAGCAAATGGTGAAGATTGTAGCGCGACTTCTGGTTGTATTCCGTACGATGTTTTTCAGTTTGATGGTGTAACAGAAGAAGCTGCACAGTCACTTACTGGTACGGCAATCTTGAACGGTGTTACTGAGCAATTGATTGTAAGTGGTTTTGTTACTGGCGAATTCGATTTCTCACTTCCATCTTCAGAGTACCCAGTTGCTGCAGTATTTGGTGCAGAGTATCGTGAAGAAACATTCAGTAGAACAGCTGATGAAGTATATGCACAAGGTCTATTACTAGGCCAAGGTGGTACTACTAAGAGTTTAAATGGTGGTTATCAAGTACGTGAAGTGTTTGGTGAGCTTAGCCTACCAATCGTTGAAGATTTACCATTAGTTGAAAGTTTACTTGTTGAATTAGGCTACCGTTGGTCAGACTATAGCACTTCAGGTGCTGAGCCGACTTATAAAGTGGCAATGAACTGGGATGTAACTAGCGATTGGAAAATTCGTTCAAGCTACAATCGTGCAGTTCGTGCAGCAAACAATGGTGAGTTATTTGCTCAACAAAGCACTGGTTTATGGGCCGGTACTGATCCATGTGCTGGTACACCAAGCCTAACAGCTGCTGAGTGTGCAAATACAGGTGTTTCTGCAAGTCAGTATGGCAATGTAGGTAAGAGCCCTGCGGATCAATATAATGCTCTGTTTGGTGGTAATCCAGATTTATCTCCAGAAATTGCTGATACTATTACTTTAGGTGTTGTTGGTAACCCATTTGAAAACTTCAACTTCTCAATCGATTACTGGGATATTGAACTTGAAGACGCGATTGGTAATATTGACCCAGAAATTCTAGTTACACAATGTGGTAAAAGCGGCGCGGCTGTATTTTGTGATAACGTAGACCGTACACCTGGTAGTGGTAGCCTTTGGATAGGTTCTGGCCAAGTTGTTGCTACAAATACTAACTTAGGTAATATCCATTACGAAGGTATCGATTTAAGCGCAAACTACGATATGGAAATTGCTGAAGGTACATTAAAAACTAGTATCATTGGTACCTACATGTTAACTAAGGAATTTGATAATATTCCTGGTGTAAGTGAAGTATATGACTGTGTTGACTCATTAGATAACGGTTGTTTCCCTCAACCAGAATGGCGTCATGTTGTATCTGCTAGCTACGACACGGGCAGCTGGTGGAGAGCTACTGCTAAATGGCGTTTCTTCAGCGGTGTAAACGATTACACTGGTGCTGATACATTAGTACAAGACGACGGTATTAGCTCACAAAGCTATATTGACCTTAAAGGTACATTTACTATTAATGATTACACGTCTTTATTAGTAGGTGTTAACAACGTTATGGATAAAGAGGCACCTCTAGTTGGTGGTTCATTATCAACAAACGCAAATGCTATTGCTGGTTACTACGATTCGTTAGGTCGTTACTTCCATGCGAGCCTTTCATTAAAATTCTAATTTGAATTAATTAATGTATATTAAGCGAGCTTAGGCTCGCTTTTTTTATGGGGAAAAAATGAAATCGGTAAAAGAAAGTTTACTGTTTGCAATACAGCAATTGAATAGTGGAAAGATTGTGGCAGGAAAAGCAACCCTAGAAGGTTTATGCGACAACCCTGAAGTTAATGAGCAAGCTTTAGCTGTATTGTTTAAAGTAGCTATGAATGAAGGAGATTTACTAAAAAGTAAGGAAGTTTGTAGAAGACTCATTTCAATAGTCCCCAAAAAATTCGATTATGTAAATACTCTTTGTCAGTTATATGCCGCCAGTAATGAATTCTCTTTAGCAATAGACTTACTTAAAAAATACACTGAAATAGTACCGGATAGCGCAATGTCGTATTTTCAATTGGGTGAAATGGCAAAAAAAGATGGCAATGGTATTCTTGCAAGTACATCTTTCTTAGCAGCTATCGAGCTTGGTTACCACGACATATATACCGCTTATGTGGAGTTAGCATCCGTCTACTCTGAGCTTTTAATTGATTATGGGACTGCGACTAATTATTTACAGCAGGCAATTACAGTTGAACCAAATAAAATTAATGCCTATTTTAATCTTGCTAATATATATGAGCAGCTTGGTGATAAGCAAAACTGTTTAAAGAGCTTTAATCAGGTATTAAAGATAAATCCTTTATATGGTCTGGCGCATGCGAGAATTGCTGATATACAAACATTTAATAAAAAAGAAGCGTTAGAATACGAACTAAAAAGCCTATCTATTTTAGAAGCTACAGAAGATGATGTATTAAAAGCTGATATGTATTATGCGCTTGGGAAAGCCTTTGACGATAGCAAAGATTATGAAAAATCATGGTCTTATTATACTAAAGCCAATAGTTTTAATCGAAAATATATCCCGCAATACAACAGGGTTGATATCGAACATCAAGTAAGTAACACACTAGCAAGAGAGCTTAGTAACGTAAAAAGTAAGACTGGCGATATTTTTCCAATTATTATTTGTGGCATGTTTAGGTCTGGTTCAACCTTAATAGAACAAATAATTTGCACTTCTGAGGTGATTAGCAATGGAGGAGAGATTGATTACTTGCATAAGCAACTATTCAATCTAATTGATAAGCCTAAAGTGCTGTCAAGCACGGTTAACTCAACATTATTTCAGCAAGGTTATGAGAAAGAATTAAAGTTAAGAGCGGGAAAAAGTAGTCTTGTTACTGATAAACGGCCTGAGAACTACTTATACATTGATATAATTAAAATGATGTACCCTGAAGCAAAAGTTATTTGGACACAGCGCGATATTAGAGATAACAGTTTATCAGCTTACTTTCAACATTTAGGCCCAAGTTTGAATTATGCGACCGCACTGAATGATACAGTGCACTATCATAAAGCGCAGCAGCGTGTTAAAGCACATTGGCTAAAAAAGTATCCTAATGATATTTTTACAGTCAATTATGATGAACTTGTTTCAAAGCCCGAGGGGGTATTATTGCCTCTGTTCGAATTTTTAGGCGTAAAATATCAAGGTGAAAGCGGTTTATTTCATCAACAAAAAAATATTGTAAGTACTGCTAGTGTTTGGCAGGTGAGAAAGCCTCTTTATACATCTTCATCGGGAAGATATAAAAATTTCAGTAGATATATTAAAGAAAGCTTATCTATTTCTGATTTTGAAGAGTTTAATAATGTATTAGATTAATCACTGAGAGTATTCAGCACTCAATAGAGCGCTGAATACAATTTAATTATTTAGTGGGTAAGTCTTTTATTTTAACACTACTACTATTGATTTTTTTCTTGAGACGAAGCTGATTAATTTTGTCTAATACAGCAGGTGAAAAGCGAGATTGAGAGCTAACTTTAGAGGATAACATATCGCTTAGGAAGCTAAGATTCATAGCGCCTGCACCAGGCACGTTACTATTGCCTACTACAGCATTTAGTAAGGCCGCTTTGTTGGTGGCATTACCCTCACCAAATGAGCGCTCAGTGCCGTATATGTCGGTTACATTCCAGTCCTCAATAGCTAGAATTAATTCTTCCGAATCTTCTACTTGTGAGTTAATAGAAGAATCAGAATAGTTTAAAATATGCTTTAGTAGATCGTTCTCAAAGTCAGGAAATAAAATTTTTGCTTGATCATAAAAAATAGAAACGTTTAGACGATTTCTTTTAACTTGAACGCCTCGGTTGGAGTTTACAAACTCTTCAGCATTACCTGAAAGTTGTTTATATACCTTATCAGCTGTGTAAGCTTCGTTACGTAAATTCGGACTTCCGATTATCCCTTGATAGAAGCCATACATTACTATTTTCTTATTCCCAAATTTCTTAAAAACGATATCATGTTGAATATTATTAAGTGACAAGGTATGGCCTGAAACATTTATAAATTTATCGTTTAGTATTGAGCTTTCACCTTCGAGTAATTTTTTTGCATTTCGAACTGGGTAATGTTCAATTAACTTTTCAATAATGGCTGTATTATATAAGTTTAGCCAATAAGCTAATTGCTCATCTAAGGTTAATGCGTTTAAAGGGACTTCTTCAGGTACTTTTTCTAGGCTTTGGCGAATTACTTTAAAACCTAGCTTAATATCCGATTTTACAACTTCTTCGAAATAAAAGCGGTTAGCCTCTAAAGCCGTATCTCTGTCTCTATTAGACCGTAACCTTGTGCCATTACCTACTATTGGTTTTAGAATAGTCCTATCAGATAAGCCCATGTCAATAACGGTTAACTCTAGAAGTTGGTCTAGGTCTTCATAAGATATGCTTATATCCCTATTTAAGCCAAAATCTGAAAACTCTTCGGGTAAAGAGAATTCTTCAGCTTTCACTGGAATAAAAACAATAGCGATTATAAGTAGCAAGCATTTTATCATGATCAATCCTTTGTTTTTGTTTATTTTTATAGCACTAGTTTGAATTTCAATCAACTAGATTAACCAATTGGCATAATATCGCTAGGTATTGTTAAGCGAGGTCTATCGCTTTTAAGCTCATTTGTGCCATGCCAAATATAGCTAGGAAAAATGATAATTTGTCCACTTTCAGGGCATATCTCGCGATCTATTAATTCTCTTTTTCCTAGATCAAGACATGTTTCTCCTAACTTTAACCAGCCATTTTTAAGTGGATCATTTTTACTCATTTCATCAGGTATAGAAATATAGCTGGGTGCTGACAACCAACCGTGAGGATGAATATGATTGGCATGATATCCTCCATTTTCTAGTTTTACTGACCAGCTGCCTTTGGCAGTAAAGTTTAGGCTATTTCTTGCCGTTAATGGGTGCATACTATCTGCTGGTAAATCATTTAAGTAAGTAGATATACATGACTCCATTGACTGCTTAAATAATGAGAGTAACGTATTTGAGCGATAGAGTAAGTGTCCTTCAGTTTGACTTCCTCTTCTAACACTTTGGTCAAGCGGGTCTTGTTCTTTAGTGTGTAGAGTAAGTAATAGTTCCTTGAGTTCCTTCCCAAAAGAGTCAAACGACTTGTAGCCTTTAGGCGTAGGTAGAGCCATTGTTTTAACAAACATATCGTAATTAGTTAACCAATGATATTTATCGTCTTTAGCTAAGCGCCAAGCTGTGGATAAATAAGCCCAGATTTCTTGATTAAAAGGGTTGTGTTTAACTGCAGTGTTTAAGTGCAATATTGCTTTTTTATATTCAAAATTTTCAATACAGTAGTTTGCCAAATCTACACTATATCTTGCTGATTGGGGAGCCTGTGATACAAGCTCATCTAATATAATGAATGCTTTATCACTTTGCCCATGCTTACCTAAAATGATGCCATGAGCATGTTTTATGTCTAAGTTATCAGGGAAGAGCCTAATTGCTTGTGAAGATACATCAAGGGCTTGATTAAAATCTTTAAAATGTAAAAGCTGAGCTAGTTGTGATTGAACTAGTTGTGGGTTTTTAGCATGATTTAAGAATGTACTATTGTAGGAGCTCATAAGGGCTGATTTGTTTGCACGATCCCAGTATAATTTATTTAAACACTCATGCGCAGGTATATAGTTAGGAGCCTGTTCAAGACATCGTTTTAAATACTGCTCACAGAGCTCAAACTTTAGTAAATCATAGTAAGTACAGCCAATCAAAAAGTTAACCTCGGGGCTATACTTGTTCTGCTTATCGCTTAGCATTAAAAATATATCTAAAGCATTGTCAAATTTACCCATATTGCGAAAATTACAAGCACGTTTATATTTAAATAAAAATTGATTTTTTAAATCGGCAGGTAAAGACAGATAATAGCTTTCAACTAATTCTAAGTCACCCAAACGTTCTAGTAATTCAAGCTTTAACCAGTGATATCTCTCTTTTAAGGTTTCATCAGATACGGTTTTAGAAAGTTCCTTTTTTGCTTGTAACAACTGGTTGGTTTTGATCAAGCTTTCTATAAAATTCAGAGATACCTTTTTGCTTAATGCCAAATATCTTGTGTTTTTTAAAAAGTTTAAACATAACGAATGTTTAGCAGTTCTGCACAGCAAGTTTGTATAGTTTTCAATTAGAGGGAGGGATGAAGGAAACTTATTTACTGCGTAAGAATATGTTTGTTCGGCATTTTCATTTTGGTTAAGTGCGCTATATGTAGCGGCAAGTAAAATATACCAATCAACAGTTTTAATATCACATTTGTTTAAAAAAAGAATAGCTTGGTTATATTGGCGTGAATTATAAGCAGCGAGCGCAGAGTTAAGAAAGTTAGACATAAAACACCCTATTTTTCGTACCATGTTAACAGGGTGTTTTTTAAAGTTAAATAATAAAATTTATTAAAGGTCTTTTATTTTTACAGAGCCACTATTATCAGTTTCTTTTAGCTTGAGAGCTCTAATTTTTTCGAGCATTTCTGGAGAAAAGCGGCCAAAGTCCATCGTTTTCTCCGAAATAGAATTAGATAAAAAGCTTATGTTAACAGCACCTAGTCCTGAACCTGCGCCATCAGCTCCTATTGGTTTTGATGAGTTATTTGCAACAGCATTGAGCATGGCGGCAGGATTTGTTGACGCTGCGCCACCAAACTTTCGCTCTGTGCCATAAATATCAGTGATTCTCCAATCTTCAATACCTATTTTAAAGCTCTTAGCATATTTTATATCAGAGCTCATTGGCGGGTTTGCATAGTCTTTTAGGTGCTCTCGTAAATCTTTCTCGAAGTTTTCGAATAATGGTTTAACTTGCTCATAGTACTTAGAAGCATAAAGGCGATTTTTTCGCTTGATACTAGTTCCTCTATTTGAATTGACGAATTCTTCAGCGTTTTCAACTAATTGATGATAAACCTTGTTTCCTTTATATGCTTCGGCACGAATGTTAGGACTTCCTATATTTCCTTGATAAAACCCATACATAACTATTGGTTTTTTTATACCAAACTTTTTAAAAACAATATTTTGTTGTATATCGTTTAAAGAAAGTTTATGGCCAGCAACATTTAAAAACTCATCCTCTAAAATTGAATTGCTGCCAAAGAGTAAATCTTCTGTATCGCGAATAGGATAGTGTGTGATTAGTTTTTCTAACATGGCTGTATTGTAAAGGTTTAACCAATAAGCAAGTTGCTCATCAAGGCTGAGTTCGTTAAGTGAGATTTCATTTGGCAGACTTTCTAGGCTAACTCTGATCTTATAAAAACCGTCTTTAATCTCTGATTTTGTTACTTCTTCAAAGAAGAAACGATTTGCTTCTAATGCTGTGTCGTTATTTTTATGCGACTTCATTCTTGTACCGATGGAGGCTTGAGAATTTAGTTTGGAACGATCTGATGCTCCAGTATCAATTACAGTAAAACTTAGAAGAGTATCTAAGTCATCATATGAGACAGTAATATCTCTATTTAAACTAAAATCTGAAAATTCTTCCGGAAGCTCTTTTAAGTCAGCGAAAGCCGAGAATGAGATAGTGAGTATTAAAATACATACGAGGCGAGTTTTCATAGCAATTCCTTTGTTTGTTAGGAACACCATAATCTACAAATGTTAATTCACTTTCAAGTTTTGCTTACATTTAATTTCATTTTATTAGCATAGCACCAAAAAGTGGAATATTGCTCTTTGGTTAATGGTGATGATATCGCAATGTGTTAGTTTTTTGTTTCTTTAAGTTGTTGTAAATTAATGTGTTTTTTCGTTGTCAAAGTGTTGACCTTTTGCTTGAGTTGGGCCTACTATTCAAACCGAAATAGGTACTGTGATGAATTGCAGACCGTTTTGAAAACAAAATAATTAAAAAATATTCTAGGGAGAATCCAATGTTAAATAATCAAGTTTCAAAAGCTGTTCGCTTAGCGATAGCTTTTGGCGCGGCATCTACAGCTGTATTTTCTGCAAACTCGATAGCTGCTGACGAAGGTGTAGAAAAAGTAGAGCGTATTCAAGTTACTGGTTCACGCATAAAGCGAACTGATATTGAAACAACTGTACCAATTACATCAATTGGCCGAAGCGATATTATTCAAATGGGCGCATTGAATGTAGCCGATGTTTTGAATCAATCTCCGGTCACTATCGCTGGTTCAAATCAATCAAATAGTGCATTCGGTACTACAGGTGTTGGTCTTAACACTACGTCTTTACGCAACTTAGGTTCCTCAAGAACTTTAGTGTTAGTGAATGGTCGTCGCTTTGTATCAGGTGTTTCTCCTTCAAGCGGTTATGCGGTTGACTTAAATGCAATACCAGCATCAATGATTGAACGTATTGATATTCTTAAAAGTGCTTCTTCAGCAGTTTATGGTTCAGATGCTGTTGCTGGTGTTGTGAACATAATTACGCGAAGCGATTTTGAAGGTGTTGAAGTTAACGCTCAAACAGGTGTTTCAGATGAATCTGATCGCGAAAAATATTCTTTAAACCTTACTGCTGGTAATAGCTGGGATTCAGGTAGTGTAACAATTGCTGCTGGATATGATGATGATAAGGGTTTGAAGTCATCCGATCGAGACTTCTCAAGGTATGATGAAGCTATATTTTTGAATGATGAAGGTGGTGAATATGTAGGTGTTCAAAACTCTTCATACCCACCTCAAGGCCGTGTTGGCGGATATAATGCAGATGGTACACCATATGTAGGTGATGAGAATTCATTCAATCGTGCATCTTACAGACAGTTAGTGACTCCGCTTGAGCGTAAATACGCAGCAGTTAACTTTAAACAAGATATTTCAGATAGTGTTCACTCTTTCACGGAAGTAAACTGGAATTCATCTAAAACATACAACTCGACTATTGAACCGACTCCTTTCACTACGGATGATGTATATCTACCTTCACGTGGTGGCGTTGGTGGTATTAAGCTGGGAAGCCCTTTAGTTCCAGATCTTTTACGCCAAAATTTAATGTCTGATAATCCTGATTTGACAATGGATGATAATATCCCAACGCTAGTTCGCCGTATGGTTGAGTTTGGTGCTCGCTCAACAGATTTAGAGCGTGATACTATTCGTATTGCGACAGGTATAGATTGGGAAATTAATGACAACTGGCTTTTAAACTCTTATATCTCATGGGGTAAAACTGACCAGCGCCAAGAAAATGGTGGTCAAATAAATGTTGAACGTGCTGCAAATGCATTAGATGTATATACTAATGCAGAAGGTAACGTTCAATGTTCTAATGATTTAGCAGTACTTCAAGGGTGTGTGCCTTTAGATTTGTTCGGTGCAGGAACTTTGTCTGATGAAGCCGTTGCATATGTAAGATCACCTGCAAAATCTCAAGGTCAAGTTGAGCAGTTTATATTTTCAACAACCCTTTCTGGTGAATTACCAATTGAGTTAGAAGGTGGTATGGTTGGGCTAGCTGTTGGTGCAGAACATCGTCTTGAAAAAGGTTCATACTCTCCAGGTGATTTAGCGCAAACTGGTGCTTCAAGTACAAATAAATCTGAGCCTACAAATGGTAGCTTCTACACTAACGACGTTTTTGTTGAAACTGTTTTACCAGTTCTAGAAAATGTTGAACTAGATTTAGCCGCTCGCTATTCGGACCATGAAATTGTTGGCGGACAAACAACATGGAATGCAGGTGTACAATACTCTCCTACAGATACAGTAAAATTAAGAGCATCAGCAGCACGAGCTATTAGAACTCCAAATATTGCTGACTTATTCGGTGGTAGAGGCGAAACTTTTTCAGGTGTTGCAGATCCTTGTGATGCAATTACTGCATCATCTACAGGAAATGTAGCTGCTAATTGTCTTTCTATCGCTGAAGTGGCTAATAGAGTTGCTGCTGAAGGCGCATTCAATTTGACAACTATTGAACGTCAGAGCACTGGTGGTTATATTGGTGGTAATGAAGATGTAAAAGAAGAAACATCTGATTCATTTAGCGTTGGCGCTATTTGGCAAGTAACAGATGAATTTTCATTAACGCTTGACTACTACGATATTGCTGTAGATGACGCTATTGCTACTACTGCTAGAACAACTGTATTGAACCGATGCTATGGTGTTGATCCATCTGACTTTGATGCTACATGTGGTGGGGCAATACGTGATACAAGAGGTGCCTTGACAGAAGTTAGCTCAGGGACTAGCAATGAAAATGATTTAAGCACAAAAGGTTTAGATATAGAATTAAGTTATAAGCAAGAATTTGCTTTCGGGCAATTATCAGCGGACTTGATATGGAATCATTTGTATGAGTATGTTGAAACATCAATTGAATCTGGTGAAGAGATTGATTACAGAGGTGAGGTATTAACTCCTACTAATCGTGCAAATTTAAATTTAGGCTATACAGTTGATGACTTTGCAGTATCATGGCGCATGAAGTATTGGGCAAGCTCAAATGATAGTAATATTGAAGGGAATCAAAATTTTTCAACGGGAGCCCCTTTAGACAAGTTTAATCGCTTCCCGACTGTTATTTATCACGATCTATCAGGTACTTATAACATCACTGCTGGAACAGACGTTACTTTGTCAGTTCGGAATGTTTTCGATAAGCAACCTCCTGTAGCAAACCAAAGTTCAGTAAGTGGAGCATCAGGTATAAACACTGTTGGTGAAGCTTATGACGTAACTGGTCGTTACTTCCAATTGAGTTTTACTACTAAATTCTAATTGTTATTTATATAAGAACGATAAAAACCGCGATTTTAATCGCGGTTTTTTTATGAATAAATTTTATATACATTAATAAATTATGTGCCGTAGTTATTTTTGAAAAATAGCCTTATACTAAAAAAGAATATTTAAATAATTCCAATCACACAATTTAGCGAGATATAGATGAAAGAAGTCCGATCTTTTATTAAAACAGCATCATTAACAGAGCTTGAAAAAGCCCAACAGCTTATCAATGATGCAATTTCAAAATATACCCAGCAGCAAAAAGCGAAACAGGAAGTTTTGGATCTTTTAAAAGAAAAAGGACTTACGCTAGAAGATTTACAAGATGGAGCATCAGACAAGCGCACTAAAGTTAAGCCTAAGTACCGTATGGAACTTAATGGTGAGACTATTGAATGGACTGGCCGTGGCCGTCGTCCTAAAGCGTTTGAAGGTGTTGAGCTTGAGAAATTTTTAGCCTAAAGCTAAATATAAGAGAAGCTTCGGCTTCTCTTTTTTGTTTACCTCTCAATAAAATATAATCAAAGTCTAAATATCATAGCAGTAATTTGCTAAAATCCCCTTATTAAAATCTATTTGTTTTCCCATGAGCTATAAACTAAGACCTTACCAACAAGAAGCTGTAGAACGCACCGTTTTACACTTTAGAAAGAGTAATGATCCTGCCGTTATTGTACTACCAACCGGCGCAGGTAAGAGTTTGGTTATTGCTGAACTTGCGCGTATAGCTAAGCAAAAAATATTAGTGCTTGCTCATGTAAAAGAGCTGGTAGAGCAAAATTCACAAAAATATAAAAGTTTTGGTTTAGAGGCGAGTATATTTTCAGCAGGCTTAAAAGAAAAATCATTAAACCATCAAGTAACCTTTGCCAGTGTGCAATCACTTTCTCGTAATTTAAACAAATTAAATGAGCATTATTCATTACTTATTATTGATGAATGCCACAGGGTAAATGGGGATAAAAAAAGTCAGTACGGTAAAGTAATAAACAGTTTAAAAGAGTATAACCCTCAGTTAAAAGTATTGGGTTTAACAGCAACACCTTATCGGTTAGGAATGGGGTGGATATACCACCACCATTATCATGGTTTTGTTAAGGGTACTCAAGAAAGTCCGTTTAAAAGTTGTATTTTTGAATTGCCGCTCAGGTATATGATCAAACATAATTACTTAACGCCACCTAACGAAGTTGATGCAGCAATTAGCCATTATGATTTTTCGTCCTTAGATAGCAATGCATTTGGGCAATATACGACTGATGACATGAATGCGCTTTTAAAAAACAGTGAGCGCGCAACGCAGGCTATATTACAGCAAGTAATTCAATACAGTGAAGAGCGCGAAGGTGTTATGGTTTTTGCCGCCACGGTAATGCATGCCCAGGAAATATTAAGCTACTTGCCAGCTCATCAAAGTGCACTAATCACAGGTGATACGCCAAACACTGAGCGCGATAAAATCATTAAGCAATTTAAAGCTAAGCAATTAAAGTATTTAGTTAATGTTTCGGTATTAACTACAGGGTTTGATGCGCCACATGTCGACTTTATAGCTATTTTAAGACCTACAGAATCAGTTAGTTTATATCAACAAATTGTGGGGCGAGGTTTAAGGTTATCTGAATCGAAAACGGATTGCTTAGTAATAGATTATGCTGGCAATGGTTTTAATTTATTTCACCCAGAAGTAGGTGATAAAAAAGGCGATAGTGATAATGAACCTGTGCAGGTACTTTGCCCAGGTTGTGGGTTTGCGAATATATTTTGGGGTAAAACAGACTCCACTGGCAAAGTAATAGAGCACTTTGGCAGGCGTTGCCAAGGCCTGTTAGAAGATGATGATGGGCATAAAGAGCAGTGCGATTATCGTTTTAGGTTTAAAGAATGTGAGCAGTGCGGTGCCCAAAATGATATTGCTGCACGTAAATGCCATGATTGCGGCGCGGTAATGGCCGACCCTGATGATAAGTTACGCAATGCATTAAACTTAAAAGACGCACTTGTGCTTCGATGTAGTGGGTTATCGGTAACTCTAATTAAAGATGAACTTATTAAAGTAACGTATTTTGATGAAGATGGCGCAAGTTGCGATGAGGTATATAACCTCGCAAATAAGGGCGGGCAATTTATATTTAATAAGCAATTTGGTCTACGAGTAGGACTTGGACAAACACCTATTAATTTTAAAACTGCACCGCAAGTAGTAAGCGCACAATTTGAATTAGTACCACCAGATTTTGTTATTGCACGAAAAAGCAAAAAGTATGGTTGGAAAGTGGCTGATAAGCTATTTGACTATAAAGGCAATTTTAGGAAGGCAAATCAGTTAAGCCGCTAAGCTTAACTGATAGAGTACATTGAACTAATACAATTAAAAGGCAACTAAGCCTCGTCACCGTCCATTAATCCCCAGCCGTCACCATATCCATTAAAGCTATTAGCAATGCTTTCAATGTATTGCTCAGCTTGGCCTAAAAGGGTGTGCTCTGGCACCATTTGTACTTGAGTGATTACTTCCCAAACGCCAGTGTCTTTACATTTTTCAAGTTCAGCCTTTTGAACTAATGCATCAGAGACTATTTCTTTAGCAAATTTTTCAGCATCGGCTTCTTGTTCAAATAAAATAAAAAAATCGACTTGGTGCATTTTATTTAAATCAATGCCAGCAGCGGCTATTTCGGCTAAAAGTTGGCCGTTATCATCATCAGGGAATTGCATTAAAAACTCATTTAAAATTAATTTTGTATTCGTAGGCACTATTGTAACTAAAATATTGTCTTAACGCGTACTAATTTTAATTATGCTGATACTTATTCAAAGTTAAATTTACGCATTAGATTGTCATTAAGTTAATGTGTTGCTCATTATGGCTATGCTAATATGCGCGTAATCAGCCAGTTTTATGTAAGATATTAAAAGTAAGGATATTTACTTGTTTATTAAGTTTTTACGTTGCATATGTGTTGTGAGCGCTTTAATTGCGACAAATAGCTATGCGGCAGAAAAAGTCATAGAAGATTACGAAATTAAAGGGTTAAGTGGTGATTTAGAAAATAACGTAGCCCTTTATCTCAAGCAATTAATTGGTGAAAAACCAACCCGTACACTTCGTCGTTATGCCCAAAAGCAAGTACAAAATAGCATTAAAGCACTTGGTTATTATAGCCCGACCGTCGAGGTTATTTATGATAAAGACGACAGCGAGTTAATTGTTAAAGTTGAGCGAGGTCCTGCAACTCGCATAGAAGCAATTAATATTACGCTAAACGGCGATGGCCAAAATGATCCACAATTACAGGCATTAATTAAAAATACCAACTTAAAACAAGGTGATGTTTTAAATCATGGTAGATATGACTCTGCTCATAAAAAAATAGAATCTATGCTATTGGAGCTTGGCTATTTTGATGCAAAGTGGCCAGCGCGCAAATTAGAAGTGTCACTTAAGAAAAATAGTGCTGTTATTACTTTTGTAATTGATACTGGGGTTAGATACCAGTTTGGTGATATAAAAATAGCTAGTAATACGCCTGCTGAAAAATACATACGCTCGCTTGCGCCTTTTACTCAGGGTCAACCTTATAAATCAACACATATTGCTGACTATAATTTGGATTTATCAAGCACCCCTTATTTTGCAAGCGTGCGCGTTTACGCCGATATTGCTGCGCGTAAAAATAGCCAAGTACCTATTAAGGTAGATGTGTTGCACAAGCCTGCAAATAGCTATGAAATTGGCGGCGGTTTTAGTACTGACTTAGGGCCCAAAGTGCGTTTTAAATGGAGTAAACCGTGGATCACAGAAGACGGCCATTATCTCGAAACTAATTTAAATGTGGCGCAAAAGCAGCAAGATATTTCCATGGCTTATACCATTCCAGTTGATGATCCGAATGATGATTTATGGCGTTTTTCTGCTGGATATAAATTAGAGGATGAACTAACAAACGATACCTACAGTGAAATACTCACGGGGCAAATTCAGCGCCAATGGTTAACCGAAAATAAGTGGGTGCGTACTGCATTTTTACGCCGCGACCAAGAAACCTACCGCATCGGTGATGAAGAGGAAGAAAGCACCGAAATGTTAATGCCGGGCATTAGCTACGCCCGCAAAAAATCAAAAGGCGGCACGACTCCATACTGGGGAGAGCAGTGGCTTATATCTGCTGAGTTTGGTTTAGATGATGTGCTTTCGAGTACTAATCTGATTAGGGTGCAAATGCAACATGCGTGGTTACGTACATACTTAGATAAGCATTTAGTGTTTTTAAAAGCAAATGTTGGTGCAATGCTTGTTGATGATATTGAAAACGTACCTTACTCACTGCGCTTTTATGCAGGTGGCGATCAAAGTGTTCGTGGTTTTGCGTATCAATCAATATCGCCAGAAAATGATGATGGCGACCTCATTGGTGGTAAATACTTACTAACCAGTACAATAGAGTACAACTATCAGTTTGCTCAAAACTGGCGCGCAGCTTTATTTGTTGACGGTGGTACTGCAACGAATGATTTTTCTGATGATTTTGAAGTAGGCGCTGGTTTTGGTTTTCGCTATTTAACACCCGTTGGCCCAGTGCGTATAGACCACGCTTGGGGATTAACAAAAGAAAGTAAAAGCACACGTTTAAGTATTACCATAGGGCCAGAAATTTAATGTCAGTATTAAAAAAGATAACAGCCGCCGTAAGTGCTATTTTTGTCACGTTAGTTGTTGCACTATTTTGTTTGTTATTTACCGCACCCGGTAATCAATTTATTGCTTATAGTGCAAACAAAGCGGTAGATGGACTACATATCGTAATTAAAGATGGCCGTTTTATTTATAATGATGCCTTTAATGTGCGCTTTACTAGCAACGGATTGGATTTTAATGCACAACAATTGAAAATTGATTTGTTTTGGTGGCAGTGCGATGGAATTTGTATAGATAACTTAAGTGCTAAATCTATAAATTTAACATTACCAAAAACTGCAGAGTCACAAGAAGAAGCCGCTGCAGAGCCGCTTGAAAAAATCAGCTTACCTTTTAATATTGCTTTAAAAAACATTGCGATCAATAAATTTACTCTAGAGCATCCAAGTGTAAACGTAAGCGTTAATAACTTTAAACTCTCAGCAAAAGCAGAGGGTTCAAAGCTGACGGTTAAAAGCCTGAATATTCCCACCATACTTGTTGCTTTAAAAGAGCAAGAACAAGATGCGAAAACACAAATGGCGCAAAATACTCAAGCGCCTTTGACGCACCTACCCGCACTGCCTAATATAGAATTTACTTCACCACTTGATTTAGTTGTTGAAGACTTTGAAATAGCTAACATTACGATAGAGCAAAACGAAGCCCAGCATGTTATTGAAAACATCTCGCTGCAATTAAGTGTGGAAGATGCGGTTATTAATTTAGAGTCATTCTCAGCAAAGTATGAGCAGTGGCAGCTTAATACGCACCTTAATGCTGAGCTTGCAGGAAATTTGCCCATAAAAGGGAATGTTGTTTTACAAAGTGTTGAGCACCAAGCCAATTTGCAGTTGAATGGCGACTTATCAAATCTAAACTTAAATTTAGAAACGCAGGGACAATATCCGCTTAGTTTAACGGCAACGGCAAATTTAAAGCAAAAAAACTATCCGTTTGAGTTAAATGGCAAAATTAAACAGTGGCTTATTGATGCACAAAGTAATGAGCTTAAAGTGCGAAATGTAAGCCTTAACGCACAAGGTAATGCCGGCGATTACCAGCTTAGCCTGCAGGGGAATAGCCAATTAGGCGCGTACCCAGCTGTTGACTTAAATACCCAATTAAAAGGCAGTCTCACCAAAGCAACTTTACAAGCGCTAAGCATTAAAGCAAACGAAAGCAGTGCAACTATAAAAGCCAATGTTGATTGGCAAAAAGGCATACAGGCTAACTTTAATGGCACGCTTGCTAACTTAAAAGCGCAGTACTTAACTGATGCCGCTACCAGTGATATTTCAGGACAGTTTAAAGGCTCGTTTAATGCAGCTGACGACAAGTGGCAGCTACAAATGAATAATACAAAGTTAAACGGATTACTTAACGACGTGCCACTAGAATTTGCTTCAAACTTTAAGCTCGACAACACGTTAAAAGCTAATATTGATAGTTTTTATTTAAGTAGTGGCACCAATAAATTAGCACTAAGCGGGCAAGTTGATGATACTTGGCAGGTTGATGGCAAAGTAACGCTTAAAAGTGATGAAAAAGCTAATATTCCATTTACTGCCGATGGCAACGCAAATTTAAAAGTAAGGGGGGAAAGGTTAACGCCCTCTGTTGATTTAGCGCTAATACTCGATCGCTTTATTTTTGATGAAATAAACATTAATAAATTATCAGTAAGAGGGCAGTTAGATACCGCAGCCGATTGGCAAACCGATGTTTCGGTAAGTGCTGGTTCGGCGCTTGTAGCCGACCAACAAATTAATAGTGTTAAAATTGATGCCAGCGGCGACAAAACAGATCACCAACTTACGGCATCTGTAGATGCCGAGCAAGGCAGTGTAGAGTTTGAAGTTAATGGCAAAATTAATAATACCACTTGGAATGGCGAGCTTAGTAATGTAACGCTCAGCGATAAAAAGCTTAGTTTTAGTAATACTAAAAATATTGCCATTATGGTTAATACGCAAAGTGGCGACTTTGATGTAAGTGCACATTGTTGGGCATCTGAGCAAAGTGAATTATGTATAGACACGCTAGCGCAATCAAAAGAACTTGGTCAATTAAATGCGAAGCTAAGCAACTTAGCACTTGAGGAACTTAAGCATTTTTTACCTAATAGCATTCGTACTCGCGGTAATATAGCGGGCGATGTAGCACTTAATTGGCAAAGCGGTGCGCTTAAAACATTACGCGCAAATATCGATTCTAGCGACTTAGAAGCGGTGCTTACCTCGGAAGAAGATCGTTTTAAATTACCAATCGAAACTCTAACTGTTAGTGCATTTTCGGACTCTCAAGTTGGCAAGCTTGAAGCTAATTTAGAATCAAGTGTGCTTGGTAAAATAAACACACAAATTGATATTGACGACATACAAAATACGCAAGCGCTTAACGGCACTATTAATATTGATAAAATACTCCTTTCAGACTTACAACCATTTCTTGAAACCCTTGAGCAGTTAAAAGGTGATATTAGTGGAAAAGTCGCGTTAGCAGGTACGTTAAAAGATCCATTATTAAATGGCGAGCTTAATGTGAGCGATATTAGTTTAGAGGGCGAGCAATTGCCTATAGCGCTGCAAAAATCAAATATAAACGTATTGTTTGATAAAACAACAGCCACAATAAAAGGCAACTTAAACGACAACCAGGGCGGTAAAATAAACCTCACCGGTGACGTTGATTGGCAAGGTGCGCAACCTGCTGTAAATGTGGCGGTAGTTGGCGAGCAGTTTTATGTACGTGCGCAGCAAGGGGTTACTTTTAAAGTATCGCCGGATTTAAAAATAGGCTTGGCTAATAATGCACTCAAGCTTGCTGGTGAGGTAGTTGTGCCTTACGGTCGTATAATGATTGAAGAGCTCCCAGAGGGCGCAGTGCAAGTTAGCGATGATGAAATTATTGTTGATCAAAAAACCGAGGCCACCGAAACAGTTCCGTTTGATTACGACATAGATTTAAAAGTAATTGTCAAAAACGATGTAAAAGTAGAATCGTTTGGCTTGGAATCAAAAGTTGCGGGTGATTTAGCGATAAAAATGAGTCAAGGAGCACCAATTATAGCCACAGGTGAGCTTAACTTAATTGAAGGTACTTACTTAGCCTTTGGGCAAGATTTAATAATCAGCACCGGGCAAGTCGGTTTTAGCGGTTCAATTGAACAACCATTTTTAAATATTAAAGCAATACGTAACCCCGATACGACTGCAAATGGTGTCATTGCAGGGGTTACGCTTACGGGTAATGTTGAACAACCAACGCTCAAAATATTTTCTGAGCCTGCGATGGATCAAGCACAAGCACTTGCATATTTACTTAATGGCCAACCTTTAGGTGATGGAGAAAGTTCGTCAAGCGATGCTATGCTTACACAGTTATTACTCTCTCAAGGGGTTAGCCGCAGCGAAGGGGTTGTTTCTAAGGTAGGTGAAACCTTTGGGCTGTCAGATGTAAGTTTAAGCTCATCAGGTAGTGGTGATAGCACCAAAGTAGAAATATCTGGTTACGTAGCACCCAGCTTACAAGTTAAATATAGCGTGGGTGTATTTGATTCGCTCAGTGAAGTGGCTGTGCGTTATCAGTTACTTTCACAGTTATACATAGAAATAACGAGCGGCCTATATCAAAATGTTGATGTGCTATATAAGTTTGATTGGGAATAACCAAAGCTATAATAATTATAAGGATATAAGCGATGAAAAAAATTATATTGCCAGCTCTGCTTAGTGTTTTATTGAGCGGTTGTGCTCAACAACTAGGTGATGATGTTGCTAAACAAGAGCTACCTTTATTGAGCGCGAGTGAGGTAATTGCTAGTGCAACAGATAATGACTGGCGAGTAGTGGATGCTCAAAATATTTTAAAGGTAACGCTGCCAACGGGCGATGCGTATATTGAGCTTAATGAACAACTTGCCCCAAAGCACGTTCAAAATATTAAAAAGTTAGCGCGAGAAGGGTTTTATAAAAATACCAGCGTTTATCGGTTTGTTGAAGGTTTTGTAGCGCAAGGCGGGGACAGCTCGGGTAAAAAGTTAATTAAAACGGCAGATAAAACAGTCCCTGCTGAGTTTTATTTAACAACAAACAAACCACTTTTAATTACTGAGCTAAATGGCGACGGATATGCACCAGTTACTGGCTTTTTAAACGGCTTTGCAGTAGCTCAAAACTCAGCACATACGCAAACATGGCAAGTGCATTGTAGTGGCGTGTTTGCCATGGCGCGCGACAACGATATAAATAGTGCGAGTACGGAGTTTTTTGTAACAATAGGGCAAGGCCCGCGCTACCTTGATAAAAACATTACGGTGTTTGGTCGAGTGTTAGAGGGTATAGAGCATTTTAACCGTTTAGCGCGCATACCAACTGAAGGAAAAGCATTTAACCCAATTACAAATATACAAGTGCTTGGCGATGTACAAAGCGATAAAAGTATATTTAAAGTGATGAAAACAAACTCATCGGTGTTTAAAAACTTAATAAATGCTCGTAAAAACCGTGTTGAGCCATGGTTTGTTAAAGCACATAATTACGTTGATGTGTGTGGTATGCCTATACCCACTAAGCGCGAAGTTATACCAATTCCAATAAATAGCTGATCTATTTTACTTGCTAAAACAACCCATTTCTTTGTTGTAAATTTCGCAAAGGGAACAACCATTTACATCAATTTACGCCTAGAACTGAATTATTTTTTCTGCGTAAAATTTAGATCACATACTTAATGGAATTGGTATTAATTAAAGAATGAAAAAAGGAGCCTTGGCTCCTTTTTTTTATACTCATATTCCAGTTTAAAATAACCTACTGACGATTAATTTTAACTGCAAATGGCGTATCGTTATAATGTGTAGAGCGATACGGGTTTATATCAAGCCCGCCGCGACGAGTATAACGCGCGTAAACTTCTAACTCTTTAATATTAAGTTGTGTTGTTAAATCGCTATAAATACGCTCAACACACTGCTCATGAAATTCGTTATGTGTTCTGAATGAAATTAAATAACGCAATAACGACTCACGGCATATTTGCTCGCCTGTGTATCTTATGATCACACTTGCCCAGTCAGGCTGGGAGGTAATTAAACAGTTCGACTTAAGTAAGTGGCTGTAGAGCGTTTCTGTTACTACGTTATCATTCTTTGCTTTAAGTGAATTAGCATCAATATCGTAATTATTAATCTCAATATCTAAATCATCAATACATTCACCTGGCAGCGCTGTACACGGTAAGCAATTGTAATCATCAGGATTATATAAAGTCACTTTGACAGGGCTGTTAACCGCGTTTGATAAATCATCAATTAAATGCTGTTTTACTACATCAATGCTTTCAAATCGGGTTTGGTTAAAGCTATTTAAATAAAGTTTAAACGACTTTGACTCAATAATATGGCTGCTTTGGCATTCAAAGGTAAATAAGGCCACGGCAACTTGCGGTTTACCTTTAGTATTTAGCCATGAAAGCTCGTAACCTGTCCAAATGTCTTGGCCTTTAAATGGCAGCTCTGCTTCGTCAATATTTAAAGCATCACGATTTAATTTGCGCGCAATAGGGAAAAGCAAGCTTGGCGTGTACACATCTACATACTCAGTAGATTGGCCTAATACGCTACCTTTAAGGTCTGGAGAATTGCTGTAATCTGTCATGTTTGCTCTTAAATAGTTACAATAGGGACATTATATCTAATTTAAATGAGTTTCACAGTATGTCTGTTGCATTGCTTATAGAACAACTTCATCAAACATTTAGCGAAAATACCCTTAAAAACACTACAAAGTACCCACTTATTGCGCATGACGAGCAATGGCCAAGCCCATGTGAAGTTGGTGAGGTTGACGAGCAAGGAAACATTCAATGGCAGGGGGCGCGTCAGCAACCTGCAGGTTCGCTTAATGATTTAGCCAGTGCACTAGAACTTGAGTTTCCAAAAGCGCTTAGCGAGCTATACGGACATATGTACGGTGGAAGTATTTTAGCAAGTATTGATGGGCATCAGGTTGAATTACTACAAGCATGGAACGAAGAAGACTTTAATTTGCTACAGCAAAATATAACGGGCCACGTTTTAATGAAACGCAAGCTCAAGCAGCCAGAAACAGTATTTATTGGTTTAACAGAACAAGATGATTTACTAGTGAGTGTATTGGTGCACACTGGTGAAGTATGTTTAGAGTTTGTCGGCAAAAAAACACACCATGTACTTGCACCTAACATTAATGCTTTTTTAAAGGCATTAGAGGTTTAAAACGTATTTAATAAATCAGCTTAGCGTTATCACTAAGCTGATTTTAAGCGCTTATTAAAGTAGTTACTGAAAATCCCACGATATATTAGACACTAAGCCACATGGCTCACACCTAAAGTCGAATAACCCAAACCACGATTCAGGTAATTTCCAGTCGCCATTACAACTAGGGCACTTTCGTTCAAGTTCAGACGCTTTATCTACGCCGCCTACACGGTATAAATAATAATAGGTTGGCTTTTTAGTTAAAAAACTAATTCGCTTTGTTATGTCTTTTCCGCGTCTGTATAAGTCGCTTTGAATACTCGATATTTCTTCAAGCGCCGGAAACTCACAACGGGTTGCGCCATTAATTTGGATTTGATCGCAGGCTTGCCAATCTTCTTGCCATTTTATAAGCGTTTTATAGTCACCATTAGCAATTGCCGGAATACGAAATAGCGGCACAGGCAAAAAGTCATCACCACAATAAAGCGGACTGCACGTATGCACATAGGTTGTATATAAAATATAACTTGATGGTTCTTTGCAGCAATCAGCGCCGTTGGAGTGAATATCTTGTCCAATCACTTTTACTTTTGGCGCAAGTAGCCCAGCACTATGTAACTTTTCGATACTGTGCTTAACAAACGGGCTGTTATTTAGCGGGTGCATTGCATCTTCAGTAGGGCACATTACGCGGGTAATAAAAAATCCATCTTTTAAAACGGTTGGAAATTCTTCCCCCATTATTTGACCATTAAAACGCAGTGCATTTACTAAGCGATTTATTGCTTGTTCGGCTTGTTCTAGGGTGGTGTCTTGGTAGCAATCAAAAGTTAAATCAACAACGAACATTTATAGTCTCAAATTATTTTTGTTCTAGCAGCGCAAGAAGTTTATCGAGTTTTTGCTCAATTCTATCTAATTGACTTGTTTTAAGCTCAGTATTATCTGACTGCAGTGGGTTTCTCATGAAGTTATTAATTGAATCAGGATTGTTTTTATATTGGCTTACTGCTGCAATAATCATCGGCATTGGAACCGGTTGCGCCAAGCGGCTTTTAGTTAGTGCTACAGTAGGGGTTTTACCTTCATCTAGAAGGGCTTTGATTGCATCAAATACAACTGAATTCATTAGATATATAACTCTTTAATAAAATAAATACGCAGCATATAAATGCTGCGCAGATGCTATGTTAGCAATAAATAAGGGAGGGTACATTAAATAAAATTACTTACTTTGACGAATGCGCACATCTAACTCGTCAATTACTTCACTCCAATCTCCGTCTTGTGCAAGGGATTCAGCTAAAAAGTGCTGTTGTGCCTCATCCCAAAAAGAAGCTTCTTGGAGTAATGTTGTGTCTTCTAATTCATGTGAGGCAATAAATGCATCTATTTGCTCATCACTATTTGGTAATCCAAGCTGTGCAAAAAGTGTGTTAATGTCGTGTTTTGTCGTATCCATGATATTGCTCCTTTAAATGAATGAAAATTCATACTAGTACCTAACTGTACCTCCTGCTAGTTAAACTCTCGCTGAATTTACGGTTAATAATTTTAGGTATATAGTTAGGTTTAAAGTTAAACAGCCTATAGCTAAAATAATAAAGGAAATACAATGAGTGTAACCACACCAGCTGATACGTTCAGCGTACAGTATTTAGCTGCAGAAGATATTAGTACTGCAGCGAGCCTAATTTATCAGGCTTATCATGACGATCCTGTATTACTAAACATGCTTAGCTACAATGACGAAAATAAACCAGTTTACGAAAAAAAATTACGATCATTAATTCGCGAAGAGCTCAGTAGTTTTTGGCAAGAAAAACAGCCATTAATTGGTTTATACCGCAACGATAAATTAAAAGCAGTAGCGTGTGTATTTGAATCTAATAGCCAATTACAAGCGCAGCGTTATTGGCACTGGCGTTTAAAATTAATGCTGAGTGCGGGCTACTTACAAACAAATCAATTAATAGATAAAGAACAAACAATTAGAGACGCCCTTAAACAAAAAGGCAATTACTATTTTTTAGCTTTTATTGCCGTAGATCCGCATTTTCATGGACAAGGCTTTGGCCGTTACTTACTACGCGGGCTTGACGACTTAGTTAAATGTAACGCTGAGTCAACGGGGATGGCTGTATTTGTAACACGTAAGGAGCACATTGAATTTTTTAAAACTGAAAAGTTTGAAGCTTTTAAACACCTTACTTTTAATCAAGTAGAGGGCGAGTTACTGTTTAAATCAATAATTGAGCCAACTATTTAAAATTATAATGTGAGCCAATGCGCCCAAACGGACATAAGGCCGTGAGATATTTCTCACATCATCGTAAGCATTGTCACTTAAAGGCTACTAATAAGTAGCCTTTTTTGTTCTAAGTTATTGTTCTGCAGTGTTTATTTTGTTTTTTCATTTTTGTGACGTTTATTTATTTAGTGTTAAGTCCTATTTCTCCCCCCTGATTGCTTTAAACTTCTCTTTGTCAAGACGACATAGCTCAATGATTGAGTTACTGCCAGGGATAAGGAATAGGCAACATAGTAGACGCTAGCAGGAAGCATAAAGGACAAGCTAAAACGGATACAAGGAAGAATAAGGAAGTGCATGAAGCACTTAGTAGCTAGGAGTTACTTCAGGATAATCACGGATGACGCTACAGGAAGTAGCAGGAGCGTTAGTTTACGCAGGACTGCCAAGATGGCAAGTGGACATTGCAGGATGCAAAAAGTGGCAGGAGCTACTTTAAAGGATTACCAGGGATGATGCTACGGGACGTAGCCAAACGATAGATTTCGTGGGTTTGCCAAGATGGCTATGGACATTGCAGGATGCAAAAAGTGGCCGGAGCTACTTAAAAGGATTACCAGGGATGATGCTACAGATGTAGCCAAACGATAGATTTCGTGGGTATGCCAAGGTGGCTATGGATATTGCAGGATGCAATGTGAGGGTAAACAAGGTTGTTTACTCGTTCAGGGGATGATAATACGGATTTAAGATAATGGATATCTAGCAGGATGCAGTCCAATTGGGGCGTAACTTTAGTTACGCCTTAGTTTTTTGTGTTGAATTAAATTTATTAATTTAAGACACACACTCTTAAAGTATATTAAGTTTATATTTTATGCGGTGGAACAACCACACTTTTCAAAAACTCATTCTCCATAATTAACACACCTTGATAAGCATTTTCACCGTCGCTTGAAAACTCAAATATAAATTCACTTTTAATGCCTGGCTTGCCGTTCTTTAAAAAACCAAAGCGGCGTTTTGTGCATGCAACACTCATCAACTGCACCTGCAGTTGCTCACTTTGACGTTTAGCATGAACGTTCGCCGCTTCAGCAACCTTTCGGTTAAGCCAAAATAAGTAAATTACACTACCAATAAGTATGAACGTCCATAAACTTGCCATTTAAGAGAATAACCTTCCAATTGCACGCGCGAGGGTTTCGCTACGATTTTCTTTACGTAATAAGCCTAATAAATGCGGGCGAATAGTCGGTATTGCAACTAAGTCAGCAAAAATACTTGGAAACAATTCTTCAATTTTTTGATGATGCGCGCAATTATCCATAAATACATGTAAGCGTTCAGGGTTTTCTAATTGCTTAAAACACCGCCCAGCTATTGTTAGTAACACGTCAGAGTCGTGCCTCACTGGTGAGCTTAGTACAGTATCGACTAATTGAGCGCATAACCCTTGAGCTTGACCTTTTGAAGCTGATCTTAGTGCTGCGGTTATAGCCACTGTGTCGTTGTTACTAATTGCACCCTGCGTGTAATCAACAAGTAACTCACTCATTGATGTTGGTATTTCAACGTGTTCAAGCATGGCACTGAGTGGTTGTAGTACTTCAATAGGTAAATGCGCCCATGCTTTTTGCAGATTACTTAAGTTTGTATCGCTGTCTAAGCGTAGTGCAAAATCGGCAATACCCTGTAGTGCAACACTTTGCCAATTATCAAAACCAATTTTACCGCTAAAGTACAGTTGTGCATGCTCGTAATACTGCGATGCAGGCTGTTTTAATAGTACTTTTACTTGGGCGTTAAATGCCGCTAATTTATTTGCGTTTGGTGTAAAAACATAAGGGTTATTATCAAGCTTTCCATCGGCTTGTTCGCCTGTAATTTCAGTGCCTAGCGCTTGAATAACCATATCAGCAAAGTGATCGCGACTAGCACTGACAAGCATACTTTGCTCATCAAGTGGAAATTTTAAAAACCATACATACGGTTCTTTACTGGCTTTAGTATCCCAAAATTGAATAGCGAGCCATGCATGACCAGCAAGTGGATAAGGGTAAGGCACTTGAGCTTGTTCAATAGCTAAAAATTGTTTTTTATCAAGCTTAGTAATGTGCCTGCCAATATCAAAAGCACGCCACTGAGTACCCGCACCATCTAAAAGCTGACCTAATGTAGCTATTTGATCACTCATTGTTTTCTCAACTGTTTTTACTGCAAAATTACATTAATTATACGTCATAGCCGCCTATGAGGGAACAGGGTATAATTGCATTACATATATAAAAGAGGGTGGTTATGTACCAGCAAACCCAAACTTATTTAGTGCAGCTAACGGCACTTTTACAAAAACACGCGCTTTGGCAAAGTGAGCCAATAGACGCTGATGCACTGCTTTCAAATACTCCTTTTTGTCACGATACAATGGCGTTTGAGCAGTGGTTACAATTTGTATTTATTGATAAAATACAGCTATTAATAACGCACAAGCAACCACTGCCACGTAACTTTGCTATTGCCCCTATGGCGCAAATGACACTTGTGAATAAAGCGGGGAGCGATGAAATAATTGAATTACTAACAGCCCTTGATACCTTTTTAGGAGAACCAAATGAGTGAGCGTCCAGCGCCTATTGAATATGGCGAGCTGACTATTTTGTATCAAGATGAAAACTATGTGGCTATAAATAAGCCTTCAGGTTTATTAGTGCATCGCTCGTTTTTAGATAAACACGAAACCCAGTTTGCTATGCAAATGTTGCGCGACCAGCTAGGGCAACATGTATTTCCAGTACATAGGCTCGATAGACCTACGTCGGGCGTATTGCTGTTTGCATTGAACTCGGAAGCTGCTCGCGATATGAACCAGCTATTTATTGAAGGTACTATTGCTAAGCGCTATTTGGCCTTAGTGCGCGGCTTTGCGCCAGAGTCAGTATTTTTAGATAAACCGCTTAAAGAAGAACTTGATAAAATAGCCGATAAGTTTGCAGATCAAGATAAAGCACCGCAAGAAGCGCAAACCCAGTTTAATTGCTTGCACCAAGCTGCATTGCCTATTCCTATAGGTAAGTATCCAACAGTGCGTTACTCGTTAGTTGAGTGTTTTCCAAAAACCGGGCGAAAGCATCAAATTCGCAGACACTTAAAGCACTTATCACTGCCTATCATTGGTGATGTAAATCATGGTGATAACCAGCATAATCAATTTTTTAGAGAGCATTTTGAGCTAAGACGCTTAATGTTATTTGCAACAGAGCTTAGTTTTGTGCACCCTTATAGTAATGAATCAATAACAATTAAAGCGCCACTAGGTGAAGACATGCTTGAAATATGTAAGCAGCTAGGTTGGCCAGAGCAAGAAAAGGATTATTAATGGCACATATTAGTATTTTTGTAGGCAGCGTTAATGGCGGTGCAGAGCGTTTAAGCGATGAAGTTGCAGCCACAATTGAGCAAGCGGGTCATAATGCTACAGTAATTACTGAAGCATCACTTGATGATATAAAAAATGCATCGCATATTTTAATTGTTACCTCCACAACAGGCCAAGGTGATGTACCGAGTAATTTGGCCGGATTGTACTTTGCAATGAATAGCACTTTCCCAATGCTTACCGATAAACCGTTTGGTGTAATTGCAATGGGTGACAGATGTTACGGCGATACATTTTGTGGCGCAGGGCGAAGCTTTGACGAGCTACTTCGTGATTTACAAGCAAAGCCTGTGGGCAACCGCCTAGAAATAGATGCATGTGAAGATTTTGAACCGTGGCCGGTAACCGAGCCTTGGTTAAAAGTATGGCTAGAAAAACTACCTGCTTAACCCTTAATTTTAAGGTATTAAAAAAGGAGCGCATGCGCTCCTTTTTACTTTTTTACTTTTAATATAGTTTTATAAATTAACTACTTCTGACATCAACTTTAAGTTTTAGCTTTTGGCCAGGTTGTAAGTATTTTTGACCGGCTAAATTATTCCACTTAATAATTTCGTTAACGCTTAGATTAAACTTAGACGCAATACGTGCAAGTGAGTCACCACGGCGTACTTTGTATGTAATAGTACGGTTGGTACTTGCCGTTGCTTGTGGTTTATTAGCTGACTTATACACAGTAAGTTTTTGATTTAGGCGCAGTACAGAGTTTTTCTTTAGCTTATTCCATTTAGCCAACTCATCCATAGTTACGTCATATTCGCGGCTAATGTCCCATAACGTGTCGCCACTTTTAACTGTGTGCGAAAGCTTTGTGCGAGTTGCTTTATTAGCAGCTAAACGCATCTGCTTTGGTAAATGTTCGCTATTTATAGCGCCATCAGTAAGCGGGACTAGTAACTCTTGGCCTACTTTAATCGTATTTGATTTGAGTTTATTAAGCGATCGGATTGCACTTGAGCTCGTTGTAAATTTTTTGGCAATTACTGATAAGCTGTCGCCTCGAGCCACAATATAACGCTGCCAGCGTAATCTGTTTTTAACATCAGTGTTTGCTAGTTTTTGGCTAAATTGCTCTGCTTTATCTACTGGCAGTAATAAAGAATGTGGGCCATTAGGATCAGTTGCCCAGCGATTAAAACCGGGGTTTAATCTGTATAGCTCAGTAAGCGTCATATCGGCCATATCAGCAGCAAGCGCTAGATCTATTTGCGAGCCAACATCAACCACTTCAACCACTTGTGCATTAATTACTGGTTGCCATGTAACGTTAAAATCATCTGAGCGTTTTAATAAATCGGCAAGTGCTAATAACTTTGGTACGTAGGCTGTTGTTTCGCTTGGTAAATCAAGAGACCAAAAATCGGTAGGTAAATGCTTTTTACGATTCTTTTTAATTGCGCGCATCAAGCGCCCTTCACCTGAATTATAAGCAGCAATCGCATTTAGCCAATCGCCTTCAAGTGTTTTATGTAAATACGATAAGTAGTCAAGTGCTGCGCGAGTCGACTGCACTATGTCGCGACGACCGTCGTACCACCAGTTTTGTTTTAAATCGAATCGCTCACCGGTTGCAGGCATAAACTGCCAAATGCCCGATGCGCTGCGATTAGAATAACCAAACGGGTCAAATGCGCTTTCTACAATAGGCAGTAGTGCAATTTCGATTGGCATTTCGCGCTTTTCTACTTCTTCAACAATAAAGTGTAAGTAAGGTTCTGCACGTTTAGAAATACGATCTAAATAGGCTTGGTGGCGAGCGTAATAATTACGTTCAGTAACAACAGGGCGGTTTTGCGGTATTTCGATAGAAAGTTGGTAGCGAATTCGCTCCCACACATCATCAAACACGGGAGCTTCTTGCTCATCAGAGTCAACTTGCTGATATTGTGCGTTTACCATCAATGCATTGTTAATGTCGTTAGGACTTGCGCCTTCGAGTTGTTGGTTTGCTTGCGTGGCAACTTTAGAGTCTGACTCTAATGTTGTCAGTGTTTGACAACCACTTAGCGCTAACGCCAAGGCTACTAATAGGGGAGATTTATTCATAAATACCAATACATCGGGTAAAAAACTCGGCGAATACTACCTGCTATGAGTTAACATTGCCACTTAATGACATTTTAAAACGCAGAAATAGAATCATCACTATATCTTAAGTTAATGATTCTAATAAAATAAATATTAAAGTATTAGTTTTTGCATTAAAAATTGTCTTTGAACTGTCTCAGACTCGCAAAGTTTCCCCAAGGTTCATTGTTTTTTGTAACCGAGATAAATTTCTCGGGCACTAACTCTATAATGGTTGGCAAATCGCTACGCATAAATGGATTTATTTTTAGCTCCTGTCCAATAGAGGTCGGTAGAGAAATTTGATTATTACTGCGTAATACATCTACTTTTTTACTGTACGCGAGTAGTTCTGGATTGCGTGGTTCAACTGCTTTGGCAAAGGCAAGATTAGCTTGCGTGTATTCGTGTGTGCAATACACAACACAGCTTGCAGGCAGCTCTCTTAGTTTATTAAAAGATTTCCACATTTGCTCTGGCGTGCCTTCAAATAAGCGCCCACATCCGCCGCTAAATAATGTATCGCCTGTAAAAGCAAGTTCATCATTTGTGTAACAAATATGATCAAGCGTGTGCCCAGGAGTTGCTAAAATAGTAAAGTTAATATTAAGCACACTGATGCTTTGTCCATCAGTGAGTGCGTGAGTGACGCCTTTAAATGGACTATTTGCAGGGCCATAAACCGATATATCTGGATAGGCGTCAACTAATTCAGCTACGCCATCAGTGTGGTCGTAGTGATGATGCGTAATTAAAATACCACCAAGCGTTAGTTTGTGCTCAGCTAAGTACGTTAATACGGGATGTGCTTGGCCTGGATCGACTACCCATGCTTGGTTACTGTTATCGGTAGTTAAACACCAAATGTAATTATCAGAAAAGGCTTTAATTGCTTTGACTTGCACCATGGTAAATTGCTCTATAAAGTGACACTTATCACATAGTATAACGAGCTCAAAAAATGAAACCAGCCCTTAGTTTTCAAGAAGGACCCAAACCACTGTCGTGGCAGCAGTTTCCTCATGGGGATTATTTACGCACAGATATTGAACGTAAAATGGAGCAATGGCTACCGCGTATGTTTGGCTATCATATGCTTAAGTTGGGTAATTTAAGTGGCGAATTAAACACAAGTATAAGTACGATTAAACACCAAGTGTGTGTTGCAGAGCCTGGGCCTTACACCGGGGTAGTTGCTGACATAGATGAATTGCCATTTTACGAGCACAGTATTGATGCCTGCATACTAAGCCACTGCTTAGAGTATCATTCAGACCCACATCACATTTTACGAGAAGCACATCGCACGCTTATTCCGGGTGGTTATATACTAGTGACTGGTTTTAACCCGTTTAGTTTGTGTGGGCTTGCACAAATGTTGCCTTTTAGTGGTCAGAAATTACCATGGACGGGGCGCTTTTTTACCCCTGCGAGGGTTAAAGATTGGCTAAATTTATTGGGTTTTGAAATTGTAAGTGACGAACGTTTTATTTATTCATCACTGGCAAGAGGTAACAGGTTATCAAGATTTGAGTTTTGGCGGACTTTTGCAAAACAGTATTTAAAACCAATGGGCAGTGTTTATATGCTGGTGGCACGAAAAAGAGTTGCGCCACTTACGCCAATAAAACCTAAGTGGCATGCTAGGCCGCAATTTGCACCAGTAAAAGGGGCAGGGCTTAGACAAACGTCAAAGCAACACTTTAAATCGTGCGAGCAAAAAAATAATACCAATTGCATTAAGTAAGTGATCTATTATAGCGCTAAGAAAATAGCACATTAACAAGGCGAAAATTGTGACATATAGTTGTTCTATATGAATAATTTTTAACGCAGTTAGTGAGTTATTTAATGCGATAGAATGAACATGTTTTTAATAAAATTGGTATAACAACTAGCTTAGAATAAATTTAAGGCTGGTAGCCTACATCTTCTAGTAAATCTTTACTGCCAGCGGCATCGCGGGCTAAATCGTCAACTATTTCGTTGTATTTATTGCCGCTATGCCCTTTAACCCACTTCCAAGTTACATTGTGCTCGCTACAGGCTTTATCTAGGCGTTTCCATAAATCGACGTTTTTAACCGGCTTTTTAGCTGATGTTAACCAGCCACGTTTTTTCCAGTTAGTGATCCACGATTCAATGCCTTGTTTAACATATTGGCTATCGGTTGTTAGGTTTACTTCGCATTCTCGAGTGAGTGATTCTAGGGCTACAATAGCCGCGAGCATTTCCATTCGGTTATTTGTTGTGAGTATATAACCTTGGCTCATTTCTTTTTCGTGGCCGTTATAAATCATAAAAATACCATAACCGCCGGGGCCTGGATTACCTAAACATGAGCCGTCGGTGTAAATCTCTACGGTTTTTTGCACTGTTTTACCTTGATCTTATGTACAATAAAGTGATTATAGAAAGATACCAGAATCAGGCTAAATTCGATATGGCACGTAGACAAATAGTTTTAGATACAGAAACCACCGGCATCGACCCTAAACAAGGGCACCGTATTATAGAAATTGGTTGTGTGGAGTTAGTAAACCGTCGTTTAACAGGCAATAACTTTCACGTTTATATAAACCCACAACGGCCAAGTGAAGAAGAAGCAATCGACGTTCACGGTATCACTAACGAATTTTTACGTGATAAACCACTGTTTCATCAAATTGCCCAAGAGTTTTTCGACTATATTGAAGGGGCAGAGTTAGTTATTCATAACGCACCGTTCGATGTTGGTCATATGGATAATGAATTTGCACTACTTAATCAGGGCTATCCTAAAACAGAGACTTTTTGTCAAGTTCTCGACACGCTTAAAATGGCGCGTGACTTGCATCCAGGTCAAAAGAACAATCTTGATGCATTATGTCGTCGTTACGATGTAGATAACGCAAAGCGAACACTTCATGGCGCGCTACTGGATTCTGAAATTTTAGCCGATGTTTACCTTGCCATGACGGGTGGTCAAACAAAGCTGAATTTGAATCAAAACAAAGATGACGGCAGCGAGCAACAGAAAGGCGGTATAAAGCGTTTAAATAGCGATAGAGCCCCATTAGTTGTATTGCGAGCAAGCGACGCTGAGCAAAGCGCACACGAAGCACGATTAGATCTTGTAAACAAAGAAGGCGGCCAATGTATATGGCGCGCTAAATAAGGCGATTTAATGAAAACGATGTATTTTGTAACAGCGTTATGTGCCGCTAGTTTATTTACTGGCAATGCATATGGCGTAAAACAAGTAGAAGTGCTCAAGCGCGATGGGCATCAAAATGAGATCCCTTTACTTGATAATCGTTTTCGCATAGATAGCAAAATAGATGAAATAACACTGCTGTTTTTTAGAAAATCAGGTGCACCTGCTGTTATTTTAGTGCGGCCCGATGGCAGTAAGTACTTTGCTACTGACTCAGTTAAAAACCCTAACTTAGATTGGTTTGACGAACTCAGCTACGATTTAGTTACCATAAAAAAACCTATGGCAGGTCCTTGGCAAGTAATAGGCAGTATTTTGCCCGATAGCAGAATAGTTGTATTAGGCGAAATATCTCTTGAGGCAGAGCCTCTTCCTTCAATGTTGTTTAGGGGGGAGACAATAAAAATCACCGGGAAAATACTAAACGACGGTGAGCCAATTAACACAAACCTATTTAGGGATGTTGTGAGCCTTAATGTTGACTTTGTAAGTACCAACAATGAAAACTTTGCTAACTTTGGCGCAGGCATTCAAGAAGTAGCGGAATTTAAAGACGATGGACGTGGGTTTGATGAGCGCCCTAAAGATGGTGTGTTTACCGGCGAGTTTACTTTAGATTTTCCTGCGGGTGAATGGACACCAGAGCTTTACGTGGCAACACCTCTGCTGCAGCGTCGCATTGTGCAAAATACAATAGAAGTGCACGAGCCACCTTTTGTAACCGAAGTCGCGTTAGCAGAGCAAGACACAGACGAGCATCTGTTAACTATAAATATAGACCCAAGTATTGTTAAGCCAGAAACAGTCATCATCCAGGGAAAAATATACTATCCCAATAACGAAGAGCAAATGTTTACCATAGATGCTGCAGCTAAAGACTCACGTCAGCTTAGTGTTAAAAATTATGATTGGGGTAGATATAGTGTTGAACTGTCTGTTTTTGGCACTAATATTAATGGCCGTGAATTTATGGCAACGCTACCAACGTATAAATTTGAGATAGAACGACCCATAGAAGCGGTGCCCGAAATTGATTCGGCAACAATTACTACGCCAGATAAAATGATTGAGAGTGAGCCTGTTGAAGAAAAAATGGCCACATCGGCAATTATTAGTTTAATTGTAGGCTGCAATACGCTCATTTTATTACTCGGTTGGTTGTTAATTCGTATATTTGTTCAGAAAAAACCGATTAAATTTAAAGTGAAGCTGCCTTTTTTAAAGAAAAAGAAAACAAGTGAAGGTGGTGTTGCCGACACAGAAAAAAATCAAGTCGGTAAAAATGGCTCAAAAAATGACAGATCAGGTGAAATTTTAAACCTTTCGATGACAGATGACTAAAAAACCTATAAAAAAACAAAAAAGCCCTTGACGAAATAGGGGTTGGTTCGTATTATTCACGCCGCTGTCAGGGAGACCTAAACAGCAACGAAAATATGGAGTGGTAGTTCAGTTGGTTAGAATACCGGCCTGTCACGCCGGGGGTCGCGGGT